>Ga0080004_1213844_pt1 | contig 18128 bp, 17 predicted proteins | sample WasSprMetagenome_FD_69207 | JGI IMG/M metagenome (GOLD analysis project Ga0080004, IMG submission 69207) | Sulfidic aquatic microbial communities from Washburn Spring, Yellowstone National Park, USA - WS (SPADES assembly) (version 2) | ecosystem: Environmental > Aquatic > Thermal springs > Hot...
CTTGTCATTTTAGCTTCCATAAACTTCTTTATTGAAAATGGATTTACCACTGCTACTTTATATTCATTTTCATACAGATAATTAGCAAGTATGTTCCATTATGATAAGCATATCTGACTTTTTAAACTTTTTAAGATAAGGCTTTACTTTTATTTCAAACTCAACCGGGTCAGATTTAACTTCAAAAGTTTCTTTCTTGTTATCATACAAAACTGTTGCAGTAAATGAGTTTTTAGATACATCAACTCCTACGATGAATACCTCCTTTCATAAAATACTTGACATGAGAGAAACTTCCTGATAACCTATCATCGTAATCAATGCAGGCTTAAAAGCCTAATGTTCTTACTGCAGGTTTTAGGAAGTTTTAGGAAGGACAGTCTAAAACATTCTGAGCGGTCTTAAAAGACCAATGACAAAGACTTGATCTGTCCTTCCTTTTTTCTCCCATGTCTGTAATTATTATAAAACTTATTCTCTTATAGTTTAAAATTTTTGGCATATTTAATATACGATGACAGAGACCATACCATAACGTTATTCTGAGCGTTAGCAAAGAATTTCCTGTTTTTTTCAAATCAAATCATTAAAAGAGGTGTTCCTTCGGCTTTACAGCCTTAAGATGACAAAAACCTGCCACTTACTACTTATTAATTTATTTAGTTAATAAAATAGTTCATATCCATAAGCTGACCATTTCTAAGTATTGTTACTTTAATACTGCTTTCATTTCTAAGCATTTGAAGAATTCTAAAAGCATCCTCGCCGCTGTTTATTTTTTGATTGTTTATCGCAACCAAAATGTCTCCAACTTGTATGCCTATTTTTTGGAATAAACTTCCATCTTGTATCCAATCAAATCTAAATCCTTTTGTTTGTCCGTTTTCAACTACCGGTATCAATCTGATTTGAGTAAGCATAACTCCAGGGTCTGCTGTAAGTTTTTCTATCTCTGATTTTGGTATTGTATTATTGCTTAGCAGTTTATCTAATGGTGGCAGGTTAAGAGGCTGATTATTATTTGAAGCTGTTTGCTGAGCTTTTGTTTTAAAAGTTATCTTTTCAGTTTTGCCACCTGATTCTACTAATATAAAATCTCTGCCAATGTTTAGAATTTTTATTCCATTTATATTTTGTCCTTGCGATACTATATGGGTTTTACCGTCAAGTTTTATGATGGCTAAGTTTTTAAAACCAATAGCCGTACCTATTAGCTGAATGTTATTAATGTTTGCTGATGGTTGTGTATTTGATTTTTCTTTTGCTTCGAAGATTTCATACTTTGATATTAAGGAGTTATAATCAAACTTTTGTTCTTGTATTTTTGGTGGATTAATTGGAGCATTGAATTTCATCATTATTAACGTGTACAAAAGAATTAAAATAAATACGTACGTTGGTATTATATAAAATATGGTCAATTTTGTAGCACCTGCTTTGTTTTTCTGATTATATCATTGTATCATAGGGAGAAAAAGCAAAGAAATAAAAGACATAAAGGGTGGAGATCCTTCACTTTGCTGATGGATGACAAGGAAGGTAAAAATGTCATTCTGAGCGTAAGCGAAGAATCTCCTGTTTTATCTCTCACCCATCTACCCTCTTTAAAAAATTTCCTTATATATAATCCTCTTTCCGACTCTGTCATACACATAATCAACTTTCAACTCAGTACTTCCAACACCTACACTTACAACTACATGAAAAATATCAGACTTAACATCTATATAATTTTGTATCTTATAAAGCATATCAAACGTAAAACCATTTACCAAAACCAAATCTTTTGTTTGTTTAAAAGGTTCTTTACTTCTTTTCTCGATGATTTTTTGAGCTAAATTATCGTCTATCCTTTCATCAAGAGACTTTAAAACCCATAAAGGAGCTGTGTTGATGTTTATCTTTCCGTTTGTGTAAACGGTGGAAGTTCCTATCAATCCCGGATAGAAGTCCTTTCCAACCAACTTACCATTTAAATCTTCATCTTTAAAACCAATCAGTACAAGCTCATACAGACTATCCATCTGAGCTTTTTTGACAGGATAACCTGTTTGAAGCGTTCCTTCTTGCCTTCCTAACCATACAAGCAGATTTCTTTCTTTCTCAGGAGATATCATCAAATTTTTAAACAGATTGTCAACTATTTTGCCATAGCCCGGGTCGCCGGCAAGGTTTAGATTTATGTATCTGTTTTCATCATAGATTGATATGCTAACTTTAATATTATTTTGTGAGTAATTAAAAGGTAGCGTCCATTTATCCTGCAGGGAATCTACACTTTGGTCATCATTATCAAGAATGTATTTAGCCAGATTAAAGCCTGCATCTGCTATGTACAAAGCCTGAACCTTTCCATAAACAGATTGAACGTAGTTGCTTGTAGAAACGCTTGACTGATAACTATCTATCACATAAAAAGACATCGTCAAAAAAGCCATCAAAACAACGATTATAATCATTGGAAGTTATATTTTAAGTCTAATAAACTGCCGGATAAAACAAAATTATAAGAAGAAGCCGAAGCTTTGCCGTTAATCTTTGACATTAAAGGATTATCTTTATTAAAAGATACTTGACCGTTGCCTGTAAAGGCTATTCCATTAAAAGAGCCTTTAAAATCAAATACTTTATCGTTAAAATCTATCTCTAAAAACTCTAATTTTGTGCCGTTTGCGTTAATATCTTCAAGCTTTAGCTTTCCAAAAAATCCATCAGACACTTTTAAACTACCGCTGATTTTACTAACATCTTCCAAACAAGAAAAATCTTTAAAATCCATATAGTATGTTTTTAATAACCCAATCTTAAACGCTGACGGCTTTCCTTTACAATCTAAATTAAGACTTAAAGGTATTAATTTCAATGCCGCATTTACATCAGAAAGAACTTTTTTATCTGCATAAAACAGATTTAGATTTTTAAACTGTAAAGAAAAAGGTGTTTCTTTAACTGACTGACTGTAAAAGAAAATATTGTTATCTGATGCAAGTTTGCTAAAAATCATATACTTAGGTATAAATGAGATTGTAAGCAGCAGTAATATAAAACCTATTATTAAGCTAATAAGCCCTTTGTTTAGTGCCATTTAGTCTCCTTACTTTCTTGCTGTTTTATATTTTAGTCAAGAATATTTTTTATAGCCCTTTTCTGTCAATTTTAAGCTACAGTGAGGAATCTTTCCCTCTCAAACTCTCACTCTGTCATTCTGCAGCCGGCGAAGAATCTCCTGTTTTCTCTTCAAAACATCAAAAGAGGAGATCCTTCGGACTTACGGCCTCAGGATGACAGGCAGGAGGGTCGAAAGAGGAGATCCTTCAATTTGCTGCTTGATGACAAAGACGATACAATAACGTCATTCTGCAGCTACAGCGAAGAATCTCCGTCTTTTTACATTTCACCTATTCACTTTCTCACCTTTTAACATCTTATTAATCTCTTCTGATAGCTTTCTGTGTTCTTCTGTTATTTTTGTAAGCTCCTCAGGAGATGAAATTATATAAGGCGTTAAGAATATAAATAAAGTAGTTTTATCATCCGATTCTGATTGATACTTAAACAGGTTGCCAACTATTGGAATATCTTTTAACCCCGGAATACCGTTCATAGTTTTTATCGTTTTGTTGCTAACCAATCCGCCAATTACAATTACTTGACCGTTTTCAACCACAACATCAGAATTTAAAGACCTGTTTGATGTTACCGGCACGGCATAAGACAAGTTTCCGACAGACGGTCTAATATAATCTGTTACTTCTTGTAAAATTAAATTTATGCTTAATCTAAGAGTATTTTCTGAAGAGATCCTTGGAATAGCTTTTAAATCAAGACCAACTTCTCTATAATCGTATGTAATGATTGGCTGTCCGTTTATATCAAATCTTACGCCGCTTGCAAACGGAATTACGTTCCCAACTTTTATTTCTGCTAATTGATTGTCTAACGTCAACACTTTTGGATTAGAAATTATATTAAAACCGCTTCCAGATTCAAGAAGTGAGAAAAGTAAGGCAAGGTCTGGTAAAAATACGCTTGTACCACCAACGGATACAGTCTTTCCTGAATTTGTAAACACACCCATCAAAAAATTACCCGAGGAGAAAGCTTGGTATATTCCATCTTGAGTTAGACCTCTAAACGCAGTCCCTCCTTTAGTTCCCAAGGCTTGCCAGTTAACGCCAAGTTCAAAAAGTTTTTTTGCAGAAACTTCAACGATAGACGTTGTTATTAAAACCTGCTTTCTTCTAACATCTAAAATCTCTACAAGCCTTTTAATTCCTTCATACTCATTTTTATTTGCATATACAATAACTGAGTTTGTCCCTGCATCAAATCCAATTTTTATACCCTCTTTTGTGATGATTGATGGTAAAACTTGAGTTGATGTAAATGTTTGAGTTGTCGGTATCGTTGATTGTGCAGGAAACGGCTGGTTTGTTTGTCCAAATGGCTGATTAAACTGAGATAATCTATCCTGTCCTATCTGTCCTGTGAATGGCTGACTTGGGTTAGTTTGTAGCTGATTTTGCTGAATCTGTTGTGCTGAAGGTTCGTTTATCGGAACTGTACTACCTGTCAAAAGCTGAGATAAGCTTTTGCTGATTTCCGTAACAGTTGTAAACTTTAGCGGTATGATATAAAAACTTCTTCCTTCTGTGATGACCCTTTCAGAATCAAGGTTATCTAACATATCTTTTATCGTGTTATATACAGATTCTGAAGCAAAAATAACAATAGAGTTGCTACTTTTATCCGCTGCCATCGTAAATTGTGGGTTTGTTCTTTGTATCATCTGCATCAAAGGTATTAAAGCTTTGTAAAGCTCTTCCGCTTGGGCATACTTTAATTTGTACACATAAATATCTCCAGCTTTTTCCTTGGAATCTAAAGATTTAATGATGCTTTTTACTTTATCAATGTTTCCTTTATAATCATAAATAAGAAGTGCATTAGACTGCCCATTTATAGATGTTTTTGCAACTTGAGATAAAAATGGTCTTATCGTATTCAACAGGTCTGCGGCTGTAATATTCTCAGGGTAGTATGTGTAAAGCTCCATCTCGCCGGAGGCTTGGGCTTTTGAAAATCTTCCAATAGGTATATTTTTATCTGCTGGAACGATTTTAACATAATCTTTATCTGATATTACAGTAAGGTTGTTTAAGGCTAAAGCTAAGGTAAATATGTCCCATGCTTCATTTACGCTTACAGGTTTAGAAGACACTAAGTTTAAATTTCCTTTTACATCTTCAGAAACAATAATGTTTTTACCTGTTATTTTAGACATAAAGTCTGCAACATCGGATATTGGAGCATCTTTAAAGTTTAGTATTATTTTCTTGTCTGAAGCAGAAAAACTGTTTGTTGTAAAAATAAAAATTATTAAAATCGTTAAAATTTTCTTCATTCTTGCCTCTCCTACTGCTTTATTACCGCTAAAACTTCCTGCGGTGTAGTGATGCCTTTTAAAATTTTAACTATTCCATCTTCAAACATAGTCTTAAAGCCTTTATCTCTTGCCTTTTTATAAATTTCAAATTGATTTTCATTTTTACTTATCATCGTTTTTAATTCTTGGTCGATTTCAAGAACTTCAAATATAGCAATCCTTCCTTTGTAGCCTGTGCCAAGGCAGTTTTCACAGCCGATGCCTTTGTAGAATGTATAATTTTCATTTGGATTTAATCTTAACTCTAAGATTTCTGCATCTGTTGGAGTGTATGGAGTTTTACAGTTTTCACAGATTCTTCTAACCAGTCTTTGAGCAATCAATCCTTCCAAGGAGCTTCCAAGTAAAAACGGCTCCATTCCCATATCCATCAGCCTTGCAATAGAAGAGATGGCATCGTTTGTATGCAACGTTGTTAAGACAAAGTGTCCTGTAAGTGCTGCATGAATTGCAATATCTGCCGTTTCTGTATCTCTTATTTCTCCAACGAGAATAATATCCGGGTCCTGCCTAAGAATTGACCTTAAACCGTTTGCAAACGTTAACCCTACTTTTGGATTTACTTGGATTTGATTTATACCTTTTATCTGATACTCTACCGGGTCTTCAATTGTAATTATGTTTTTTCTTGGGTCTTTTATATACAGTAAAGAAGCGTATAAGGTAGTACTTTTACCTGCTCCGGTCGGTCCGGTTACTATGACCATTCCGTAAGGCTTTTTTAAAAGTCTTTTCAATTTTTCTAAATTTTCTTCTGACAAACCTATATCTTCCAGCGTTAACAAAAAGCCGGATTTATCAAGAAGCCTTAAAACTACTCTTTCACCAAAAACAGTTGGAAGTACAGAAACCCTAACATCTAAATCTTTTCCACCTATCTTTACGCCGATCCTTCCATCCTGCGGAACCCTTCTCTCTGCAATGTTTAAATTTGCCATTACTTTTATTCTTGTAACAACCGAATTATATGTGCTTATAGGTATTTTCAGATATTCATGAAGAATGCCGTCCATTCTTAACTTAACCAAAGCCGCATCTTCGTATGGTTCAAAGTGAATATCTGAAGCTTTTAATGTGCTTGCTTTAATCAAAACAGAGTTAACAAGATTGATTATAGGACTTTCATCTTCTGCTATTAAAATATCTTGTGCTGTCTTAACTTCTTCGCCGATTTCTTCTATAAGTATTTCACTTTCTGATAATTTTTCTTGCAGTAGCTTGGAAAATTCTTCCTGTTGAATTTTTTTAATGATTACATTTTTTCCTGCTCTAAACCTAATCTCTTCAATAACAAAAGGGTTGTAATTGTTTGGAACTATCAGCTTTATGTAATGTTCATTTTCTTCCTCTACAATAAGCTTGTATTCTTTAAGAATATCCATTATCTAACCTCTATTTCAAACTCAAAATTTCCATTGGGTAGTTTTTTTACACTTTTTGTATTTTCCGGTGGCTGACTTGATTCTCCTTTCATAATCAATTTACCATCATAAAATTCTATTACATAAATCTTTGCATCATTTGGTAGATTTATTTCAGCTAACTTTTTAGATAGATCAAAATTTGACCCAAGCTTAACCATGCTTTTTATCTGCATGTAAGGAGAAACTACCGGCACATCCGGAAAAGCTTTTCTAAATTCTTGTCTTTGTAAATTTTTTATCTCCTTTAATTTGTTTTCTGAAACCTTTTCTATAAGAAAGTAGCCAGCAAGATAAGATGCAATGCTTATTAAAAACAGATTTTTAAACTTTGTTTTATCCTCCTCGCTCAGGGCTGTTTTTCTGAAAGATAGTCTATTGTCTTTTAAAACGCCCTTTAAAGCTCCACCAAATGCGACAGCTAAATCGTTTAAGCAATAGGGATTCTCTATTAATCTATAATCTTTAAAAAATTCTTTCAATTTATTTATATTTCCACTGTCTCCAACTATCAAGACAGGTTTATCTTCAAGCTCCGGAAGATTTTCTTTTAGCCAGTCCGGATTGTTGACAATATCAAAGTCCCTTTCCAGTATAACTCTGTAAAAGTCTATATTCTTATTTTTCACAGAAACAAAGGTCAATTTTTCTTTTTCAAAATTTATACAGTAGCCATCATCTTCTGATAAAAGATTGTAAACTCTAAGAAGAGAAAAAATCTCTCCATCAAGAGCGTAGAAATCCTTTACATCATAATTTTTGTATGTCAAAACATAAACAGTATCATTTTCTAAATGAACATCAAAGTTTATATTTCCATACTTTTCTTCTAAGACAAATTTATAATACTCTCTAAGCTCTGAGACTTTACGAATGTTTGTTTTCTCGTAGAAAAAAATAAGATTTTCAGCCGGTATTACATAGATTTTGTTTTTGCCTTCCTTTTCAATGATAGACCATTCTTTACTAAATGGCTTTTTAAATATAGATATTTTTTTGTTTTTATAGACGCCTGTAAAAATCATTTTTAATTAATACCAAAGCTTAAAACAACTTTCATTCTATTGCTTCCTGTATTATCAACTGCCTTGATATTTTTTATTATGTAGCCATTTTCTTCAAGCTTATAGATTATTTCAACCAGCTTTTTGATGCTTACGTTATTAATTGTTATCTCAAAGGTATCATTGTTAACATTAATACTTTCAACGTTTAGACCCATTCCAACTAAAAAATTTCTAATACTTTGCTCGCTGCTTTCAATGGTTCGTTTTTGAATATTATTTGTTAGAAACTTTATCTCTTTGAGTTTTTCGTATTCATTATAAATTTGATTTGATTTTTTTTGATAGCTGTCGTAAATAAAAAAAACAGCAAGCAGGCTGAAAGTCCAAAACAGACTTAAATAACCTGCTTTACTGTTTACAAACTCTGTTATCCTGTCAATCATTTTAAAATCTTACGCCTACTAACGCGTATCCACCTTTTATTTTCAAATCGGATTTTACATCCTTTTCATCTAACTTTAATTTTTCATATCTATAACCAACTTCTATAAAAGGCTTCAATGGAGTTGATATTAGTCCATGTGAATTCAATCTTAAACCTGCTGTATAGTCATAATATGTATTTTTATTGTAGCTAATATAATTAAACTCTCCTAACAAGGAGACTTGATTAATTGGCTTTATCTCAGCTGCAAGATGACCCATAGGTATAGGTAATGTTATAGATTTACTCTCCGAAACTTTTTGACCTGTAGTTTTGTCTGTACCGTTAAATTTACCATCAAACATAATTGTTCTTACATTTAATCCAAGCTCAACATCTAACTTTCCAGCTGTAGCTGTGTTTATAAATGGCAAGTTGTAATATAAAGTAGTATCAAATCTATCAAGTTTTACTGATAGGTTATAATCTGCGTTTGCTTTGTATGTATAATTACCCCATCTTATATCTCTTGTTAATACTCCGCTTCCGTCAAACTTCATTGGCATATAAGCTAATTTAATGTTAGGAATTATAGGAATTGGATGTTCAAACTTAAACTTTGCCCATGGCTTTGTTTTGTCTCCAAAGTGAGCATCATTTTTAACATCAATTTTGTCAGCGTCTGAAGTTGGCTTATAAGAAACATAGCCGCTTGGTTTTTGTTGGATTGCACCAACAGATGCTTCAAAATCAATTAAAAATCCAGCTTTTGAACTGCCTGCAAACAAAAAGACAGAGCTTAGCCCTAAAACAGCAATTCTTTTCATAATTCTTCCTCCTGTTGAAAGTTTGATATTTTTTAAAAATATTGTAGCACATAGTTAAATGTTATATTTGTGAGACCACTAAAAAATCAATATCGTTATTTCTGCAACTGGCTAAGAATCTCAATTTTTCTTTTCAAATCAAAAAATCAAAAGAGGAGATGCTTCTGTCTTACGGCTTAAGGATGACTCGGAAAGATAAGCTTACGAGAATTTTTATAGCACTCTCATGTTATTATATATATAATTCTGAAACTGTATTTTTGAGGAAACTTGTATGAAATTAAAAGCTTCAATTTATCAACGCCTCACGTATAACGTTTTACGTCTTACGTTATTGCTTATTTTAGCAGCTTTTTCAAATTCCTACGCTGCCTTATACAAAGAAGGAGAAATTATTGTTAAGTTTAAAAACAATCCATCCAATCAAACACTAAAAAGTCAAGCAATCAGCAAGACTCTCAATATTCATATAATAAAACTTCCTTCAAATATGAAAGTTGAAGATGCTTTAAAGAAGTATAGAAACGACCCGAATGTTGAATATGCAGAGCCAAACTATATAATTAGAAAATTAGAAACAACGCCAAATGACCCATACTACTCTTATCAATGGGGGCTTGTTAAAGTATTGGCAAATAAAGTATGGGATACATGTAAAGGGAGTGATAATACCATTGTAGCAGTTATAGACACTGGGATTAACTTAAACCATCCGGATTTAAAAGACCATATATGGAAAAATCCGGGAGAGACCGATTGTAATGATGGTATAGATAACGACAATAACGGTTTTGTTGATGACTGTTATGGATGGAACTTTATATCTAATAGCAATAACACTCAAGACGATAATGGGCACGGAACACATGTTGCAGGAATCATTGGAGCTGTAACAAACAACAATGAAGGAGTAGCAGGTCTCAATTGGTATGTAAAATTAATGTCAGTAAAAATTTTAGATTCAAGCGGAAGTGGAGATATAGCTAATTTAATAAAAGCGATTGAGTATGCAGTAAAAAATGGAGCTAAGATTATAAATTCAAGTTTGGGCTATCCTGACGTTTGCAGCTACGTTCAACCAAACCAAGCACTATATGATGCAATTAAATCTGCGGGAGAGAGAGGAGTTTTGTTCGTTGCCGCGGCTGGAAATTACAGCTGCAATAATGACAAAACGCCTCTATGGCCGGCAAGTTTTAATCTTCCAAACATAATATCTGTAGGTGCTTCAGACCAAAATGACAACCTTACTTCTTTTAGTAACTATGGGCAAAATACAGTTCATCTATTAGCACCCGGAACAAATATAATAAGTACATATTTTGACAAAACAAATAATAAAAGCACTTATGCACTTGCAAGCGGAACATCTATGGCAACACCATTTGTAAGTGGTGCAGCAGCACTTTTAATGTCTTGTTTATACAATGCTACCATCTATGAAATAAAAGAAAGAATAGTTTCATCTGTAGATGTGTTTAATAGCTTATCAAGTATAACAATATCTTCAGGAAGACTAAATATTTACAATGCTTTGAATAGCCCGCTTAAACCAATCAGACCAACAGGTTTAGCTATAGCATTAAACAACAATAACGCTATATTAACTTGGCAAGATAACTCTAACATAGAAACAGGGTATGTAATTGAAAGAAAATCTGATAATTCTAATTGGAGTGTTATAGCAAGATTGCCGGCAAATACAACAAGCTACACAGACAACAATTTAACATCAGGAACCTACTACTATAGAGTTAAAGCTGTTTATAACACTGAAGAGTCATTATATTCTAATTATGCAAGCATAACTGTTTCAAACCCTCCTCCAACAAGCAGTGGCGGTGGCGGTGGATGCTCTATGACTGCAGGAAATTCTCCCATCAACTTATTATATTGGTTAATAGTTCCTGTATACGTTTTAATTAGAAAGGTATGGTGTAGAAATATTAAAATGTAGTTTAATTATATGCACATTTGGCGAGAAATTAGCAGCTTTTTATAAAATTTAAAAATGAGATTCTTCGGCTTTGCAGCCTAAGGATAACAGGAAAAAGACAAACTTACAGAAATTTTGAAACAGTCTCACTCACTTCTTGCGTATAAGAGAATATTTATTCTTTTAAATCAACTTTCAATATCTGCTTCATTAAATCAAGAACAATTTTTCAATTTCTTAAAAATACTTTGTCACAAAAAATTCAAACTGTGTTATAAAACTCTTGCAAACTTTCTTATTTTGAGTTATCCTAATTTAAGAAATTTTATAGAGGAGAGCCAATAATGACCACAGGTTATTTAGGACTAACGATTTTCTTCATACTGGCAACCGCAATTGGAGTAGTTCTATTGGTTATAAACAGACTTCTTGCACCAAAGACACCAGAACCTTATGAAGGCTATCCTTACGAATGCGGTGTTCCTCTTTACGATAAAACAACGTGGACAACAATCGACCAAAAATATTATCTTCTTGGATTGCTTCTTGTACTTTTTGACCTTGAATCGGCTTTTGTATTTCCTTGGGCGGTTATTTTTAGAGAAGTTGCACAGGTTGCACCCGGTTTTATATTTACTGAAATGTTTTTCTTCTTAGGCATATTGATTCTTGGTTATATCTATGCTTGGAAAAAAGGAGCGTTAAAATGGCAATGACAAATAGCGGAATAATCTTAACAACAGTTGAAGAAGTTTTAAACTGGGGAAGAAGGAACTCTTTATGGCCTGTATCTGTTGGTTTAGCATGCTGTGCTATTGAGATGATGCACACAGCAGCTTCAAGATTTGATACAGACAGGCTTGGAATCATATTCAGAGGTTCTCCGAGACAATCAGACGTTTTAATCGTAGCCGGAACGGTAGTAAATAAAGTTGCTCCTATGCTTAGGCTCATATACGAGCAAATGCCAGACCCAAAATGGGTTATATCTATGGGCGGTTGTGCATCCGCCGGAGGTCCTTTTCCCACATATTCAACATTACAAGGAGTAGATAGAATAATTCCTGTAGATGTTTATATTCCAGGCTGTCCGCCAACACCACAGGCTTTACTCTGGGGAATATTAGAGCTACAGAAAAAGATAAAAGCAAAAAAAGAAGGAAAAGAGCTTACAGAAATTCCTATAAAAGTTCCTCAAGAATCAAAGCCTATCTCTAAATAGCAGGGAATTATTTTGACATGGATAACTTTAGATAAAGCTAAAAGGATAAACTCTGTTTTTAATGTTAAAATTGGCAATTATAAAGACAATGTATGGGTAGAAGTAGAAAAAGATAATTTAATCAATCTTTTGAGATTTCTAAAAGAGGACCCAGACTTTTCATTTAAGATGTTTATCGACTTTACAGTCGTGGATTATCCATATCACAACCCAAGATTTCAAGCGGTTTACATCCTTTACTCTCCAGAATACAACGAAAGAATCATAGTCAAAACATGGACTGATGGTACTCTGCCATCTTTAATAAATCTTTGGAAAGGTGCCAAATGGGCTGAACGAGAAGCCTATGATATGTTTGGCATTAAGTTTGATGGTCATGACAATTTGGTAAGGATGTTTTTATGGGAAACTTATCCATATTATCCACTCAGAAAAGATTTTCCAAAAGAAGGAATTAAAGACACATATCTACCCTCTTTAAATGAAGGAAAAAATATTCCCAGTCATGACTATGACCCATACCATACTGCTGTACCAACGCTTGAAGACTTAGAAATAACAGAAAGGAAAAGAATCAGTAAAAAAAATCAAATAGTTTTAAACTGGGGGCCACTTCATCCCGGAACTCACGGGACAATTTGGTTCTTATTTGATTTAGAAGGTGAGACAATAAGAGAATGTGATATTATTCTTGGGCAACTTCACAGAGGAATTGAAAAACTTTCAGAAGACCTTACGTATACGCAGATAATTCCATATACAGACAGAATGGACTACATCTCGGCTTTATGTTCAAATATAGCTTATGTTAATGCAGTTGAGAAACTTCTCGGAGTCCAGCCGCCTGAGAAAGCTAAATGGATTAGAACCATGCTGGCTGAACTTCAAAGAATCAATAGCCATCTGCTTTGGCTTGGCACAACCGCCCTTGACCTTGGTGCTTTGACAATGTTTTTATATACATTTAGAGAAAGAGAAAAATTAATGGATATTATAGAAGGAATAGCAGGTATACGGTTAAACTCTTCCTTTTTAAGGATAGGTGGCGTTAGATATGACCTACCAGAAGGAGCGTTGGATGTAATCAAGCATTTTATTAAAGATTTCCCATCAAGAGTTAAAGATTATGAAGACCTTCTAACTAAAAATAGAATTTGGATAAGAAGGAATAAAGATGTAGGAATAGTAAGCAAAGAAGATGTCTATCAGTATGGACTTACTGGTGTAATGGCAAGAAGTGCCGGCGTTCCTTACGATATTAGGTATATCCAACCAACAGATGCATACGCTGATGTTGATTTTGAAATTCCTCTTGGAACAGTTGGTGATGCTTATGATAGATATTTAATTAGAATGGAGGAGATGAAGCAAAGTTTGAGGATAGTTCAGCAGTGTGTAGAGAAGTTAGAAAAACTAAAGAATGATAAATATGTAGCAACAGATAATCCTTATGTACTTCCAACGTTGAATGAAGTTTATATGTCCATAGAGTCCATGGTTAAAGATTTTACATTGAGAATTTATGGAGAAAAAGCACCGGTTGGAGAGGTTTATGTTTCTGGAGAAAATCCAAGAGGTGAGCTTGGTTTTTATATCGTAAGCAGAGGTGAGGGTAAACCTTACAGATTGAGAATAAGGTCCGGTGCATTTTATAATCTTCAAATCTTTCCGGAGCTGATAAAAGGAAGAACAGTAGCTGACGCAGTTGCTCTTCTTGGAAGTATAGACCCGGTTGTTGGCGAAACAGATAGGTAATAGTTTAAAAATCTTTTTTAAAGTTAAAACGTGTCGCGCGAGAAATTATGGATTTTAATAAAGCTAAAAAGAATATCTTGGGTGAAAAATTAGCGGTTTTTATAGAATTTGAGAAGAGAGCCTTCGGACTTATGTCCTCGGGATAACAAGGAAAGGTTGACTACTGGGCATTATAGGAATGGAAGCCTTATTTGTTATTCTGCAGCCGGTGAAGAATCTCATGCTTTTAATGAATTTCTTACCCGATGTATTTTAAACTTTGATAAAACTAAAATGGATCTCTATCTTAAACAATTCAAGATGATGTATTATTTTCAATCTTTCGTCCTTCCGCTTAAAAAATTACAAACCGCTTCCAACAATATCAACCTCTCAATTTTTAACATCCCATGGCTGTAGCTAAGGGCTTCATATTCTTTTTGATTTCTTGCCACAAATGTATATAAAGCATGGAATTTATAAAAATCATACTCTAAATGAGAAATTGACGGTTTTATAAACCTTGAACAAATGAAGGTCTTAAAGTTGAATGATAAGCTTTAGAAAAAAGTAAAATCATTTTACAAATTCAGAGAAACAAAGAGCTTAGTAATTTTATCAAACTATCACAACCGGCACGTGTGGGATCTTTAAATTAATAATGACAACTTTCTCTTACAGCTCTCAAAAAGTATTTAAAAAACAGATTAACTAAAAATTCAACATCTTAACAACAATTAAGAATTATTCATCATAACCTTAAATAAATTTTTGAATTTTTAAAATAAAACAGTGTTTAATTTTATGTAGTAATGTGTTAATATAATTTAATAAAATACAAGGAAGAGGTTTTGCATATGGAGATGCTTGGAACGATAATAGGTCTAACGATTAAATCTCTTGTCTTTGTTGTTGGAATGTTTTTAGCAGCGGCATATTTAACTCTTATTGAAAGAAAGTTTGCAGGTCATGTTCAGCAAAGACCGGGACCTCTCCATGTAGGATTTCATGGACTTCTTCAGCCAATAGCAGATGCTCTCAAAGTTTTAACGAAAGAAGATTTAGTCCCAAATAATGTTGACAAAGTTTTATTTTACCTTGCTTCGCTTATGGCATTCGTTCCAGCTATCATGATACTTGCGGTTATTCCATTTGGGGAGCCTATTCAGGTTTTTGGATTTGAAATAAAGCCATATATTACAGACCTTAACATAGGATTAATCCTTGCCCTTGCGTTTGGTAGTATAAGCATTTATGGAGTCATCTTTGCCGGGTGGGCTTCAAATAGTAAATATCCAATGATAGGTGGTCTTAGAAAGGCTGCTGTTTTAATAGGTTATGAGGTTGCCCTTGGATTTGCAATGGTTGGACCAATTATGTTAGCTGGTTCTTTTTCTCTTAAAGAGATAGTATACGCTCAAGATGGATTTTTTGGTGCGTTTATCTGGTATCAGCCAATCGCGTTTATTGTTATTCTTTTTGCCATATTGGCGGAGACGGGAAGAACGCCGTTTGACGTTCAAGAAGCAGAAGCAGAACTTGTATCAGGATACAACACAGAATATTCAGGAATGAAGTTTGGTCTATTCCCATTGGCAGAATGGTATATAGGTACTTTTGTACTTAGTGCCATAGCTGTAATCCTATTCTTTGGTGGCTGGAAAGGTCCTGAGATCTTCGGACCAATATCACCATTTATATGGTTCTTTTTAAAAGTATTTATGATGTTTATGTTCTTCCTATGGGTGCATTGGACGCTTCCAAGATACAGAGTAGACCAAATTACTGAAATTGCTTGGAAAGTAATGCTTCCATTGTCATTATTAAATATTTTCATCACTGCGATAATAATTTTAATCAAGGGTTAGAATGGTTAAAATAAAGTATTTAGAAAGACCAAGCTTAAGCATATGGGAAAAAATATTTTTCATCGATTTTATTAAAGGTTTAAAAGTAACTTTTAAAAACTTGTTGCAAAAAACAATTACAACCAAATATCCTTATGAGAAATTGACTCCTCCAAAAAGATTCAGAGGTGTACATGCTCATAGAGTAAAAGATGGAAATGAACCACCATCGTTTAGCGTATTAGAAAAATTTATGGATATTGAAACAGGTGAAAGTAGGTGTGTTGCCTGTTATATGTGTCAGCAAGCATGCCCGATGCCTTCATTGTTTGTAATAGAAGCAGAACAACTTCCAAACGGAAAGAAAAAAGTTAAAAAATTTGAAATGAACTTATTAAACTGTCTATACTGTGGATTGTGCGTTGATGCATGTCCGGTAGATTGTTTGATTATGACAGATATATACGAAATGGCACAGTATCAAAGAAAAAATTGCGTAATTCATATGGAAGATATGAGCGAAAGAGGAAAAGATTTTGATAGAAGAAGATTAAAAGAACCGGATAGAATATGGATTGATGACTCAGAAAGAATTAAGTTATGGGGGCAGGTCAAATGGAGTTAAGTACAGTGGCTTTTTGGGTTTTATCTACAATAGCAGTTATATCAGCCATAGGTGTTGTTTTCTTTAGAAATATTGTTTATGCTGTACTGTCGTTAATCTCGACATTAATAGCAATTTCGGGACTATTTTTCAACCTTGGAGCGGAGCTTGTAGGAGCGCTCCAGATCTTAATCTATGCGGTAGCAATAGTTGTTTTCTATGTTCTTGTGATATCAACAGTACCACAGTATAAAGGTCAGGCTATCGACCCAAAATATACTTTACTTTCTCTTCCATTTGGATTTATTCTATTTTTAGAACTTGCCTATGTGTCTATTTATGGTTTATGGGCATCTAATAAAGGCATATTCTCTCCGGATATTTTTACAAAAGTATCCAATGCAAAAGCTGTAGCATCACTTTTATTTACTAAATATCTCTTCCCATTTGAAGTTGCCTCTTTAATTCTTCTCGTTGCGATGATTGGTGCTATATTACTTGGAAGAAAAGATATAGTTGAAGATGAGAAAGGAGGGCAGTGATGGTGCCATTTGAATACTACATAGCTTTGAGTGGACTTCTTATGGTTCTTGGTTTAATTGGCGTGATAGTTAGAAAAAATATTATTGCGATGCTATTATCAACAGAGCTTATGCTAAACGCAGTAAATATAGCATTTGTTGCCTTTGACATGAAGCTTCATGAGGTGATAGGTCAAGTATTTGTATTTTTTATCTTGACTATAGCAGCTGCTGAAGCGGCAATAGGTCTTGGCTTAATAATGGCAATCTACAGAATGAAAAAAGACGTTGATGTAGAAAAACTAACAGAGCTAAAGGGGTAGTAGCATGGAGTACTTATGGATTATACCGTTTTCACCTCTCGTTGCATTTATAATCATAGGACTTTTTGGTTACAAGTTTTTAAAAGAACCATTATCCGGAATCGTTGCTGTTATAGCAGTTGCCATCTCAGCAATAGCATCGGTAAAAGGTTTTATTGATGTTGCCGGGTCTGGAAAGTATTATGATTTAAAGCTTTTTAATTGGCTTACCATCGGCGACTACTCAATATCTGTTAGTATATTTTGGGACCCGCTTTCGGCTTTAATGACCTGCGTCGTTACATGTGTATCAACCTTCATTTTTATATTCGCAACCGGTTATATGAAAGGTGACGAATCTTATCCAAGATTCTTTGCATATTTATCATTATTCGTATTTATGATGCTTATGCTTACACTTTCTGATAATTTGGTTCAGCTGTTCTTTGGATGGGAAGGTGTTGGTTTAGCATCATACTTATTAATTGGTTTTTGGCATTATAAAAAATCTGCGGCAAACGCTGCTATGGAGTCATTTGTTGTTAACAGGGTTGGTGACTGGTTATTCTTACTTGGAATATTGCTTGCATTTACAACATTTGGAACCTTAGATTACCTACAAATTTTTAATAAATTACATGGAACAGATTATATAATCATTACTGCTATAGCGTTGTTATTATTTGGTGGTGCTGTTGGTAAATCTGCACAGATTCCATTGCATATATGGCTTCCAAATGCGATGGAAGGTCCAACTCCAGTTTCTGCATTAATTCACGCTGCTACAATGGTTGCAGCCGGTGTTTACATGGTTGCAAGACTTATGCCTGTCTTTGC
>Ga0080004_1194393_pt1 | contig 18123 bp, 19 predicted proteins | sample WasSprMetagenome_FD_69207 | JGI IMG/M metagenome (GOLD analysis project Ga0080004, IMG submission 69207) | Sulfidic aquatic microbial communities from Washburn Spring, Yellowstone National Park, USA - WS (SPADES assembly) (version 2) | ecosystem: Environmental > Aquatic > Thermal springs > Hot...
GGTTTTACCGTTAACTTCAAAAACGGGATTCTCGAGCAGTTCAACAACTTTTGTTCGAAGTTTTTCATCGCGAATCTTATAGGCTAATGCCTTAAGTTTTGGATTAAGCAAGTACACCACACCCATATGCAATGAAATAAGTATCTGTTTCTAATGCCTTTTTATTTATGCTTTCAAAATTATTATGCTTTCACAGTCATATCCTAAAATCAATTGTTAGATTCTCCTTCTTCTCTCCGTTGCTTTTTGGTGGGCTTTTCTTATGGGTTCAGGAATGTTGCCGTAACGCGTGCAGTGCCTAACAATTTTGATGGCAGTTTCAAGCGAAACCATATGCCCAACACTCACGTAGACGGGCTTATGATCCCTCATGGTCTTTAATACTGCACCTATTATTTCGCCATTATGCCTTAGATAGACAAAATCTCTGTCCTTAAAATCTTCAGATTCACCGACTAATCTGCTTTTCGCAACTCCTATTGTTGGCTTGCCTAAAACTATTCCTAAATGGCTAGCGAAGCCGCAGCGGTATGGATGGGCAAAACCATGGCCGTCTACGAGAAATACATCTGGCTTTGTCTTTAGCCTTTTGATGCATAGGATTGACGGTGGCACTTCTCTGAACGAAAGAAGCGTTGGAACGTATGGAAAAAAGGTTTTGCATACGGCTGTTTGAGACTCAACAAGATTTAAGGAGGCATAGTCCAGAACAGCGGCAGCTCCAATAGATAAGTCACCCCTATAGGCGACGTCAACACCTGCAACATAATGAATTTCTCCGGGCAACACATCCTCAAAAATGATCTGTTTAGACAACCGCAACTGTGCCTTATGCGCCTTTTCAATCGAGAAGCGGTTCCCTAATTCAGCAACAACCATCTAACTACCTTTTAGGATTTTGACGCTTTTGCAACCTCTCAAAACGTCTCAGATACTTTTCAAGCGTTTGCCTTCGCACTTCATGGGTAAGGTCTCCCCGGGTGGTTTCAATTATTTTTCTTGCAACATCACATTTTCTTCTAAGTCCTGGAACAAGCATGTAAGCCTCATCCATAGCCATAAGTTCCGTATAAATCTCATCCATTATCTGTAAGCATTTTTCGCTCTTTTCAACATCGCCTTCCCGTAAAGCGTCCAGCGCAAAACGCCTAAATTCTCCAATAACGTCAGCTAACCCTAACACGTAATCTATGGATGGCACATTAATTTCTTTAGGCGTGATAAACCGCGACTCTTCTATTAGTTTTAGAAATATGCGGGCTTCGGAGTACTCTTGAAGCGCTATGTTGAATAAGCCTCCGTGAATAATTTCGGGATATTCTTTTGCAATCTCGTTGAGTCTTAAGATAATTTCCTCAGCCTTTTCGAGAAGCTTTCCTGCCTCCTGCATTCTTTTTTGATGAATGAAAAGTATTGCTTGTTTAGAAAGACTAGTGGCTTTCCGCATGTCATCCTGAGCTTTTTCTCGAACCTTCTCTTTCCCTTTAAGTTCTTTTCTAATAGTTTTCAAAACTGCTTTTAGAGGTGACATACACTTAATCACTCTTAAAGTAGCTTAGCTGCTATTTTATTGTTACCAAAAAGAATTGGGGAGGAGATGGCAAAAGCTTAAGGAGCTATTGGCTAATTTATTGCTTTTCCTGTTGCTGGGGCCAACGTTCTATAAGTAGTTTATCGTCTCCAAGCTTGAAGCTTATTTTGACAAACATGGAATCTGAAACCTTGAATGGGAACATGCTGTCTTCGGCTAGGTCCTTCGGCACATATATTAGGAATTTGCCATCTTTCCTTCTGAACAATCTTCCTCTTCCTTCGCTAACCATACTTACGCCCTCAATGTAACTTTTAGTTGCAGAAAAATAAAAACTATAATATTTAACCTTTACCCTTAAGCGCACCAATAGAAAACAGGTTTTATTCGCTTGAAAACCTTACTGGTTTTTCAATGTGACTTAGCAAAACAACTCGGCTTTCTTCACACTCGTCGACAACATTATAGCCCGTTTCCTTTGCTAGTTGCAGCGCAAAATCACGTATTTCTCTGTGGCTAGGCATACTTTCATAGCCTAAGCGTAGCCTTGAAAAACCCACATGCATATAGGCTTTAGGTTCAATATATGTAGGACTGGCCTTTTCTATAAGTTTTGCATAGTCTTTAATATCCGCCATGTTGAGGCCACGCACAGCAGTTATGCGAATCACCGTGGGGCAACTGAAACTTGGCAAGAGTTCTAAAGTTTCGTTTAGTTTATACCACGCGTTTTGGAAAATTGGACGGCAAACTCTTATGTAGGTTTCCTTGTTCGGGGCACAAACAGAAATGTAAAGTTGTGTTGGTTCTCGGCTTAATTTTGCCAGTGTGGAGGGAACCGTCCCGTTGGAAACAAGAAAAGTGGTAAAACCCCGCTTGTGAAAAGCTTGAATAAGTTCGCCTATGGGCTCATAAAGTGTGGGTTCACCAGTTAAACTTATAGCTGCGTGTTTAGGCCTCATGGCTTCTTTGAACTTTTGCGGGTTAGCTTTAGGGTTTCCTTTATACCCGCTTAAAATCTCAAGCTGCGCCTTTATGCTTCCTTCAACTATTTCTTCAGGTGAATCCCATTTTGGCAGTTTTGTCTCTTCCCAAGATATTTTAAGGTCGCCGCTTTGGGCTCTCCAGCAGAAAAGGCATTGCTGCGTGCAGTAAAAGAGAGAGGGCGTCATCTGTATGCATTGGTGTGTTTTTATTCCGTAAAACTTCTGCTTGTAACACGGCCTGTCGTGGATTAGGGTTTCATAGAGCCATCTACACCTTTTAACTGCAGAGTGCCCACCAACAATGTGGTACTTATGCTTCTTTAATGCTTCAACCAGCGAATGTGGAACAAGAGTCATTTGGTACCACTTTAAAGACTGTTCTCCGAGTTTTTCAGTGAAATAGAGAAAGGGCGGTTTTATAAAAGTGCCTTTTACTCTTCGAAACAGTATTCAATTTTATGAAAATCCGAGCAAAGTCTGGCAACTTCTTTCTTAATAACTTCTGGATTTTCTGCGTCCAGAACTGTTCTCTTGATTAACTCTGCGATTTTCAGCATCTCCGCCTCTTTCATTCCACGCCTTGTAACTTCACATGTTCCAATCCTTATGACACGATCAACAATGATGTTTGCACGCTGGAGCTTTTCCGCTGTTCTTCGGCCCTGCTCATAATCCCCAAAATCCAAAATGACTTGGTGAGATTGGGTAAAACCTAAATTTGGACATGCAACAGGAAAACCATAATCGTGCAGGGCTCTAGCCAAAGCCTTGGAGTTGCGAACCACCTGCTCTGCGTAAGCTCTACCAAAAGTTTTCATCTCAGCCAACGCTAAGGTTAAGGCGGCTATGCGGTTCCAGTGGGCATTATCCACAAACCTTGGATAGATTTTCTCTTTCACCACTTCTCCTTGCTCTTTATATGCCAAAATTATGCCTCCTTGCGGACCAAAGAAGGACTTATGCGTGGAACCAAACAGAGCATGTGCGCCTTCCCTTAAAGGGTCTTGAAAATGTTTTCCAGCGATAAGCCCCAAAACATGCGAACCGTCAAAGCCTATACATGCGCCGTTTTCGCTGGCAATTTCGGCTAACTCTTTTACTGGATGGGGAAAAGTGATGTAGCTTGCCCCAAATATGACAATTCTAGGCTTTATGCGCCTAATGGCTTCCTCTGCTCTTTTAACATCAATATTCATTTTTTCTTTTAAGAAGGGGAAAGGCGCCACTTTTAAACCCAAAAGCCCGGCTAAACCGTGTTCTCCCAAACCTGGGTAACCCCCGTTTTCTTCAGAGACGCACATAAGAACGTCGCCAGCTCTTGCGAAACTGGCTAAAAAAGTTAGGTCAGCAATATGTCCAGAAAGTGGACGCAAATCAGCAGTTTCAGCTTCAAAAACATCTTTTGCCAACTCTTCGCCATGATGCTCAATTTCATCTATGAACCTTGTACCCATGTAGAAACGGTCTCTTGCAGTGTAGCGATGCCCAAGTTCGGATGAGAGGAGACTACGCACAGCAGAGCTCATCACATTTTCAGATGGAATAAGGTTCAAGCACTCTTTTCCGCGCCATTGCTCATGCGCTTTAACCAAATTTAGAATTTCATCAATCATTCATTTTCACTCCATGTTTAGACAATACTTTGCGCAGTTGACTAAAATAAATTGCCATATAAAAAGGGGAGATGCACTAGCTGACTTTGGCAGAGGAAGGTAAAGTTTAAAACGTTCAAGCATTAGAAGTTTCTACAACACAAATGGAACGAGGCGAAAAATTGTTGCAGCCGCTCATTCGAAAAATTAAGCCTTTAACCCTTACAATTCTCATCTTAGTATCTGCCACAATAACCTTCCTATCCTTACCATATGTAAAGGCTGAAACCCAAATAATCTCGCTAACTCCTTCATCAGGGTATGTTGGAACAACGGTTCAAATAATCGCCAACCTGACCACAGAAAACGGGCAATATAGGCTAAAGTTTGACCAAATCGAACTTCCAAGCGGAAACGCTGTTGGAAACAAAGTAAATGCTTCGTTTACCGTTCCTCACAAACCGCAGGGCACATACAATGTAACTATAATTGATGTCAAAACTGGTGAAAGCAGCACAGCAACCTTCACAGTGCTAACCTCATACTCTTTTAAACCGCTTCTCCTTGAACCACCTCTTCAAGTTCAACAAGGAGCAAGCGTTACAATTTCAGTAAATATAGCTGGAGGTAAGGTAAACTACGATTATCCCAAAGTTAAGGTTCAAACACCCGCCGGCGGCACATACGAAGCACCTAATAAAAACATCACTACAAACGATGTTGGAGATTTTTCTGGTACTGTCACTTACCCGACGGACTTTGCAAATGGCGCGAACACCAACTTCACTGGAGAATACAAGATAATTTTTAATGGAAATGTTGTGGGCACATTCTTCATAGGGTTAACGGATCGCAGCGAATACCACAGAGGTGACCTTGTGAAAATTAAGGCTGTTGACTATTCAGCATATAACAATGGAAATGTAACTGTTACAATAAAATTTGGAAATCAAACCATCACCACTTTTAACTGCACTGTTGTAGATAACATTGTTAATGCAAGTTGGGTTGTCCCAAACAACACACTTATTGGAAATTATGTTTTAAGCATCACGCCAGTTCCAGCGTCTAAACAAAATGCCACTGACACGCAAACATTCGCCATTCCAGGCTTTAAAATTGAAATGTTTCCACGCAATCTTGCCAATGAAGTTGTGCCGGATATTCTTATAAAAGTATATGATAAGTCGGTGAACAGGACTTATGACGCTGAAAGTGATGAAAATGGAGTTGCAAGTATTCAGCTGGAAAGAGGCGGATATAATTCTACAGCATACTTCAAAGAAGTTAGAGTTGGCACTTTTACTTTTAATATCACAGAAAGCGCTAAATTGGATTTTCAATGTCAGCTTACAAATCTAGATATAACAGTGGTGGATGCGCAGAACGTTAATGTTCAAATTCCATTTATTTCTATAAGCCTAACCTACAGCTACACTACAGACTTAAATGGAGGAGAGAATAAGACTGAACCAGCGAAACTCTACCAAACCAACATTACTGGAACATTGCATATACATTCAATGCTCTTAAACGCAGTCTACAAGGTAAATGCCTCCCGTTACGGAGAAACCTTCAACAAAAACAATAACACTTTTTCAAATTTGCAGCCGCAAGCATGGAACAAAATAGTAATATCTTGTCCTGTAAAGAGTTTGCGCGTTAATGTTGTTGATGCAAAAAGCCAACCTATCGCAGACGCCATTGTGGAAGCCCAAGAATTAATGGGCGGATTGCACTACAGTGGTTCTACAAACCAGAATGGACAAGCACTCCTAAACTGCATTTTCGGAATATACTTTGTAAAAGTCTATCATCATGGAATACTTTTAAATGAAACCGAAGTCAACTTGTTCGACCATCAAAACTTAACACTAAAATGCATTTACTATAACTTGCCGATTTCCATCAAAGTAGTTGACTATTTTGGGCAGCCTATTCCAAACGCGAATGTGACTGTAGTAAGAAATAGCCTAATGCTTAGCTCAAAACTCACAGAAGCCGACGGCATGGCAAAATTTGAGGAAATCGGAGGAATGCTGACAATAAAAGTGTATCTATCTGACCAAAATCAGCCAATAACCGCCTTAACAATTTTCATAAGTGAAGAAAGAAACGAAACTAACCCTATCGAAATCAAAATAGAAAGGTATGTCTTTCTGGCAGGTTTTCTTATTGAAACTGCCCAATTTGCAGTGATGCTCTTAGTTGCAGCGGTTATAATAGTGATTCTTGCAATAGAAGTTTACAGGAGAAAGCGGCTTAAGCCAATAAAAACGTGAGTTGGATTTTAAATATGGAGTTTGATGGGAAAAAGTTTATATCAATTTTTGTGAACACACTTGTTAGAGAAGCAAGGCAAGAGTGAAAATTTTATAGAAACACCAAAAGGTTGTATCCACCTTGGCGCAAGTAAAGACATGTTCTCCAACATGTGAACTGTTTAAATGCGGGAAAAACGCTGCAGTTTACCGTCGAGACGGCGTTTGGTGTAGATGGACTGAGGATAGATGCAACGTGGCAAACTGTTCCTACGCTTTATGCATTAAAAGGCGGCTCCTTCCAAGAGGAATATGCGGGGAAACCGTTAAACGGAAAACAGCTGAAAAGCAGCCCGAGGAAGTCGTTGGTCCAGCAATAAAACTTCGAGGAAGAGCCTTACGCAAAATAGGCGAAAAAGAAATTTTCTGATCCAAAGCTTTGACATTAAAGGCTTAGAAAACCAGCAGTAAATTTAAAGTCTACGCCCTCTTTACACGGCTGGAACACGTTTAACAACTGGAGGTCTTATTTTTTTCAAAACTCTATAGCCGCAGACTGTGCATTTTATCTCTCCGCCTCGAAGTTCCAACTCCTCAGTGGAAACCTTAGCTCCACACCTTACACATTCATAGACTATTCCCGTGGTTACTTTTTCCATAAAGTTCCCCTCTTTACAAAAGATCTGTTTGCTTTTAAGCATTTCCGATGTTTATCTCTATATGGGATGGAAGGTGAAGAGGCAACTGAGAAAAATCCTTGAGGAAGTTCTTCCCCACGAAGAACTGGCACATATTTACAATTCCTATGACATTGTAGGAGACATAGCCATTATTCGCCTAAATGAAAATTCTAGAAAATACGGCAAAAATATTGCCGAAGCGATTATGAAAGTTCATGGGAATGTTAAAACCGTGTTGGGTCAAGTAGCCCCTGTACATGGAGAGTTTAGGCTTCGAAAAATTGAGCACCTTGCTGGAGAAAATAAAACAACCACTATCCATAGAGAATCTGAATGCCTTTTCTCTGTTGACTTAGAGAAATGCTATTTTTCGCCTAGGCTCTTTTATGAAAGACTGCGCATTGCAAAACAGGTGAAAAATGGCGAAACAGTTGTTAACATGTTTGCCGGCGTCGGCTGTTTTTCAATAATTATCGCAAAACATTCAAACGTGGAAAAAATCTACTCAATAGACCTTAACCCAACTGCAGTCAAATACATGCAGGAAAACATTAGACTGAACAGAGTCTACGGAAAAGTTGTCCCAATGGAAGGTGATGCTAAAGAGATTATCCAAAAAAGGCTTTGCCGAACAGCTGATAGAGTTCTTATGCCGCTACCAGAAAAAGCCCTAAACTACATGCCCTATGCTCTTTTAGCCCTAAAGACTGGTGGCGGGTGGATACATTTTTATGATTTTGAACATGCATTTAAAGGCGAGAACGCTGTTGAAAAGGCCAAGATTAAGGTTGCTGGGAAGCTTGAAGGTTTAAACGCCAATTTTGAAATTTCCTTCGGCCGTGTTATCCGAACTACTGGGCCCAACTGGTATCAAATTGTTTTAGACATCCTTGTTAAGCCTTAATTATTGGCAAATTTAATAAGCGCGTTTAACATTCTTGTAAGAAAGGGTTGTTTGATGAAGAAGAAATTAATGGAAATATTGGCATGTCCAATTGATAAGCATCACCCGCTTGAATTGCATGTGTTTGAGGAGAAAGAGGAAATTGTTGAAGGCTTAATTGTTTGCCCTAAATGTTCAAGGTGGTATCCCATCCGCGATGAAATTCCAGAGATGCTGCCAGACGAGTTGAGAAAAGAAAGTGAGGATTTGCCTTTCTTAAAAAAATGGAAGGATAAAATTCCGGAGAAAATTCTGTTTGAAGGAAAACCCTTCAACTTAAAAAAGAAGTAAAGCTTATTTCAGCTTTACAAGTTTGCCTGTCTTGGATGATTTTAGCGCTGCCTCAGCAATTTTAATTGCCTTAAAACCGTCCATTCCAGTTACAAGGGGCTTCTCTTTGCCCAAAATGCAGTTCACGAAGTGGCGGAGTTCAAGTTTTAAAGGTTCCTGCCACGGGAGTCTAGGCTGAACCGTCTCTTTTGCATTCTCTATCATCAGTTCTTGCGTTATATAATCTATTTTTGCTATGGCTTCGCTTCCAGTAACAACCAAAACCCGTGTCTTATAGGGTGTCAGCCAGTTGGACTCGATGAAAGCGTTCTTGCCGCCTTCAAATGTGAGCATTATGTGGGCGTAATCTTCAAACTTCTTATGTTTCATGTTTCCGGTTTTTGCATAAACAGCAACGGGGTCTCCGCCGAATAGGTACCGCATCATATCTATGTCATGTATCGCCAAGTCTTTTACAACGCCTACGTCGCCTATTCTCTCCGGCCACTGAGAGACCCTTTTCGCAGTGGCACATACAAGCTCGCCTATAGTCCTTTTTTCAATGCTTTCTTTAATGTACTGGATTCCAGGAATAAAGCGCATTAGAAAGCCCACTGTGAGATGTAATCCTTCTTTTTCTGCAGTTTTAAGCAGTTTTTCCGCTTGTTTCGAGTTTGCCGCCATTGGCTTTTCCACGAGGACATGTTTCCCGGCTTTTAGCGCCTTTAGTGCTTCCTTTGCTAGGCTTGTTGACCATGTGCAGATGGTAACAGCTTCAATGTCCGCCCTTCTCAGCATTTTTCCTACGCTGGTATAGGTTTCTACGCTAAATTGCTTCGCGAGGTTTTTTGCTTTTTCAGCGTCTATGTCACAGACTGCTATCAGCTCTGTTTCATCCAGCTCTTTGAAGACTCTTGCATGGTTTTTACCCCAGAAACCTGCTCCTATGACAGCGACTCCGATTTTTTTCACTTCGCCCAAACGCCCCTTCCTAAGCCTCGATATATGAACCCCTCTGCTTCAGCTTTTCCAGGATCTATAACACCTTCAAAATCAACTATCGCTGCAGGCATTTTTGCCATAAGTCTCAACTTCTTCAAGTTTAGCCGTTTAAACTGGTCATGCCCAGTAAATATGACTATGCAGTCTGCGCCTTCCACAGCTTCCGTTAAGCTTTTCTTAAAGGATGCTTGTTTCAGCTCTATCGAAGCTTTACTTGATAAATAGGGATCGTAAATGCTTATTTTAGCGCCTTTAGTTTCAAGCATTTCACCAAGTTTCTTCGCCGAGCTTTTAGGGACATCCATAACATTTGGTGTTTGAGAGACGCCAAGAATTGAAAGTTTTGCTCTTCGTAAAGTTTTTCCGCAGCTTTTTAGTGCTTCACGGATTAGATTAGCGGCATTTTTTAGTGCTTCCACATTTGTCTCCGCTGCGGCTTTCGAGATTTTAAGCTTTAAATCTAGATTTTCTGCTTCATCTAACAGTATATGTAATGCTTCATCACCGTTTTCACAAGCTAGCGTCGGCGGAGCAAGCCCGCTGTTAGGGTTTGTTTTTGCTAAGTTTTGAACTGCAAGGTAGTCGACGCCCATTTTCTCGCATAAAAGGGCAAACTCGTTGGCAAGTGCAAGCTTGGTATATTCGTGTGCAGCTTCAAAAAGCATCATAGCCTCCGCCATCTTTATATTGGAAGTTTTCGCAGAACAGCTTTTGGTTATCGTCCCCAAAACGGTTGAGGCAACTTCTAAACTATTTTTGTCTGCTGCTGCAACAATTCGCCTATAATCCGACAGCGTCTTTAAAGTTTGTCTCTCTGGGAAAAGAACTGGACTGTAGGCTAGAAAGAAATCTGTTCCAATTTTAAACCCGGAAACTCCTTCCAAAATCTCTTTTAGAAACCCTTCTGTTGCACCGATTCTAACGATGCTTGCAATTATTATTAATGTTCCTTTGCGAAAGTTTGAACCCACTTGTTTTAAGGCTCTCTCCAGATTGGAATAGTCTGTCTTGCCCTTCTCATCCACTGTAACCGGAACAGTCACTATTATAATTTCGCTTTGAGCTGCAGTTGATTTCAAATCATTGGTAGCTCGTAGTCTTCCGTCATTAACGTGCTTTCGGAGATTGGGCTCTATTTCATTTTTTAAAAATGGAACTCTGCTCTTTGAAATATTATCTACTAAAGCTTGATTTGTATCAGCACATATAACCTGGAAACCTGCATCTGCGAATAAACATGCATGGAGAACGCCGGTTCTTCCGCACCCTATAATGCCTACAGTGTATTTTCCACGCTGCGCATTATTCTCTATTTCCATCAGTTTTATGGTTGATGTTGACGACATGAAAGCGTTCTCCGAGTTTGCAGAAATCAATTAGGCTCTTTTGCTTTTTAAACTGTCGATTATCCTTTTAAGTTTTGAACCGTATTCTTTTACAAGCTTTTGGGCCTTTTCTTCTGTTTTAGCCTCTGCATAAAGCCTGTATATGGGCTCTGTTCCGCTTGGCCTAACTAAAATGGAGCTTTTATCATCAAACCATATTTTGACTCCGTCGATTGTGCTCACGTTTAAGCCTTTAATTTCTTCGGTGAGTTTTTCTAAGACCTTATCTTTGAGCTCATTTGGGCATTCGGTTTTGCCCTTCTCAATGAAGTACTTTGGCAACTCACCAAGCATTTTTGAAAGTTTTTTGTTTTCTTCAGCCATTAAGTTTAAAATTAGGGCTGTAGCCATTCCCCCATCCCTAACTGACTGGTGAGGGCCATAGAAAATTCCGCCATTTTCTTCACCACCGAGTTTCACCTTTAACTTTTTCATTGTTTGAGAAACCGTCACGCTTCCAACTTTAGTCCATACAATTTCTCCGCCATAAGCATCTGCAATGTCTTTAACTAAGGTTGATGAGCTAACTGGCGAGACTATTTTTTCGCCTGGATGATTTTTCAAAAAGTATTTTTCGACAAGCGCGAAAGTTTTATCTCCCCAATGGACTTCGCCTTTTTCGTCGACAAATATTGAACGGTCAGCGTCACCGTCGAATGCCACTCCTAAGTCTGCGCCAACAGCCCTCACTGTTAATGAAAGATCTTTTAGGTTTTCTGGACGGGGTTCAGGGGGTCTTCCAGGAAAGGTTCCGTCGATATCTGCGTTTATGGTTGTAACCCTGCATCCTATTTCTCTGAGCAGTTTTGGAATGGCTAAAGCAGCAACACTGTTTGCAGCGTCAACCACCACGTGAAAATGCTTACTCACTATTTTGGCGACATCCACATGCGTCTTGATTGCTTCTACATATTCGTCAATTATTCCAGAAAGAGTTTGAAGTTTTCCTAGCTCGTTCCATTCCGCATAGCGTACTTTCTTATCGAAGAATATGTTTTCAATTTCTATTTCCTGTTCCCGTGAAAGTTCTATCCCGTCATTCCAAACAACTTTTATCCCATTGTATTCTGGCGGGTTATGAGATGCTGTTATTATTACCGAGCCGTCTGTTCTATGGTTTTTAACCGCATATTGCAATGCTGGTGTAGGCGCCATCCCTGCAAACAAAACATTGCAACCCGTAGCGTTTAAACCGGAAATAACCGCTTTCGCAAGCATGGGACTGCTTGTCCTAGCGTCATACCCAACTATCAGATTTCCACGCTGAAAATATGTTCCCACGGCGCTTCCAACAGCCACCGCCATTTTTGGAGTTAACTCTTTGTTGACTACTCCTCGAATTCCATTCGTTCCAAACAACCGTCTAGGACCTAACATTGAGATACGCCTCCTAAATAACCCATTTTGATGAAGGTATACTTTCGAAAACCTCTTTTGCCGGACAGATTGAAACGCCTTTGGCAATTGAGACATTATCACCTATAACAGCATGGTCGCCTATTACGCATTTCTCGCAAATTTTAACCCCTTTACCGATTATCACATTCTCGCCGATTATGGCTCCATTAATTTTTGAAGAATCAGATATGGAAACCCTTGAAAATATTATGGAATTTTTTATGCTGACGTTTTTCCCTACTTTAACGTTTTGTCCTAAAACCGCGTAAGGCCCAATAATTGACCCCTCACCAACGGAAAAATCTTCGCCAAAAACTACAGGTTTTCGAAACCTTGCTTCTTTTTTAACTCTAAATTTTTGTTCTCCAGCATATAAATCAAGTAGGATCTTGTTTATTTCCATATAATCCTCCGCTTTGCCTATATCCGACCATAACCCATTAAAAATATACCCATATAGCTTGCCTTTTTCGACGAGTTTTGGAAAAATTTCGCGTTCAATGGAAACTTTCCGTCCCTTTGGGATATGGTTAAAGATTTCTGGGCTTAGAACATATGCTCCAGCGTTTATAAGATTTGTCGGCGCAGTCCCCGGTGGTGGTTTCTCGATAAACCTTTTAACTCGGCCGTCATAATCTAGTTCTGCAACACCAAACCTGCTTGGATCCTTAACCTCGTGAAGAGCAATTGTCGCCATTGCTTCTTTCTCCTTGTGCACTTTTAGGATTTCCGAGTAATTCAATTCGGTAAAAATGTCTCCGTTTACAACTATAAAGTCTTCATTATTAAGGAAGTTTTCAGCCTTTTTTACTGGACCACCAGTTCCTAATGGTTTGCTTGGGGGATCGCATGAGTAAACAATTTTCATTTTGCTTTTTGGAATTTTGGAATTTTTTATGTAAAATTTTGTTTGATGGCTAACTGCCAGTATAGCTTCACTTACACCTGCTCTGGCAAGCCCTTCAAGGATCCACTGCAGTAAAGGTTTGTTAAGTATTGGAAAGAGAGTTTTCGGCCTTGTGCAGCTTATGGGTCTTATCCTAGTTCCGAACCCCCCGGCTAGAATTAATGCTTTCAATAGGGACTCACCGTTAAGACTTCAAACTTATATTCAAATTACCTTATAAATAAAACAGTTTTGTGAGGATGGCGAAGTTAATGAAGGTTTTACTCCACGAAATGAGTTGGACAGAAGCAAAGGAATATTTCAACAAAAACGACATTGCGATAATCCCTGTGGGGTCAAATGAACAACACGGCCCTCAAAACCCCCTTGGAACAGACCATCTAATAGCTAAGGCTATAGCTGAAGAAACAGCCAAACGCACGGGAGTTCTCTGTTTACAGGTTATTCCTTTCGGCGTAAGCGCGCATCACAAACAGTTCTGGGGAACCATTGACATTTCCCCTAACGCATTCAAAAATTACGTGAAAGAGGTGTGCCTAGCGCTAAACTACTATGGGGTTAAAAAAAATTGTCATAGTAAACGGGCATGGAGGAAACTTGCATGCACTAGCTGAGTTGGCTATGGAATTGAGGGATAAAGGAATTTTCCTTTCTATCTTCCAGTGGTGGCCCGCTGCCAACAAACTTTTACCAAGTCTCTTTAAGCCGGAAGAAAGAAGAAATGCTTGTGCCGAGGAAACTTCATTAAATTTGGCATTATACCCGCATATTGTGGATATGGGTAAGGCTGTTGACGAAGAACCTCAAAGGCATGTAACAGAAGCAGAAGGCGTATTACTTCCATTGGGCACAGCAGATTATACAAGTTCTGGCGTGTGGGGCAAATCAACAACAGCGTCGGCTGAAAAGGGCAAAAAAGTTTTAGAAGCTGTTGTCGACGAACTGGTTAAACATGTTAACCGCCTTAAAAATGCAAAAAATGAAGACTTGGCTATTAAGCCCAAAACTTGATTAGCCTTAACTTATTCCCATTCTATTGTTGCCGGCGGCTTGTGAGTTATGTCATAGACAACTCTGACAACTTCTGGTATTTCATTTGTTATTCTCGTGGAGATTTTTTCCAACACCTTGTATGGGATTCTTGCAAAACTTGCAGTCATGGCCTCGCGGCTTTCCACAGTTCTAATGGCGACAACATAGCCATAAGCTCTAGCATCACCCCTAACGCCAGTCGCTTTCGTGTCCGTTAAAACCGCAAAATACTGCCACAATTTCCTTTTTAAGCCGCTTTTTTCAATTTCCTCTCTTACAATTTTGTCAGCTTTTCTTGCAATCTCAACTTTATCTTTAGTTAATTCGCCCACAACTCTTACTGCAAGTCCCGGACCTGGAAAAGGCTGCCTAAAAACTATCGTCTCTGGCAGTCCAAGTACTTCAGCAACTTTCCTAACTTCATCCTTGTACAAGTCCCGTAAAGGTTCAACAATCCTCTTAAACTTAATGTGTGTAGGAAGCCCGGCTACATTGTGGTGTGTCTTTATCTTGTCTGAAAACCTTCTGAATCCTGACTCGATTCTATCCGGGTAAATAGTTCCTTGGATTAAATATTCTGCGCCAGCCTTCTCGGCTTCTTCTTCAAAAACCCGAATAAACTCTTCGCCTATAATTTTTCTTTTAACCTCTGGATCAACTACGCCCTTAAGCCTTTTTAGAAATCTCTCACGCGCATTTACCATTACAAGATTTATTTTAAATCTTTTGAAAACATTTTTCACAAACTCCGGCTCGTTCTCCCGCATAAATCCATGGTCAACAAAAACTGCTGTAAGCCTATCGCCTATAGCCTTGGCGGCTATGACAGTAGCTACGCTGGAGTCTATACCTCCGCTTAAGGCGATTATAGCTTTTCCATCACCAACTTCCGCTCTAACCTCTTTCACCATTCGCTCTACAACATCCTCCATCCTCCAGTTAGCTTCGCATCTGCAAACCTCAAAGAGGAAGTTACTGAGCATCTGCACGCCCTTCTCTGTGTGAACTACTTCTGGATGCCACTGTAAACCATAAATTGGCTTTTCTTTATGCCTAAAAGCGGCAACCGGAGAATTTTCAGTATGAGCCAACACTTCATATTCTCTAGGGACTGAAAAAACAATGTCACTATGACTCATCCAAACCTTTTCTTTTTTATTCAAGCCCTTTAAAACTCCGACAGGCATGTCAATGGTAACATAAGTTGCACCGTATTCTCTCCTCTTAGCTGGCCCAACCTTCCCCCCTGCCATATGAGCTATAAGCTGATGACCATAACACAAACCTAAAACAGGTAATCCTAAATCCAAGATTTTCATATCCGGTTTCGGAGCGCCTACGCCAAAGACGCTAGCAGGTCCTCCTGATAAAACCAAGCCTTTAACGCTGAATTTTTCGCTTAAAAGTATAATTTCTTCGGTTTTTATGTCGTGGGGAACAACCTCTGAATAAACTCCTTGCTCTCTTATTCGTCTTCCTATAAGGTGGCAGTACTGACCGCCGAAGTCTAATACAAGCACCGTGTCACACTTCAAATCTGCAACCTCATGTGAAGCGCATTCTGCTTTTTCCTTCCAGTGTTTCTTATAAAGTTTCTTTTCTTCTGTAGTTATATCCAAATCTAATGTTGCGGAATGGTGAAATTGGAGTTTTATTTTAACTGGCGGATTTAAACCTTAAAAGTTTAAGAGGTGTTGATAGGTGGATGGAAAATAGATATTAGAGTTTCTGTGTGAACAACGTTTGGATGTTGCTCCACCATTTCATAGATTATTTTTTTAAGTTCATCTAGGCTTCCAGCTTCTATAACAATTACGGCGTCAAACCTTCCAAGGACAGAGTTAGCCATTCTGACACCTTTTATTCTCCTAGACCTTACAATCTCTTCAGATGTGCCAGGCTTCATGGTAACCATTACAAAAGCTCGTAAAACCTTCTTACGCAAATCTTTGCTTGCAGACATCATGCTTTTCTCCTTCATAATTGGTTAACTTGATAAAGCTAGTGAGGTTTCTGTGTGTATTATATTTGGATCTTTCTCGATGACTCTGTAGAGAATTTCGTTTATGCTCTCAAGCTTCGGCGCCTCAATAATTATTACAGCGTCATACCTACCATAGATTGAGTCTGCTTGAACCACTTCTTTAACTTTGCTCTTTATTCTTTTAACAACCTCTTCGGAAGTTCCAGGTTTTGTGTTTATAAATATGTAGGCTCTCACTCTTAATCACCCCCTCCCCTTTTTAATAATCAAGATATTTCATAATCTCCCAAGGTGTTACGTAGAGACAGTACTGGTTCCAGTCGTTCGTTTTATATTCTATGAACGCGTCAAATATATGGCTTCCTAACGTTTGGTGTATGACTTCGTCGCTTTTCATCTCCTCTAACGCTTCTTTAAGCGATGTGGGCAACTCTCTTATTCCAAGAGCCCTACGCCTTTCCGTAGGCATTTTATAGACATCTTCGTCAACAGGATCTCCAGGGTCAATTTTCTTTTTAATTCCATCAAGCCCAGCCATTAAAAGGCAAGCAAAAGCCATATAGGAATTGCACGACGGATCTACGCCACGGTACTCCACCCGTTTTTGATGGGCAAATTTTGGACCTTTGTAGTAGACGGGGATTCGCACTAGGGCTGACCTATTGCGGCGAGACCACATAATGTAAATTGGCGCTTCAAAGCCAGGCACTAGCCGCTTGTAAGAGTTCACTGTTGGGCAACATATGGCGCTTAAGGCTCTGGCGTGTTCTAAAAGCCCACCAACAAAGTATCTTCCAGTTTGGCTAAGTTCCGCATACCTGTCATTTTCATCGTACATCTCGTTTTTTGCGCCTTTCCACAAGGAGATATGCGTGTGCATTCCGCTTGCATTGTCAAGGTAGACGGGTTTAGGCATAAAAGTAGCAATCAACCCATATTTTTTGGCAACATTTTTTGCCACAAACTTATAGTATACTGCTTTGTCAGCGGTCTCCACTAGAGGCCCAAAGGTGAAATCTATTTCAATTTGGCCGGCTGTTGCCACCTCATGGTGGTGTTTTTCAATTTTGAAGCCGAAGTTATCTTCGAGAATTGAAGAAACTTCGTTGCGGTACTCTATGGTTGTGTCTTCCGGTGGAGGTCTAAAGTATGCTTCCCTTGGTCTGAGTACGAAATTTCCCGGTGTGATTTCAGGGGATTGGGGAACAACTCTGGGCGCGCCCCATGAGTCGCCTTCTCCTCCCTTTGGACTCACCCAAAGATCCCAAACGAGTTTTGTGGGGTCTATTGAAGAGAAAAGGAAGTACTCCAACTCTGGAGCGAAGTATCCTGTATAACCAATTCCTTCAGCGGTTTTCAGAGCATTTTTTGCAACATACCCTCTGGGACATACTTCTGAAGGCCCGCCGCCGTAAGCCTCATGGACATCTCCTATGACTATTGCGCTCTTTTGATTTTCGTCGCTGTTCCAAGGGAGTATCGCCAAAGTTTTTGGGTCGGGCATAAGGTTCATGTCTGACTCTTCAATGGGCTTGTAGCCCCTCACAGAAGAACCGTCGAAGCCTAAGCCAGCCGTGAAGGCGTTTCCTTCTATATATTCTCTTGCAGGTATAATCATGTCATGCATTAATCCGCGTATATCAATGAATGTGGAATGAACCCATCTTACCTTGTTCGCCTTAAGCAGCTCTATGGCTTCTTTAATGTTTTCAACGTTATTCATGTTTTCACCATTTGTTCAACAACTCTTGCTCTTTACTTCACAAAAATATATAAATGTTTCCATTATAAACAAAAATATTTATATATATTCAAAATAAATGAATAAATGTTCAGCATTGATTAGTAGTTGTTAGAATAGTTTAAGAGGAAGCAGTATGGGGTCGAACTTAAACGAAAAACTAGATGATGTTGATTTAAGGATCATTAACCTGCTCCAAGAAGATTCCCGGCTTTCATATAATAAAATTGCGCGTAAGCTTGGAATATCTGTTGGAACCGCTTACAACCGCATCAAAAGTCTAGAGGAAAGAGGCGTGGTGAAGGGCTATACTGTACTAGTAGACATTGCTAAGGTGGGGTACAATTTAACAGCACTTATACTGATTCAAGCAGAAGGAAAGCACCTTTTAGATGTTGAAAATGAAATAGC
>Ga0080004_1212357_pt1 | contig 18118 bp, 17 predicted proteins | sample WasSprMetagenome_FD_69207 | JGI IMG/M metagenome (GOLD analysis project Ga0080004, IMG submission 69207) | Sulfidic aquatic microbial communities from Washburn Spring, Yellowstone National Park, USA - WS (SPADES assembly) (version 2) | ecosystem: Environmental > Aquatic > Thermal springs > Hot...
GTCTGGGCAAAGGAGGTTTGATTCGAAGTTGTATGGTCTTGGATTCTTCCCATTGCTTCAATTAGCTCTTTTGGTCCAGCTCCGTAACCTATTCTCCAACCAGTCATAGAGTAAGTTTTCGACATCCCATTAACCACAAGGGTTCTCTCTTTCATACCCGGAAATGTGGCTATGCTTATATGCTCGGTATCGTAAACCAATTTCTCATATATCTCATCTGATATCACGAAGATATCGTTTTCAATACACCATTTCGCTATTTGCGATAGCTCATCTTTTTCATAAACTGCTCCTGTGGGATTGGAAGGAGAGTTGAGAATTAGGACCCGGGTTCTGTTGGTCTTTGCCTTTTCAAGCTCTTCTATCTGTATTTTGAAGCCGTTTTTCTCTTTAGTTTCAAGAATGACCGGTTTACCTCCAACCATTCTTATTTGTTCTGGATAGGAAACCCAATAAGGGGATGGAAGCAAGACCTCGTCACCCTCGTCTAAAAGGGCGTAAAGGGCGTTGAATATGACGAACTTCGCTCCTGGAGACACGATGATCTCCTTCTTATCATAATCCAGTCCGTTTTCCTCCTTCAGCTTCTTGGTTATCCTTTCCTTCAGCTCCTCTATTCCCATCGTCGGCGTATATTTTGTGAATCCCTCATCGAGAGCCTTTTTAGCTGCTTCTTTTATAGGCGATGGGGTATCGAAATCTGGTTCGCCAGCTGTGAAGCTGATGATTCTTATTCCCTTTTTTCTCAATTCCTTCACCTTTGCGGCGAGGGAAAGTGTAGGAGATGGTGCGATAGCTTTTGCCTTAGGGGAGATTTGCAAGCGGGTTCACCTCTCTTTTAAAAATGATGTATTGACAAGGAACTTTAAGTTGTTATAATATATTTTACAGCCTAAAAAAGGAGGTGTCAAAAAATTTGGAAGCGGTAAAGACGGAAGGTTTGACGAAGCACTTTTATGACCCCTTGCGGCGGCAAGCAGTCATAGCGGTTGATAACCTTGATTTAGTGGTAGAGAGGGGAGAGATATTCGGTTTTCTCGGACCAAATGGAGCGGGGAAAACCACCACTATCAAGATGCTTTTGGGGTTGATTTTCCCGACCTCTGGGCAGGCGTGGGTTTTGGGCAATCCCATAGGGGATAAGAAAACGAGGGAGAAAATAAGTTATATGCCCGAGAATCCCTATTTTTATGATTTTATGACGGGTGAGGATTTGCTGTTCTTTTACGGTAGTCTTTTCGGTTTGAAAGGAAAAGCCCTTAGGGATAAGGTGGATGAGCTTTTGGATCTTGTTGGGTTGAGTGAGCATAGGAAGAAGGAGTTAAGGGGATATTCAAGGGGAATGTTGCAGAGGATAGGAATAGCCCAAGCACTGCTTAACGACCCTGAGCTTCTGATATTGGACGAGCCGACCTCCGGGCTCGACCCGATAGCTCATAAGGAAGTTCGGGAGCTTTTCATCCGGTTGAAGGAAAATGGAAAAACAATTCTGCTTTGTTCTCACCAGCTTTCCGATGTTGAGATGGTGTGCGATAGGGTGGGGATAATGAATAAAGGGAAGCTGGTGAAATTGGGCAGATTGGAAGAGCTCTTGAGGGTAGGGGAGATGGAGATAACTGTTGAAGGATTGGAGCCTCAAAAGGTCGAGCAGATAGAGAAAGTAGCCTCAAGGGTTTACAAGAAGGATAATGATTATCTTCTCTACGCTGAGGGGGAGGAGAAGGCGCAGGAGATAATAGATTTCGTGCGCAATAATGGAGGCAAGGTCCTTTCCGTAGTGCCGCTAAGGCGTTCTTTGGAAGAACTATTCGTGGAAATAGTAAAGGAGGCGGGCTAAATGTCGGTTATTTGGAGTATCGCAAAAGCTACTTTCAAGGAATCAATGCAGAAGAAGATAATGTGGGTTTTCTTTGGCATCGCTCTTTTGATAATCGGTTTATCCTTTATCTTCTCCTACTTTTCTCCCTCCGAGGAATTAACCCTGATAAAGTCAATCGGCTTGGGGATAATTTATCTCTTCGGTGTTCTCATAGCTCTCATCATAACCGCAGGATTAATTCCCACGGAGATTGAGAGAAGAACTATACACACAGTTCTTTCTAAGCCGATTGAAAGATGGCAGTTTGTGCTGGGAAAATTTCTCGGAGTTGCCCTTGTGCTCTTTATGAATATGATGCTGATGGCGATAGCTCTTCTAATTGTTGTTATGAGCAAAGGGAGCGCGAGAGCGGAGGGATTCTTTAAAGCCTTGGTAACGAACTCAAGGATTTTGGAGGCAACTCTTTTGCTTTTCTTCTATTTACTCATTCTTTGCGCATTTGCAATTCTTTTCTCTATTTTCTCAACTACGAATATCAGCATCACCCTTTCCGCCTTCGTTTTCATCATAGGTTCCCTCTCAGATTATGTGGCGGATATAATTAAGTTAAGCCATAATCCACTTACGAGCCTCGTCCTTAAAGTCCTCCATCTCATCGTCCCCAATTTCGGCAATGCCAGCATATATAACTCCGTCATACACGGCTACATCCCCGCGGGAGAAGCTCGCTATGTTTTAATGGCGATAGCCTATTCTCTCGCTTATTGCCTTGTCCTTATGCTCCTATCCACTTGGATTTTCGCAGGAAAAGAGGTTTAAGAATATGAGCGGAACGGCAAAAAGGGTAATACTGCTTGTTCTCTGTATCCTGTTGATAATAGTTCTTCAGATGAAGATAGATGTTTACCGTCCAAAGTATAAGCCAGGGGAAACTGTTTCCTTAGGTTATATCTCCAGAGAGGTTTTGGCAACTGCTTTAATGGGCTTGCGAGAAGTAGCTGCTTCTTTGTTGTGGATGAAGATTGAGGATTATTTCCATAGCGGAGAACACGAAAAAATCCCTCCTCTCATAAGGATTATAACATGGTTAGACCCCCACTTCGTGGAAGCTTATAGCTCTGGTGCATGGCAGCTCGCTTGGAACTCTGAGGATTGGCGATTAATTCCCTCGGCGGAGGCATTCTTGGAGGAAGGTATCAAGAACAATCCCGATAAATACGAGCTTTACGCCGATATGGGTTGGCTTTATTACGACAAGATTAAAGACTACGATAAAGCTATAGAGTGGTATAAGAGGGCGTCTGCTTTGAAATCTCCTCCCCAAGTGAGAAGGATGCTGGCTCATTCCTATGAGAGGGCGGGGAAGATTGATGAGGCTATAAAGATTTGGAAAAAATTAATAGAGGAAGGGAAAAAGGAAGTAGAGAGAAATCCGAAGAATTTTGAAGCCATCTTCAACAGGGATGTGGCAATCCATAACTATAATATGTGTATTATCAGGAAGATTGATAGAGCCGCTTTAGCGAAAAGACCAAAGCCTTATTATTTATCCTTCAAAGTTTATCGCGTTTCCCCTCGCATTCTCCAAATACGAGCAAAGACAAATCTTCCTGAACTTTCCCGCATCCGTGTTTCTCTCGTGGATGAAGATATTGCAGAGAGGAAAAAGAAATCCCTTGGTTGGCAGCTGATGAACGAAACGGAATATATAGATGTTTGGCCACAGGTCAGGAAGGGAGAAATGAAAACGGATATAGACCTCACCGATGCCTTGAAATACCCCCTTAAAGGAGAAAGATTTATTCTAACAATTTCTCTCCTTCCCCAAACCCAGCCAGTTGTTGTTCAGGATGTTTTAGGTTGGTTAGGGGAAGGAATGGCTGGAGGAGATGTGGTAGTGATTCATTCCTCTCCACCCAAAAAGAAGGTGGAGAAATCAACTATATTGACTTTAAATGATATAACAGGTCAACAAACAGCGCTTATAAAGGAAGTAAAGTAATACCAATTGAAAAGTTGTAAATGTTAAGCGGGTATTAGTTAAAAAAAACAGTTGCAATATGACTATATTAATTTCGCAACAAATCGGACTTTCGAACAAATTTTTCTTTTTTTTTCGTCTTATTATATGGAGGTGGGTTTAGATGAGGGGCTTAAAGTTCCTCATATTACTCTTAATTCTTGTCCTTAGCGTGTGGCTTTCTACGGCTGCTTTTGCAAAACCACTCAGCATCATCCTCATCGGCTGGGATGGAACTTTGATAGATGATGTCAAAGAGCTGCTCCAACAAAACCAGCTGCCCAATCTAGCTAATCTTATCAAGGAAGGAAAGTTCGTAGATACCTGGATTACCTCGGGAGCTACAGATACGAAAGCGGGCTGGACACAAATTTTAACAGGGTATACGCCGGAAAAAACAGGAGTTTACAGCAACAGGCAATATCAGCCAATCCCTGAAGGTTTAACCGTTTTTGAAAGGTTAGAGAGTTTCTTTGGTCCTTCAAATATCTATACAGCGATGATAGTTGGAAAAAAAGGCACATGTTGATAATGACCCTCCCAGGAAAATCCCCTATGAGAGATGGTTGAGGCAACAGGAAAGGGCAAAGGAGCTTGGGAGGCCTGGACCTGAGAAAGGGGAGATAGTGGAGGAGAACGGTAAGAAGTTTATGGTAATCCCGGGTAAGCCTTGGTTCAATGCGAGCAAGCATATGGACCTTTTTGTGAATGGACTGGGACAATGTGACAATGTGGGCAAGAGAGCGCTTGAGGAGATAGAAAAGCATGCCCAAGAGAGGTTTTTCATCTTCATCCATTTTGAGGACCCCGATAGGGAGGGGCATAAATATGGTGAAGGTTCTCCAGAATATAAGGAGGCGATAAAAGCCTGCGATAATTGGCTCGGGCAGATAGTGGATAAATTGAAGAAGTTAGGTATCTATGAGCAAACATTGATTTATGTGACCACTGACCATGGCTTTGACAAAGGCAAAAAGACTCATAGCTATGCGCCCCACACCTGGTTAGCCACAAACGACAAGAACATAATAAGAAATGGTGATAGAGCCGATATCGCTCCCACAATCCTGAAGAGATTTGGAGTAGATTTGAAGAGCCTCAAGCCGGCGTTGGATGGGATACCGCTTGATGAACCTGCTCCAGAAAGAAAAGCACCTCCCCAGCCACCCCAGAAAAAGCAAGCAAAGCCGAGAAAAACAGAGAGCGCCTCGCTTATAACCGTGCAGTAAGAGAGGATAGATTTAGAAAAGGGCTGGCTTTTGCTTAGCCAAGAATTCCTCAATCCTTTTTTGCGCCAGCCTTACATATTGTTCTTCTATCTCGTAACCAACGAAGTGCCTTCCGCTCTTCAAAGCGGCTATAGCTGTTTGACCACTGCCCATAAAGGGGTCTAGGACAATCTCTTCCTCAAAGGTATAAAGTTGAATCAATCTATAGGGAAGTTCTACAGGGAAGGGGGCAGGGTGCCCAATTTTCGTGGCGGGTTCAGCGGGAAATGTCCAAACGCTTTTAGTAAATTCCAAGAATTCTTCCCTTGAAATGGTGCTCTTTCTTTTCGTAGCCGTTTTTCTCGTGAACATTCCTTTAGAGAAAACGAGGATGTATTCATGGACATCCCTCAAGATGGGATTTCGCGCAGACAGCCAAGTTCCCCAAGCGGTGGAGGGGCTACCGCTTGCTCCTTTGTTCCAAATTATCTCTCCCCTCATCAAAAAGCCTAAATCCAACATATCCTCTATAATAAAGCAATGAAGGGGGATGTAGGGTTTTCTTCCCAGGTTTGCAATGTTTATGCAAGCCCTTCCCCCTGGAACGAGCACTCTTTTAACCTCACGCCAAACCCTCCTTAAGAACTCCCGATATTCTTCAAGTGTAAGGTTTTGGTCGTATTCCTTGCCAACATTGTAGGGAGGAGAAGTTACCATTAAGTGAACGCTGTTATCAGGGAGCTCCTCCATATTTTCGCTTGTTTTGCAGAAAATCTTATCTAAAAGATTGGGTGGTATGGGATTCTCCACATACTTGATTTTTTCCTCTTTAGGAAGTCCTTCATATAGTCTGCTTGAATAAAAGGGTGTTGAATCGTGATTTATCCTTCCCGGAGAACCAAAAGAGCTTGTCTTAGTTCCTTTCTTCCTATGTCTCATTTTCCTCCTCCCACAATTCAACCCATCTTTTATATGGATTAAACTTTATGTTAATTTTTCGCCAGATGATTGAAATTTTCTTTGTTTGAGGGTCATTGACGAGAAATCCAAGAGCCTCTTTCCCAATTTCCACGCCTCGTGGATTAGTTCCCACTTTAGGAAGTTTTATATATTTATCCCTTCCTAACTCATCGAGGCACTTTGATTGAACATTAAGAGGAATGTAATACAAGCCACCTTCTCCGCCCCAGTTTATTTGTATCAATAACATATCACAGCTCGGATTATAGTTCCTCTTAAAATCTTCCGCTTTTTGGGCATCAACTGTCCAAATTAACTTGACTCCACTCAAGCCGCTGCCTGTAATTGTTTTTATAGATAAAGGTTCTCCGAAGAGTTTGACATCCACTTCTGGTTGAGTAATAGGAATGTTTGTGTCTATATTTTCTTCGCCAAATTTGTAAATTAATAAAGCTATGATGATTTGTTCCCTCAGCGACCCCACTTCCATTCCTACTTTCCCCGCCCTGGAGCTTTCCAATTCCGCCAGTTGAAACAAATACGGTAGGCGCCTTTGGATTTTCCTGACTAAAGCCTCATCATCAAATACCTCAATAAAACGGGTGGGCATTTCCAAAATAAATCATAAGGTTCGGCGAGCTCTTTGTCAATCAGGAGAAAATTGACCTTGCGGATTTGAGCATTTCTCTAATGGGGAGTTTATAGGGGCAGCGCTCCTCACATACTCCGCATTCAACGCAGGCGTCGGCTTTAACAGCTTGCTGAGCATACATATTCCTTGCCCTTTCCATAAGATTGAAGCGCTCAGCGTAAAGCAGAGCCCTTAAAATTGAGGGTATATTTATATTCTGGGGACAAGGAAGACAATAGCCGCATCCCCGACAGAATGGTTCAATGAGGATTGACTTCAACTTTTCAAAAACTGCCTTTTCCTCCTCCCTCAAAGCTCCGAATTCCTCTCCCGCTCTCACAGCCTCCTCAACCTCTTGGGGATTTCCCAGCCCGGGAATCACGCAGGAAACTCCCGGGAAGGACAAAGCAAATTTCACGGAGAGAATAGCCATCTCCGCGGAGCTTTTCGCTCCTACAAGCGCCTGGACATCCTTATCACCCGTTACCAAAGAACCACCGGCAAATGGCTTCATAACTATGAAGCCGATATTTCTCTCCCTGCAAAGAGGGAGGAGGTTGGCAGCATGGCTTTGCTCAAGGAAATTCAGGGGAGACATAATCGTTGCAAAAGGATAACGATTTATCGCCTCTATGAGAACCTCTGCCCTATGTCCGGTTATCCCTATGTATCTTATGTATCCCTTCCTTTGTGCCTCTTCTAAAGCGGGAAGGGCACCATCCTTTGACATAACTCTGTCAAGAGTATTAATGTCATCTACGCTATGGATTTGGTAAAGGTCAATATAGGAGGTGCGAAGGTTTCTCAGGCTTTCTTGTATATGTCTCTCCGCCTCTTGCTTAGTGCGAAGATGAGTTTTCGTGGCATAAAATACCTTATCTCGAACATCTTTTAGAGCATCGCCTATTTTCTCTTCGCTTGTATTATAGGCACGGGCGGTGTCGTAAAAATTAATCCCTAATTCATAGGCTCTTCTCACGGTTTTCACGGATAGCTCATAATCTCTTGTGATTATGGGAATTCCTCCGAAGCTAACTATCGTTACTTCCATATCCGTGTTTCCGAGTTTCCTTTTTTCCATTTGAAAATACCTCCTTTTACAATTTAAAAATCTTAATCTTTAACTTCTCTTAAAATCCTAGCTGCCTCCTCTGGGGGAACGGTGTTGATGTAGATTCCGCTCCCTAACTCAAACCCCGCGGGAGTGCTTATGCGAGGGATTATCTCCAGATGCCAATGAAATCCATCAGGGCTGCAGTTGCGAAGGGGAATATTGTGAAGAGTGTAATTATAAGGGGGATTTTGAAGGGCTTTATCCAAACGATAAAGTATATCTCTTAAGAAAAAGGCAAATTCCTCAAGCATTTGCTCCGTTTCATCTGCGAACGAGGGGTGATGCCGCTTGGGTAGTATGAGGGTTTCAAAGGGATATTTTGAGGCAAAGGGTTCAAGGGCAAGGAAATTATCGCTCTCCCTCACTATCCTTTCTCCGAAGGAAAGCTCTTCCTTAACCATATCGCAAAATGGACATCTTTCCCTAAAGGAATGATAGCGTTTCATACCCTCAATCTCTAAAACAACCTCATGGGGAATGAAAGGCAGGGCGATTAGTTGAGAATGAGGGTGGCGAAGAGAGGCTCCCGCCTCTTTCCCTTCATTTCTGAATACCAGGATATAAACGAAGCGAATATCGTTCTTCAAATCTAAAATGCGTTCTCTGTAGGCTAAAAGCACTCTCTTTACTTGTTCCCCTGGGAGGGTTGAGAAGCGGGCATTGTGAATAGGTGTCTCAATTATGACTTCGTGTGCCCCCACTCCATCCATATAGTCAAACATACCCTTACCGAGCCTTTCGGTGCTTCCCTCTATTCGCAGGGCGGGAAACTTATTTGGGACGACCCGAACCAGCCATTTAGGTGATGAATGCCCATTTCTTATAGCGAAAATCTCGGGTGGTGTTAGGTGTTCGTTTCCAGGGCAGAAAGGACATTTGGGGTCAAAGGGTGGAAGCTCGCCATTGTCCCATATCTTTTGGAAATCGTGGGGACGCTCCTTCCTTTCCCCGGCAATTATGACCCATTCAAATGTAATAGGGTCTTTCCTCAGCTGAGGCATAGGTTATCAACGAGGGGAAAACTTCTCACAGACTTGTCCCTCAGCTGGGAGGAGGTATTTTCCTTCCCTCCCATTATGCATTCTGCAATAACCAAGAGAGCGATATATTTGGCTGGGGCAAAAATGGCGGCAATGCCCACAAATCTCCTTCAGCATATCAACATCCTTTTCCATAACCGATGCTCCTTTCCTTTGAGATTAAATTTTTAAAATAGTATATCATTGAAAAAAACGATAGTCAATTTTTTCCAAACACGAGAGGAACTCAAAATTGATAAGAAGATGAAAGTGGAAAAGCTCGGGTGGAAATCACTTTGGAGAAGGATAAACCCTCAATTGCCTTGTTTGGCGCTATTGATGATGACAAAATGCTAATGTGAGGTAGCAGGCATATAAAGAGGGAGGTCTATGACTATATTAATCAAGCGAAAATTTCGGTTAATTTTTTGACATCCCAAAGGAATTAAGTTAAAATTAAATTGAAAAACACACTCTCCGGATTCCTCTGGGTGCCCTCGTATGAGGGCTTGTGAGGAAAGGAAGGAGAGGAGGAATAAAAACCCAAAAGGAGGTTGATATTTTTGCCTGTTGTAACGATGAAGGAGCTTTTGGAAGCAGGGGTGCATTTCGGGCATCAGACGAGCAGATGGCACCCCAAGATGGCGAAGTATATATATGGAGGTAAGAATGGCATCCACATAATAGACCTCCAACAGACGATTGAGCTGCTGGAGAAAGCTTGTGAATTTGCCAAGCAGGTTGTTCTTTCGGGGAAGGAAGTTCTCTTTGTGGGGACTAAGAAGCAGGCACAGGAGCCAATAAGGGAGGCAGCGGAGCGCTGTGGGATGCCTTATGTAGTTGAGAGGTGGATGGGTGGAACGCTTACGAATTTCTCAGTTATTATGGGGGGAGTGAAGCGACTGGAAAAATTGGAAAAAATGGAGGCGGAGGGAGAATTTGATAGGCTTTCCAAGAGGGAAGCAAAGCTCTTGCGCAAGCAGCTGGAGAATGCAAGGAAAAACCTAAGTGGGATAAGGAATATGAAGGAATTGCCGGGCGCGGTTTTCATCGTGGATATCCGCAAGGAAGAGACAGCTTTAAGGGAAGCAAAAAGGATGGATATCCCTGTAATCGCTCTCGTGGATACGAATTGCGACCCCACGCAAGTTGACTATCCCATTCCGGGAAATGACGATGCGATTAGGTCAATAAAGCTCGTCGCGGACAAGCTCTCGGAGGCAATTCTGGAAGCAAAGGCTCTCCTTGAGCAAGGGGCGATTGTTGTGGAGAAGAAGCCGGAAGTGGAAGAGGAGACGGAAGGTGAGAGGAGGGAGCTACTTCAGCGGGCAATGATGTCCGAAGAGGATTTCAGAGAGATAGAACTAATGGAAGAGGAAATAGATAGATAAGAAAAGGAGTGATAATTTATGCCAATAAGCGCTGAATTGGTAAAGGAATTAAGGAGGCTGACAGGTGCACCACTTATGGATTGTAAGAAGGCGTTGGAGAAGACAGGTGGTGACATTCAGCAGGCGATGAATGTGCTTAGGGAGAAAGGGATAGCAGTGGCTGCCAAGAGGAGCGGGAAAGAGGCGAGAGAAGGCATTATTGTCTCTTATATCCATCATAGTGGGAAAGTGGGCGTTCTCTTGGAGTTGAACTGCGAGACCGATTTCGTAGCCAGGACAGAGGAGTTCAGACAGCTCGCTCACGATTTGGCTATGCAGGTAGCAGCTATGGCACCCACATATATAAGTAGGGAGGATGTGCCTCCAGAGGTTTTGGAGCAGGAAAAAGAGGTGCTTCGGAAATGGGCGGAAAGCCAGGGTAAACCGCCCAAGGCGGTTGAGAAGATGGTTGAAGGGAGACTTGAGAACTTCTACTCAACTGTATGCCTTCTGGAGCAGCCGTTCATAAAGGACGAGGAGAAAAAGGTCAAGGATGTAATCGCGGAGGCGATGGGGAAGATAGGGGAGAAGATAGCTGTGGGAAGATTTACTCGTTATGAGATTGGGGAGGGTTAAATGGAAAGCCCGAAGTGGAAGAGGGTGATGCTGAAGTTATCGGGGGAGGCTTTCGCTGGCAATAAGGGATTTGGGCTTGATTTAGAGGAGATTGATAGGATAGCGGAGGAGATTAAGGCGGTTTGGGAAAAGGGAGTGGAGATATCCATCATAACGGGAGGGGGAAATATAGTTAGGGGAGCAGAGGTAGAGGCGATGGGAATGGATAGAGCAACGGGCGATTATATGGGTATGCTTGCTACAGTGATAAACGCGCTCGCTTTGCAGGATGCTTTGGAAAGGAAAGGTGTTCCTACAAGGGTGCAAACCGCGATAGAGATGCGGGAGGTTGCGGAACCCTTTATCAGAAGGAGAGCCATCGCCCATATGGAGAAGGGTAGGGTGGTGATATTCGCAGCGGGAACAGGGAATCCCTTCCTTTCCACAGATACAGCGGCGGCTTTAAGGGCAGCCGAGGTAAAAGCTGAGGTTCTTCTTAAAGCAACCAATGTGGATGGGGTTTATGAGGATGACCCTCGTCTCAAGCCGGATGCTCGCCTCTTTAAGAAATTGGACTACCTTGAAATGGTCAAAAGGGGATTGCGCATAATGGATTATACCGCTGTTATGATGAGCCAGCAGGTTAATATCCCCATCATCGTCTTCAATATGAGGGTGAAGGGAAACATAACAAAAGCAGCCCTTGGCGAAGATATAGGAACTTTCGTAGGAGGGATTGCCTATGAAGAAGATAGAGGAGATAGAGAAGCAGTGCGAAGAGAGAATGAAGAAAGCCCTTGAGGCTACTATCTCCGACCTTGCAGGAATAAGGACGGGGAGAGCCAGCCCCGCCCTTGTTGAAAAGATAGAAGTTGATGTCTATGGAGGAAAATATACGATACAGGAACTAGCAGCCATTAGTGTGCCCGAGCCTCGCCTTCTTCTAATCTCACCTTGGGATAAATCAACAATCTCCGCTATTGAAAAAGCAATTCTCAAATCTCCTCTTGGATTAACGCCATCCAATGATGGAAATGTCATAAAGCTTCCCTTTCCTCCCTTAAGTGAAGAGAGAAGGAAGGATATCCTTAAAATCGTTGCGAAGAGAATAGAGGACGGGAAGGTGGCTGTGAGGAACATAAGGAGGATGGCTAATGAGGAATTGGAAGAATTGAAGGATAAAGGGGAAGCTTCTGAAGATGAGGTTTTTCGGGCGAAGGAGAGAATACAAAAGTTAACCGATAAATACATTGAACTTTTAAACGAGACGCAAAAGGCAAAGGAAAAGGAAATCCTGGAGATTTAATACAAGGAGGTGCCCTAAAATGTCCGAGGTCGTTTGTGTAGGCATTCTCGTCGCGGATATCGTCGCTAAACCTGTCAGCCAATATCCTGAGAAGGGCAGATTGGTTCTCGTTGATACTATAGAGCTACACACTGGTGGCTGTGCCTCCAATACCGCTGTTTCCCTCGCCAAAATCGGGGTAGATACCGCCGTTGTTGGGAAAGTAGGAAGGGACGCTTTCGGTGATTTCGTAATTGATACCCTGAGAAAGCAGGGGGTGAATATAAAGTGGATTAAGAGAGATGAAGAAGCTCTCACCTCCGCTACTCAAGTTTTCGTGCATCCCGATGGAGAACGCTCCTTTATCCATTATATAGGAGCTAACGCCAATTTCCGTGAAGAAGATGTTGATATATCAGTTTTCGAGGGCACCCGTATAGTGCATTATGCGGGATATTTTGTCCTCTCTTCCCTTGACGGTGAACCCTGTGCCAGACTGCTGAAAAAAGCAAAGGAATTCGGCGCATTCATCTCTCTTGATACGGTTTGGGATTCTAAAGGTAGGTGGATGAGCCTTCTTGAGCCTGTCCTCCCTTATCTTGACTTGATTATTCCCTCAATAGAGGAAGCAAGGATGATAACAGGAAAGGAGAAGCCACGCGAGATTGCAAGGGTTTTCCTTGATAAAGGAGTGGGAATGGTGGTCTTGAAGATGGGCAGTAAGGGTTCTTATGTGAGGACAAAGGACGAGGAGATATATATGCCAAAGTTTGAGGTCACGCCAGTGGATGCTGTAGGCGCAGGCGATGCCTTCGCTGCTGGATTTATAACTGGGCTCTTAAAGGGATGGGATTTGGAGATGACGGCAAAATTTGCGAACGCGGTGGGAGCTCTCTGCGTAACAGCGATTGGGGCAACAACAGGAGTCCGCAGCCTTGAGGAAACTCTCAAGTTTATGGAATCAACTCCCTTAGCAAAAGAAAGCATTGATTTGGGCTGAAATGATGAGAAGCGACGAATTGCGTTCTTTATTCCTTGAATTTTTTGAAAAGAGAGGGCACAAGATATTGCCCGGCATTTCCCTCGTTCCGACAGACCCGTCCCTCCTATTGACGGGAGCGGGGGTTGTTCCCTTCAGAGCAATAATTGAAGGCAGGGAGAAGCCGGAATATAGAAGAGTTGCTACTTGTCAAAGATGTGTTCGGACAAACGATATAGAGAAGGTTGGCTTCACTACACGCCACTTGACATTCTTTGAAATGCTGGGCAATTTCTCCTTCGGCGATTACTACAAGAGGGAGAGTCTCCTATGGGGGTGGGAATTCCTGGTTGATGTGGTTAAATTGCCCAAGGAAAGGCTTTGGGTTTCCATCTACGAGAAAGACGAAGAAGCGGAGAAGATATGGCTGGAGGAGATAGGGCTACCGCTGGAGAGATTAGTCCGTCTGGGCAAGGAGGATAACTTCTGGGGTCCCGTTGGTGAAACGGGCGCCTGTGGTCCATGCTCGGAAATTTACTACGATTTCGGCGAGGAAGTAGGGTGTGGGTCTCCTAATTGCAAACCAGGCTGCGATTGCGACCGCTTTATAGAGCTTTGGAACCATGTTTTCACGGAGTTTTATCAAGATGAGGAAGGAAATCTCCATCCCCTTCCAACGAAGAACATAGATACAGGAATGGGATTGGAGCGTCTCGCCGCCGCCGTTCAGGGCGGAAAGAGCTGCTTTGATGCGGATGTATTTAAACCTATTTTGAATTACATAAGCGAGATGACAGAGGAGGAGGTCCCGACAGCGCGGAAAAGAATTATAGCGGACCACATAAGAGCGGGCGTTTTCCTCATAGCGGATGGTGTTCTTCCCTCCAATGAGGGAAGGGGTTATATATTGAGGCGACTCCTTCGCAGAGCGGAGGTGCAGGGAATAATCTCTGGTCTACCAAGATTATTTCTTCATCGCTTGGTGCCAGTTGTCATTAAGGTAATGAAAGCAGGTTATCCCTTCCTTGAGGATTATCAAGATTTCATCCTTGAGGAGATTAAAAGAGAAGAAGAGAGATTTCAACGAACCCTTGATTCGGGACTTATCCTCTTTGAGGAGATGACAAAATCCTCAAAATTCCTCGCTGGAGAGGATGTTTTCCGCCTCTACGATACATATGGTTTCCCCCTTGAGCTCACATTAGAGCTTGCAAAGGAAAGAGGAGTGGAGGTTGATATTGAGGGATTTCGTTCCTCAATGGAAAGGCAGAGGGAAAGGGCTCGCCTCGCTCTTGAGGAAGAGAAATTACCTCAAATTTATTCCCTCTTAGCCCAGAAACTTTCCCCAACAGAATTCATCGGCTATGAGACCATTGAAGGTGAGGGAGAAGTGCTTGCCCTTTTAAGGGAAGGGGAAAAGGTTGAGGAATTGGAAGATGGGGAAGGGGAGATATTGCTTGACAGAACCCCATTTTATGCTGAGGCTGGAGGGGAAGTCGCTGACACGGGTTATCTTTATGCTCCTGGAGGGGAGGTAAGGATTAAGGATGTGCAAAAATATGGCTCTCTAATTTTTCATAAGGGCGAGGTCAAGGGAAAAATAAAAGTAGGGGATAAGGTTAAGGCGGTTGTGGATGGTGAAAGAAGAAAATCTATTCAGAGGCATCATACAGCAACCCATCTCCTCCATTCCGCCCTCAAGCGAGTCCTCGGACCCTTTGTTAATCAAGCCGGCTCATATGTCGCACCTGATAGGTTGAGATTTGATTTTTCCTGGACAAGGGCATTAAGCAATGAGGAAATCCAAAGGGTAGAGGAAATCGTGAATGAGAAGATACTTGAGAATATAAAAGTTGAAACCTCTTGGCATCCTTTTAAGGAAGCCTTGAATATGGGTGCAGTGGCTTTGTTCGGGGAGAAATATGGAGAGATAGTAAGGGTTGTAAAGATAGGTGATTTCAGCATAGAGCTTTGTGCGGGATGTCATACCTCTTCTACGGGAGAAATCGGTTTATTCAAAATTGTTGAGGAAAGCTCCGTAGGTGCAGGATTGAGGAGGATTGAAGCAGTTTGCGGGATGCCCGCTTTAAATTATGTTCGTCGCCTTGAGGAAACCCTCAAGAAAGGGGCTTGGCTTTTACAAGGTGGGATTTGGGAGTTGCCCCAAAGGGTGGAGAATCTGCTTGAGAGGCTGAAAGCTTTGGAGGAAGAAAAGAAGGAGATGGAGAGGAAATTAGCGGTTCAAGAGGTAGAAAGCTTTCTTTCCAGGGCAAAGGAGGTAAAAGGAGTGAGGATTGTTTCAGAAAAAGTGGAGGGAGTGGGAATAGATGGTTTAAAGGGATTGGCTGATTCCCTTCTTGAGAGAATGGGCAGTGGGGTTGTGCTTTTGGGGAGTGTAGCGAATGAGCGAGCGGTATTTATCTGCAAGGTTTCAAAAGATATAGTGGAGAGGGGGTTGAGCGCTGATAAGCTCGTCCGTGAAGTGGCGAGAGTAGTTGGCGGTGGTGGTGGAGGTAGCCCCCTATTTGCTCAGGCTGGAGGCAAAAATCCCGATAAATTAGAGGAGGCTTTGAATTTTGTCCTCCAATTGGTGGAGAGCACTATTCCTTAGCCTGCTTTGCACCCTTTCGTTCCCTCAAAAAAAGACGATTATTTTCATTACCGAGGATGTGGATTTCTCGGAGATATATCAGCTAAATTATCCCGCTTTTTCCTTCCTTAAAGAGAAGGCAAGTTGGGGTCTACTTACCACGAGGAGAAGCAAATTAGAAGTGATAATAAGCGGGATATCCGCTGGTTCTTATCCTTATATTAAGGCCTCTCAAGCCTCTATGGGTTTTAATGTTGATGAAGATGTAGAGGGTATAAAGGCGAAATATCTATTTTATACGAGGACAGGAATAATGCCTCCCGATGATGGAGCAGTGCAAGTATCAATGCAGGCGATAAAGATGCTTAATGAGGAAAAGAAAAGTGGTGCCACTGTGGGTCTTTTAGGTTCTATATTAAGGGAGGCAGGGTATAAAACGGCGATTGTGGGAAACTCGGATGGACTGATGCCCCGTAGATTGGCAGTTCTTGTCGCTTGCGATGAAAATGGAATCGTTGATATAGGCGATGTTGGAAGTGATTTGCTGAAGCAGGAGCCTTTATCCGTTGCAGGGAAAGCAATGGATATTGAGAAATTCAGGTCTGCTTTAAATAGGGTGAAGAACGCATCATTCATAGTGATAGATAGCGGGGAAATGGGGAGGTTCGTCCAATATGAGGAATTCCTTTCCCCTCAAGCCTATGAGATTTGGCGAAAGGATTGCCTGAGAAGAGTAGGCGAGCTCTTAAACGAGGCTCTGCAAATCTATGAAAAGGGAGACCTTTTCGTTTTTCTTTCCCTGATAGGAACGAGAAAAGAGAAACCTGACCGCCTATCAACTATTGCCATTTTGAGCGAGGGACAAAATGGAAAGCTCCTTACTTCCTCTTCAACTCGCTGGAAAGGGCTCGTCACTTTACAGGATATAGCTCCTACGGTTCTTTCATTTTTCCATCTTCCCATCCCATTTTCTATGCACGGAAAGCCGATTAAATCAACGGAGGGAAATTCAGAAGAGCTCCTAAAGCTTTTTCAATCATCAACCCTTGAGGGTGTTTCCCAGCCCATACTTATGGTCATATTTCTCTCCCTCTATCTCATCGGCTTTTTCCTCACCATCTTCCGCATAACCACATACCCTTTCCTCTTCTCCCTCCTCTTCCCCTCTTCTCTTCTTCTCATTTCATTTTTCCCCCTTCCCAATCTTCCATCCTATATAATCATTCCTTTTCTCCTCACTCTCCTACTATTTTTCTCACTTTGGTTGATTTCCTTAAAAATGAACTTTCCCCTTTCTCGTTTTATATTTGTTTTCCTTGTAGGACTGATAATCGTAGATTCTCTTACCGGCGGAAGGCTTTCCCTTCATTCGCCTCTCAATGTATATTCTTTAGGAGGCTGTCGCTTCTATGGGATTGGAAATGAATACGGAGGTGTCCTTCTCGCCACCCTTCCTTTCGCTATTTTCTTTCTTTCTCAAAGCGAACCTTTCCTGAAAGCAGGAATCTTGCTTTCCGCCTTATGTGTTATCCTCCCTTTTTGCGGGTCAAATATGGGTGTTTCCCTCTCCCTTTTCCTGCTTTTCCTATTGCTATCCTTTTATAAGGAAGGGATAAAGGGGCTCATTTCCTCCCTTCTAATCCTTATAGCTTTATCGTTACCTTTGAGTTTAATAGCCGTTATTGGGGGTTCGCATATCGGTCATTTTGCCCGTCTTCTTGTAAAAGACACCTATCAAAGTTTACTTCTTTTAAACAATAAACTGCTCCTTAACTTCAGCATAGTTGCTGAGACTGGTTGGAAGGCAGGGATATTGGTATTATGCGGTCTTTTCCTTCTTGCTCTGTTGAGGGGAATAAGATTGGAAAGGGAAATAGCAAGCTTCTATCCTCCAACTCTCTTGGCTCTCTTCTTTGCCTTCATAATTAATGATACGGGGGCAATCCTTATTCTCTTAGCCCTTCTCTATCTACTTGCGATTTTCGTGTTAGAGGGGAAAACGAAATGAAAAAGGGGAAGGTGTTAGCCATTGATGTGGGGAAAAGGAGGATTGGCTTAGCGATAAGCGACGAAGGGAGGTGTTTCGCGTTTCCCTTGGGTTTTTTAGAGGTTGAGGGAGAAGAGATGGCGGTGGATAAGATAGGGGAGGTGGCTGAGAGGGAAGGGGTAAAGGAGATAGTTGTGGGGATGCCATATTCCTTGAAGGGTACTATTACTCCTTCCACAGAGCTTGCGATTAGGATTGCGGAGGGGTTGAGAGAAAGGGGGTTTATCGTTGAGGAGGTGGATGAGCGACTAACGACGAAGGAAGCGGAGAAGGTATTGGGGGTAGGAAAGGGGAGGAAAAGGAAAGGCGAAGCTGACAAGATAGCGGCGGTATTTCTTCTTCAGGTTTATTTAGAGAGGGAAAGGCTATAAAGGAGGGCGTGGCAGGGCTAAAAGCCCTGCCACGCCCTCTCCTTCGTCGCTTCGCCTTATTCTCCCGCGAATGCCTTGACGATGTCCGCT
>Ga0080004_1170669_pt1 | contig 18110 bp, 9 predicted proteins | sample WasSprMetagenome_FD_69207 | JGI IMG/M metagenome (GOLD analysis project Ga0080004, IMG submission 69207) | Sulfidic aquatic microbial communities from Washburn Spring, Yellowstone National Park, USA - WS (SPADES assembly) (version 2) | ecosystem: Environmental > Aquatic > Thermal springs > Hot...
TAAAGTTTGTTACTGTGGGACTAAAACTTACGCTACCCCATCCACCTAATGTCAAATTAGCAGCTGCTTGTATTTTTATACTACCACTGCCTTCTAAATATATATTATTATCTACAGATACATTAAGATTAGAAGTAACAAAACCAGCACTGCTGTCACAACTAAAAACTTGTACTGTATTAAAATTTTGAGAGAACAAAAAATTTATTGATATAAACAAAGAAAGAAAAATTATCCCTATATTATTTATTTTTACATCTTTCATTTGTTATTTCTCCTTTTCTTTAAAAAGTTGATATGTTGCTAACCTGTATACATCTTCATTTAACTGGCTATTTCTTGCATCATAAAGTGTTGAGCGGTATCTAATAAACCCGCTATTTGGATAATTAAAATTATATGTTTTTAACCAACTACAACAATATAAAGGATGTACATCTGAGAAAACTTTTGTAACATTTATAGTATAAAAAAACGTGTGAGCATTATCAATTAATGTCATACCCCATTTTTTACCTTCATCTGTAATAGAAGCACTTTTCGCAGGTGTTGTCAGAGACAGTTCAACTGCAGTTTCATAATCTATCAACCGGCCACCGGAAATGTCTAATATGTCCCATGCAATCTCGTCACCAAATGTTTCTGTATAACCACCTTCACTACCAATAACCCATAACGGATAATCGCCAATCCATACAATCCTACCACCAGCATTAAGATATTTATATAACACACATTTTTTATTCCTCGGCTCTATTAAACTCCTTGGAACAACACCCATACTCATTACACATGAAGTTCCATATGCTGTATTTTTATTTATATGCAACTCCATCCAACGTTTTAATTCATGTGAATTAAGTGTTTTAAACCCTTTTGATTCCAAAAAAGAAATTAAGTATTGTGGGTATACAACCCAACTCGTAGTATAGCTTTCATCATAAAATACAACCAATTTTGTACTAAGCAAAGTTTCATCGTCATATTGTATCTTTTCTTTTTTTCCTTTTCTAACTATTTCTCCTTCTTCATTAATCATTGGGTCCCAATTAAACCTGTCAGAAACAGAAATACAACTATTTAAAAAACTTAGAATAACTATAATTGACAAAACAAAAATTTTATTTTTCATAATGAAATCATTTTTTTTCTTCAAGTTCTAACAATTTTTTCATTATATCTTCTTCTAAATCTTCTTCTTTTATTTCTTTCTTATCTTTCTTTTTCTCTTGTTTTACAGGTGTTATCTGTTGTTCTGTAGTAGATGGTTGCAGCTGTTCTTGTTTTATTTCTTGTTGCTGAGTAGTAGATGGTTGTAACTGCTCTTGTTTTATCTCCTGTTGTGTTGTTGTAGATGGTTGCAATCCTTGTTCTTTTGGCGTTTCTTCTTTAAATATTTCTTTTAACAATTCTTCTTTAACTTTTATTTTTTCTTCAATCACTTCTTTTTTCTTCTCAGTTATAGATTTACCAAAACTATAAACTACAGATATATTGTGAGAACCAAAATTATCTGTTATTCTAAAAGGTAAACTGAAACTATATAACAACTCAAGTTTAGTATTTTTATGAAATTCTTTAAAATAGCTGAATCCTAACGAAAAATTATTAAAATTTATCCCTGTTCTTAAAACAAATTTCTCATAAATATACACTTCAGCAGCAGAATGTAAATTAATTCTGTCTTTATACTCACCCCAATCTTGGGTTCTATATGATATATCATAATTCAGGTTTAACTTTTTTATAAGATTACTATTTATATCTTTTCTAAAAGAGACACCTGTTTTTATAACCATAGGAACAACATCTTCATAATAAATCCCTACATTTGCTGGCACAACATTTAGTAAACTTATCCCTAAATATACTATTTTACCTAACCTTATTATACTACCAAGGTCCAAAGTAAACGCAGAAGCTGATGACTCTTTTGTTATTACAGGATCAGATAAACTTTCAGCAATTTGTTTAGTCTCTTCGTCCCAATTATATGAATGATTTAAAAATTTAAATGTAATACCAGTATAAACTTCTGTCCCTAAATCTTCAATAAAATCATTTATTTTGTTTGAATAAGTTAGATAGAAAGTGTTTTCTTTATAAGTATCTAACACGTCAAAATAGCTAAAACTTATCCCAAAAACACCTATGTTTTGTAAAGGATGTGCATAAATTAAGTTCAAAGAATTCAAACTTATATTTGGTAGACCAATATAAGGTTTAAAATAAGATAACGCGAAACTTTTAACAAGTACTTGTCTTAATCCTGCAGGGTTAAAACTTATACATGAAACATCATCAGCTAAACCTACAACTGCGCCTGCTAACCCGTTTGTCCTTGCAGAAAAATCCTGGTCAACAAACGCACAAAAAAGTTGTGTTGTTAATAAACCAACAAAAATTGTTATAATAAATTTTTTCATATTTTGTTTTTTTATTCTACAAACGATATGTTACTTATACCAGCAGCAGCACATGCGTTTAATACAGCAACAACTCTTTGGTGTTCAACTTCTTTATCAGCATCAATTATTACTGATTGGTCAGGGAAAAATTTTTTTAATCTTGATAATATACTAATAAGTTCTGGTATATTCCACTCTTTATCTGGAACATATTGTTTGTTACCAACAAAAATTCTACCTTCTTTATCTATTCTTACTACTACATCTTCCATTTTTCGTTCAACAACTTGTTGAGACATTACAGGGATGTTAGTTTTTAGTTCTCGTTCAAACTTTTGAAATGTTGTTGCACACATAAAGAATATTATCAACTGGAAAACTATATCTATCATTGGTGCCATTTGCATATCTGTTGTTTCTTCTTCTGGCTCTTGTACTTTCATAAAAAATACATCCCCCTATATAAAAAATACCTAATTACTTTTTTATTCTCTCTGTACTGCCATAAACGATAGTTTTGAGATGCCAGCTTCAGAACATGCTTTAACAGCTTTAAGAACATGCTTATGAGGTGTACGTTTATCTGCCCGTATTGTCACATAAAGTTGGAGATCAGGATTTTTCTTTACAGTAGTGAACAACAAATTTGCTAATGTGTTTTCATCATATTCTCTCTGATTAACTACAAACTTTCCATTATGTTTAACATTTATTAACATTTCACCAGGTATTGTTTCTTTTTCTTTTGAATAAAAAGCTGTTGGAAGAATTATATCTTCTTCTACTTGCAGAGTATTAAATGTAGATACAACCATAAAAAATATAATAAGTTGGAACACTATATCTATCATTGGCGACATTTGAAAACCAACTTCTTCTTCAGGAATTTCTTTCATCTTCATAACTTACACCTCTTTTTATAAATTAAAAAATTTTGTTATACATTTTCTCCTGTTTCTCGTTTGCTAAAACATAAATTATCAATAAAATCTGTTGCTAAAACACTCAGTTGTGTTGCTAAATTTCTTATCCTACCACGAATATAGAAATAAAATGACATTACTGGTATTGCTATGATTAACCCTGCAGCTGTTGTTATCAACGCTTCAGATACACCTTTAGCAAGAAGTTCTGGTTTACCAAGACCTGCTTGGAATGCGATAACATTAAATGCATTTATCATACCAGTAACAGTTCCAAGTAGACCCAACATTGGTGCTATTACTGCAACTGCGTTTATATACATATTTTGTTGAGTTAAGTTACCTATAGCTCTATCCAACACTTCGCCAACAATTGCTTCGATATCTGTTTTTCTATAATTTCGTTTTTCAATACCAGCTAAAAATGCTTTAAATATAACCTGTGGTGCTGAATTACAAATTTCTTTTGCTTTATCATATTGTTTTTCTAAAACAAGTTGGTTTACTTGTTTAACCAATTCAAGATCATAAAAATTTTTTTGTTTAAGTCTAAAAACTAACATATCTATTATTAAACCTGTACCTATTATTGAAGACAAACCAAGCGGTATCATAACCGGCCCACCTGCTACTAACAATCCAAAGAAAGTCATTTCACCACCTTTTTCTTGTTGTTGTGCTTGTTGTTCAGGTTGTGGCAAAGACAAATCAGCTACAGGCACTGATTGTTGGTTTCGTCCTTGAGCAAGTAAAACACAATTTACACAAACAACACTTAAAAAAATACTCATATATAGAACAACGCCTATTTTGTAGAGATTCTTATTTTTCATATTTTATTTTGTCCTCCTTTTTTATATTTAAAGTTTTTTAAGTTGTTCTTGTGCTTTTATAGCATATTCTGTATTAGGATATTTGTTTACAATTTCTAAATACATTTCTTTAGCTTTTTGTATCTCACCTAATTTTTCATAACAATTTGCTGTTTTGTAATAAGAATTTAAAAGATAATCTTTGTTGTCAGGAAAAACTAACACAATTTTTGCATAGAATTTAATCGCTTCTTGGTAATTCCCTGTTTCAAAATAACTATCTGCTAGCATAAAAATCCATTGAGCTCCTTCTTTCTCAGACAAAATTGGAACTACAGGTTCTAAATATGTAATTGCTTTTTTATAATTTTTTAATACAAAAAAACTACGTCCTAACGCTTGTGATACAGTAGGAGCTTTCTTTATTTTTGAATAATATGGTTCAACATATTTAACAATATCAGAACTTAATTTATCATCATTTAAATAAACATAACAATCACACATACCCCAAGCCGCATTTTCTGCAATTTTTGTACCAGGTGCAGATATTACAGCCTTTTTATAAAACTCAAACGCTTTTGCATAACTTTTACCATTGAAAAATATGTCTGCTATAAAATAATACTCTTCAGCATTGCCTTTATAAGAGTACAAGCTTTCTGAAACACTATCTAAAACATTCACTGCAGAAGTATAATCTTTGTTTTTATAATAAAACTCAGAAATTTTAAGTCCTATTAATACACCAACTTTTGTTGTTTTATATGTTTGTAACAAATTAGTTAAATTAGAAATAGCTTCTTGTTCTTGTTTCCCTAAATTTTTATAAAGTTTAAATACTTCGTCAATTAAAGAAAAAACATATTTACTTTCTAACCTACCTTGAGCAGCAAAATCTAATAATTTTAAATACTCGTTTATTGCTTGTTCATATTGTCCTAACTTAGCATAACATTCTGACTTATCATATTGTGCAGCAACAACATTTTCATCTTCAGGAAAACTAGAGATTACTACATCATAACACAAAATTGCATCTTGATAATTTTTTTGTTCTTTATTATACCAACCAAGCCAGTAGTACGAAACAGGAGTAACTTTTTTATCATTAGGGAACTTTTCAACTATTTTTTTAAACATATCAGCCATTTCTTTATATTGTTTGTTTTCTTTATACAAAATTGCTATTTGCAACATCGCATCTTTAACCATTTCATGGTTAGGATATCTTATTATAAAATCTGTATAATAATTTACAGCATTTTGGTAATCTTTTAATTCTAAATACAAATTAGCAATTATAATAATTATATCTGGAACTTCCTCAGATGTAGGGAACCTGTCAATAAACATTTTATAATAGTTTATTGCTTCAAGTTTATTATTTAAAGTTTTATAAATCTCAGCAAGTTGTAAAATTGCAACTTTTACATAATCAACTTCTTTAGGATTTAAATCAATTATACTTTTATACTCTGCTATTGCAGAATCATAATTTTGTATATTAAAATAAGCCATTGCTAAGTTACTTTTAGAAACTATAAAATATTCACTTTTAGGATATTCTTTTAAAAACATAGAATAAATTGTTATTGCTTCTTTATATCTTTTTGTAACAAAATAACTTGTGGCTACAATATACAAACTTACTTCACGATATTCAGGTTTTGTAAACTCAAAGTTTTTGTTCTCATATTCTTTCACTATCAAGTCATATGCTTGGTCAGAAAACAATGATTGAAGAACTTGTATTTTAGTATCTTCATCTTTTATACTTTTAATTTTTTCTGCAAGTTTATCATACTTTTTTTGTTTAGTATACAACAACACTTCAGCTGATGGTATTTTTGCAATAAGTTCTTTTTCATCTTGATATTTTGTTTTCAAAATCTCAAAAGTTTTGTTTGCAAGATCAAGTTTCCCCATATCTAAATAACAACTACCTATCCTAAACAAAGCTTCTGGGAAATAATTCTTTGATTCTTTTGCTTCTTGATACAACGCTTCATAATCATATTCTTTCCACCATTGTTGTTCTTCTATTCTATCATAATTTTCTTCACCAACTAATTCTTCTTGTTGTTGTTTTGCTTTACGATACGCATCAAGTTTTTCTTCAATTTTTGTTATAAGTTTATTTTTATCTTCAACTTTGTTATAATAATAAATAGCTTTTGTATAATTATTTTTTGAGAAAAAATACTCGCCCATGTTAAAATATATTTCATTAAGTTTTACAATATTAGGTGTTCGTTCAACTTGTTTAACTCTTTTTTCTGCTTCATAAGGTTCATCTTTTTGTAAAAACAAAGCTATCAAAAAATACTTAACATCTGGCATTAACGCACTTCTACTAAACTTTTTCTCCATTTTTTTTAACAAAGAAATTGCTTCATCTATTTTCTTTGATTCATAATAACTTTTTGCTGAATTAAAATATGCTATTGGCAGATACGGGCTTGATGGTATCTTGTTTATAAACATTTGGTATGAAACAACAGCATAATCATATTTCTTTTTATAAAAATAATACTCACCAATAAAAAACAATGCCATCTTACCAATTTCTTCATCTTTATAATCTCTTACAAGTTCTTTTGCTATTTTGAACATATCTTCATACATCTTCTTTTTATAATATGAAATCATCAGATGAAACTTCGCTTGTTTAGTCAATTCTTCATTGTCTTTATATTTTTCAATAAAAGATAAGTATTTACTTATTGCAGAATCATATTGTCCCTTATCAAAATAATATTCTGCTTCTTTATAAAACTGTACTGACTCAACTTGTTTAGCAGAATATGCTTGTTCTCTGATCTGGAAAACACTTTGGACAAAAAAGTATAGAGATAGCCCTATTAATGATATTTTTGTAATCATTTATTATTTATTTTTTAAATGTTTGTTTTTGTTATATTTAAAGAAATTATTTAGATTACTTACTTATTATTGTGTACCTTTATATGTTATTGTTATGATCACATCATCAAAATCTTTATCTGAGTTTGGATTATCAACAGGCATATCTTCTAACCAGTATCTTATTGTTGTATCAGAAACTTTTTGTACTCTGACTTGTCTTGTATCATTTGAATATATTATTTGTTTTGGTGGAACACCGCGGTCTAGCCCCCACTGGTTCGCTGTTATTTCCCAGTAAAACAAGAATTGGTCTGGTGGTACTGCATAAGGTCCTAACTCTATAGTTTCAGCACGTGCAATCCTTGCATTACGGATTAACAGTCTATTCTCAGGATACGCCATATAAAAATCGTGTTGGAACCCTGACTCACCATTGAATTCTACTGCAATATATATTTTTCTTATAGGATTTTCAGGTGAACCAACAGGCGCGTTCGGTTTATAAGTTACAGTTTGTGTTGGTGTATTTGGAGCTTGTATAGCAGTCGGCATTGTATTACTTGCAGGACCTTGGGTAGGTTGTGTTGGTTGACCAACAATTGCAGTCCCTCTACCACCACCTGGTGATATTGATATCCCAGGACCACTACCTGGTCCTGTCCCACTACCTGCTAAACCACTACCAAACCCTTGCCTACCAGCGCCAGGTCCTGTACCTTGGTTGCCAGAACCTGTCCCTGAACCAAACGGACTAAACCCTATACCTGTACCACCACCACGACCTGTATTACCTGAACTTTGTTCTCCAATACCTGTCCCACCAGGGATGCCATCAGGCCTGCCTGAATCAGAATAGTTCCCTTGAACAAGCATACCAGAAGTGTTTCTTGTCCCAGGTTGGCCAGGTGAAGGTTTTACCATACCACCACTTAAAGGTTTATCAACAGAAGTTTTTGGCTGCATTGCAACTCTGAAGTCAGTTTTGAACTTTGTTTCTTTAACAGCAATCTCTGTTTTTGGAACAAATATATCTTTTATCTGTGTTCTTATATTTTGTATCGGAGTAAACACTTTTGATACTTGTTTCACTTGAGCTTGTTTTATCATAAGTTGGTTTTGCAATTTTGGTGATGACATTCCACCACCTTTTAATCCTTCTAATCCTTCAGAACCAGCATCAGGACGTTGTTCTTCTCGTTGTATAGGTATCTCTTGTTTTTTGATTTCAATAGGTTGATTTGTAATAATCTTTGTAATAAAAGTTGGTGTTTTAAGTTCTTGCCGCATAACCACCATGTTTAAGAACAAAAGTAACAACAACAAATGTATACCAGTTGAGATGATATACGACCTATTTTCTTCTATAAATTTTTTAACTTTTGTTGACATACCTCTCACCTCCCTCCTAGTTGTTTAAAAAACTAGGATTTAGGTTTTTTTAATTATTCCTTTCTATTTCTCACCTCCTGGTCCCTCATTATAAAGACCACTAAAAGTCAAGTCATTCATAAAATGAAAATCTATTAAAACAAGATCACTTTGTCACTCACGCTTCTCGCAATGACAAATAAGTTCTGTATTGATTAAATTTTTTATTCTTGTTTAACTATAGTGTTAATCAATAAAGGAACTATAATTATAAACAATGCATAATTTATAATTTGTCCTATTTCAATAAGTTTTGTTGTTGGGCTTACTAAATTAGGTACTACTCTTAAATAAAAACTTACAACTAATACTATAGCTAAGAATAAAGACATAATAAAAGTTTTTAAAAAATTTCCATAAAACGCTATTCCTAAACTACTTAATACAAACAATAACCAAATAGGTGTCCAATATAATATAAAAATATAAACAAGAATTATGTTTATTAATAGATTAACTGTTACTCTTACCGGAACAACAAACTTAATTTTTTTCTGATCATTTGTTACTGCAACATTATTAAAAAATATACTGAACAAAACCAAAAATAATCCTATAGTAGCAGATATTGCATCTGCGTTAGAAATTAATACAGCAAAAATTATTAATAGTGCAGCAAGTGGAGTTAAAAAAACATTTATTTTTTTCAATCTTTTTTCTATATGTTCGTTCATACAATTTTTATCCTCCTCTCTTAATATATATACAAAAAAATTTATCTAATTACAACAAATTTCTCAGTTTTGTAAACTTTTTTTGTATTTGAAACTATCAGGATTTTACAAATATATACTCCTGAAGAAATTTTTTGGTTGTTGTTATCTAAACAATCCCATACTAGATTATTCCATCCTTTTCTTGCGCCATCAGAATTTTTTACAAACTTAAAATTTTTAACTTGTCTACCAAATATGTCGTATATAGATATATAAACATCAGCATCTTCTTCAATATAATAAGAAAAGTTTAAACTGTTTCCTTCTTGTAATCTGAAAGGTACAGGATATATATTTATTTTTTCTTTATTCAACACAGACATTTCTTCAAGTTTTCCTAAATTTTGTTTAACAGTGATCTTGTATTCTTTTGAAGAGGTTAACCCAAAATTGTCAGCTACTACTAAAGTTACTGTGTATACTCCTGGTTTGTTATAAACATGTGATACAACTTTACCATTAGCAGTAGACCCGTCACCAAAACTCCATACATATGATGTAATATTTCCATCAATATCTACTGAAGCAGATGCGTCAAAATATACTCCTTCACCACTGTAGGTTTCTATTGGTACTATAGCAGATATTTGAGGTCTTGCTGAAACAATTATTCTTATAGAATCTGAACTTGTTAATCCATCATCACCATATACTGTTAAAACAACATTATAAGATGAAGTTACACTGCTATAAATATGAGATACTACTTGAGAACTAATTTTTGTTCCATCACCTAAATCCCATTCATATCTTATTATTGAACCGTTTGGATAAACAGAACCTCTTCCATCAAGTTCTATTGGTTCAGAATACCCAACTGTTATTGTTTTATCTTTTATCACATTTTTTGACGAACTTATAATTGCTTTTGGATATCCTCTTACTACAACTTTAATAGTTGTTGAGCTTTGTAAATAATCATTGTCAAGAACAAATAAATATACAGTAAATGTATCTATATCTACATAAGTATGTGATACAACCTCTGCTTCTTGTTTAGTCCCTGTAGAAAAACTTGTATCATAATCTCCGAACCACCATCCATATGCTATAATATCACCATCTATATCATAAGACTCAGATGCATCAAATACAACTGGTTCGTTTACTCTGACAACTTTATCCCCTCCTGAAATAACAGCTACAGGATAATACTTTGGTGGTGGTATCACTTCTTCAGGCGGTATTGTTAATATCTCAGGGACAGCATATAAAGGTATCTGTATATTTAAAAATGTGTAAAACCCGTCATTGTCAAACGCGTATGCAGTTAGTGTGTATGTAGTGATGGTATAAGTATAAGAACTTGTAGGTATAGTATAATAAGTATGTATAACTACTGGGTTTGAACTAAAAAATGTTTCTGTTTCACCATCACCATAATCAATCATCCAGCGTTCTATTCTACCGTCTAAATCATATGAACCAGAAAAATCTATTAACATAACATATTCATTTGTTTGCCAGTTGTAACTCAAAAATGTAAAAGTTGAAACATTGATAACAGGTGCACTACGTGTTCTATAATAAAAAGTAATATCATACAACTTAGGTGTCTCACGAATACCTAAACATTCTATTCCTTCAGAATTTCTTAAAAGGAATGCTACTGTGCTATAAAATACTGCTGCATATTGGATCAACGTACCATTTGTCAAAATATTTAATTCTTTATCTTTTTCTAACTTTATCCAATTATAATTTATTGTATCTGAAGAACCAAATACATATATATCTAACCAAGTTCCTTGTGGAACATCAGCAGTCCAGGTTACAGAAGAAATAACTGCTGGCGCACCACAATTATATGCAGCAGATGTATATTGGCCATATGCATAATAAAAATCTTTTGGGTCTTCACCAATATCTACAACTACAGGTTCTGGTGTAACATATTTTCTTAATATAAAATCGTCAATAATATGTTCATTAACCTGGCTACCAGTTGCAGCTGAGAACCCTACTGAACGATATGTTTTGTCAATAACACCAGTATAATTTACTCTGTCAACACAGTTGTCTAACTGGTCAATTGTTGTTACTAAAATGTTTGAACTACTTGTATAGTTTGTGAATGTTACAACACAAGTATACCATTTCTCATCTCGTACATTATCAGAATAATAAACAACACCTCCTGGTTCTACTAAATGTGGAGTAACATTGTCTTTTATCAACGCAAAATGTGATACATAATCTTTCCCAGTACCTTCGCCACCTGTCTCACCACTATTCCATATAGCATCAAATTCTATACCATAACCTGGTACTGCCCCACCTGAAGTAAATCCTAACTGCATACCATAGTCAGGATATGAACCACTAGCAAATTTTTGTTTATAAAACATAAAAGTGAACCCTTCTCCACCATCTGGTTGAGAATTATAGTTTGTTACTTGATACCTAAACTTTGCTTGCCATGAAATGTCTGTTGGCAGTTGATAATCTTTAACAAAAATAGCACCTGCTCTGTTAGTATTAGCTTTTGTTAAAGAAAAATTTTGTGCTGTTTGGTTCCATACACAAGTATATGTTTGGTCACCTCTGTCGTATATATCCCAATATCCAGAAGTTCTCGGGTTTGTTGAAAAATCTTCATATACATCAAAAACAGCCCTTGGGTTTGAAACAGAAGTTGCTGTTGGATTACCATAATACATATATATTTTTACATAGCTTGGGTTCTCTATACTACCAGCAGGAAGTGTAGAAATTTTTATCCAGAACTTAGTTTTTGTTGTATTTGCTCCTGATTCAAGAAAATGTGGTAAAATAGTTTTATTATCTTCAGCCACAAATCTTACATCAGAACAATCTATCTTCATTTTACCTTGTTGTATTAAAACTTGGGTATTTGTTGTAAACAATACTTGATAATCATTAAGTTTTTTATTAACAAAATTAAACACATATAACACTCTTCTGTATTGCCAGTTTGTATCCCACCATTCTATTGTGAACGATGAAAGATGAATATAAGCAGAACTTCCCACACCGGATATTGTAGTAGAAGAAAAAGTACCATCAAGAAAATCTTCATCAGTCTCTTCTTTAAACACAGATTGTGCTAAAACTATATTATTAGTTATACTTAATGCACTTAATGCTAAAATTGTGTATATTATTATTTTTTTCATAAAGATTATTTTGCAACAATTATTTTATCGTATTCAACTTTACCATCAACAAACTTCATTTTTAAAATATAAACACCAGATTCTAAAAAGTTGCCAATCTTATCTGTTCCTTTAAAAACAATAGTGTCGGATAATGAGTTTTTCTTTTGTGCAAAAACAATATTGCCGTTTAAATTATACAACACAACTTCTTCAACTTCAGGCGAAAAACTAATAATAGGATTTGCATAAGTAACAAACCTTTTTGAAACTGGTTTTTGTGAAACTTTTACAGGAGTATCTACTTTACTGAAAATACCAAACCTTCCTAATTTATAAACCTGTGCTGTGATAACATTTAGTTTTGTATCAACCTTACCTCCAACATACTCCCATTCGTTATTAAGTTCGTTATAATAATAAATAGCTAGCTTTGTTTCATCTATGTTATACAAATCTTCTTTACCATCATTGTCTAAATCAAAATACAACAATTTTATTATCACAGGTGATAAAAGGTTTAACTTCTTTGGTTCTATTATATATTCAGCAGCAGCATCTTGTGTGTTTTTATACAAATGAGTAACAACAATTTTTTCATTATTTTCTAAAACACCATATGGAACATTAACTTCAAGGTCACCATCAGAAGTATTGCCATCTATTGATTTAATGTTATAATTACTATTATTTTGTTCAGTGATATTAGTAATAACAACTTTTGCTAAAGAAACACTTGATGGATATACACTATAATTTATCCCATCGCTGACATAAAAATAATAGTATATCTCACATTTAGAAGTTGTTTTTTCTTGAGGTATCTCAAAGGTAACTTCTTTTACTTGGACAGAACCTGTAGAATAAACAACTTTTGCTTTTTCTAACGAAGAATTGTTAATTCTAAAATACAATGCGTAATCATTTACTTCACGCTCATCTAAAAATTTTGCTTTTGTGATTATTTTATTTCCTAAGATAGTAATTTTTTGTGGTATTGGTGAAACAACTTCAATTCTTGGTGCTACAATATCAAAATAAGGGACATACAAAGTTGCTAAAGTTGAAAGCTCAGAAGTATTCTTTTGTTCATCTTGTAATTTTATTGCTATATAATATGTAGTACCAAACGATGTTATGTTAAAAGAAATAGTTTCTAAAGAAGAAGGTGTTGTGTTCGTAGTAATATAGATTACATTAGAAATACTATCAAAATTATCTTCTGTTATTGTGAATGTTGCAAATTTTATTATATATTTACCTCCTATAATATTTCCTTCAGTACCATCATCGCCTGTAGAAATCCAGGACAACTTCAAAGTATGATAATCTTCCTGTTCTACAAACAACGCTGTGATTTTAGAAGGTGGTATTTTTTCTATCAATGGTATAAAAACAGTATTTGTATCTGATATTACAGAGATATTTCCTGCTTCATCTTCTAACCATAAATATATATAATAAATTTTGTCAAACCCGTATTCTTTGTCAACTTCTAAATTTATATACACAGTTGAATTTGCTTCTAAGTTAGTAGTAGATATAACAACTTGTGCATTGGTATAAGACAAATTGTTTATATCATCAACTGGTATTGTAGAATAGAATATGTAAAACTTACCTTCGTATATTACACCTTTATTTTCGTTATCACCAGAAGATAAAATTTGTAATATAACAACCCCAGTATCTTCAGTAATCTCGTATGACTTTAACACAATTTTGTTAGGTGCTACAGTATCTACAACCATACATTCTGCTATATTTGAAGCAAGTGAAACATTCGTAGATTGGTCCACAGTCCATATTCTAAAATAATATGTAGTTAAAGAATATAGATTTTTAACTAAATAACTAACTTGTGTCATAGGTTGTACATCACGAGTTGAAATTACAATTTGTGCTGATTCTATATTCCACTCAACTTCAGCAAATGTAGAATACTGTATTTTGTAAACACTACCTCTTCTTAAAACACCACCCCATCCGTCATTACCCGGTGCTGACCATTTAAGTAACACACAATCTGGATCTTTTGCTTCAGCAACAAGGTCTGTTATTTGAGCAGGCGCTGTTGTATCAGGTGGTAGATAAAACGATGGTGTGTAAACAAAGGCTATATTTGATTTCCCAGACCAGTTTCCTTTACCATCTCCTATCCATAAAACATAATAATATGTTGCATCTCTTCTTATAGCTGGCATTATATAACTGAATGTTGCTCCTGCTTTCAAATTTTCAAAAACAACAACTTCTTGTGCTCTAGACAAATCCCATAATGTATTAGAAATAGTAGAATATTGTATCCTAAATATACACTTATCAAAATCGCCTGTGTAACCATCATCACCTGTTAATGTCCATGTGAGGACTGCTTCGTCATAATACCATGGTAAATTTAACCTTGCTTTTAAATCTGTTACAGCAGCTGGGGGTATGTTATCAGTGTATAAATTACCTTCAGTATCAACTATATTTGATTTCTCAGACCAGTTTGGTACTTCGTCTGCTGCCCACATTACAAAATAATGTTTTTTATCTGTTGGAAGATTTGATACACTATACTCATCCCTGCTCAGAGGTACAACTCCAAATGTTGTTATTACTGTAGCATATTTTCTTATACCTAAATCTTCTATTTTATCAGTAACTTGTATTGCATACCAACCGTTTAATATACCATCATATCCGTCATCTCCAGGCGATGTCCAGGTAAGTTTGAAGTTACCTGGTGAAACTAATGTAAAAGACAAATCGTTGATTTTCCCTGGTGGGAACACATCACCTAATACATACACACTTGCAATATCAGACATTTCAGACCAGTTTGGCACTTCGTCTGCTGCCCATATACGGAAATAATATGTAGTTTTTTCTTGTAATCCTGTAATTCTATATTTAACAAAAGTCCCCGGTGTTATACCAAAAGTAGATATTGTTATTTGTGCATAGTATGTTGCCCAATAAGATGAAGCAAGTTGTGTATTAGAGTATTGCAATTTATATTGAGAACCTTTAGGTAAAGGTTTTGATGAGTATCCATCATCACTTGGTGTAATCCAACTTAATTCTATAACTTTATCTCCAACAGGTTGTATTATAAAACCAGTGATCTTACCTGGAGCTGTTATATCAATTTGAGCCCATGAGGTTGCTGTGTTTGAAATATTAGAAAAATTCAATTCTTCGTCTGCAATCCAGATTTTTATATAAAAAGTGACCCCGCCTCTTAATCCTTCTAACACATATGTCTGCCTACTTCGTGCAACAACAGAAGTTGAGAATTCAAACTTGTATTTGTTTGATTTATCATTCCAAGTTCCACTTGACCAATCAGAAACTGGATAACTACTATATGCTATTCTATATTTACCATTTACAATATTTCCTGTTTTATAATCATCACCGGTTGCAGTCCAACGAAGTATAACTTGGCCATGTTCAGGGCCAGTTTCTGCAACAAGGTCTGTTATAGGATCTGGCGGATCCCAGTCCAATGCATAAGCAACAGTAGAAACAACCGTAGCATATGCACTTTCTAAATTGGTATTATCTACCGCTGTAACTGTTATATAATAAGTTACAAAAGGTATAACTTGTGTTAAAACAAAACTTGTTGTAGTGGAAGGGACAACTATAGGTGAATCACCTTGTTGTGCAGATCTACCAGTATATGGCGGTGTTGCTGTGTCAGTATCATAATAAATTTTGTAGTTTTTTAAATCAACAACATTAACAGCTGTCCATGAAATCTGTATTTCTCTGTCACCAGCGACTACTACAAGACCAGTGGGTGCTGGTGGGACAAGATTTTGTGCTGGTGCATAGTTTCGTGTATTTACACCAGCTGTAGACCATGTCCCTCTGTTACCCCAATCATCTTCTGCTATAATAGCAAAATAGTATGTAACACCAGGTGTTAATCCAGTTATTGTTCGTTGCTCTAACGATCCGCCAACAGATGGCATCCAAGCTTGAGGATACAAAATTCCTTGCGTATTAAAGTCAGTAATTTGTGTTAAAGAGTATTTTACTATATATTTTTTTGCAGTACCTGTCATACCATCATCACCAGGAGCTGTCCATCTTAGAATTATTTCACCATCGTTTGTCCCAGGTAGCGCAGTTAAGTTTGATATAGCAGCTGGTGGTGTTATATCAATATCTTTTACTAAATAAAATTCGTCTACTGTAACAGAATCGTTAACTGAAGCACTTTGTTGTATAAAATGTATTGCTCTTATCCAATCTTTATCTAATGTATTTTGATTTCTAAAAGTTGTACTTGGTTGATAATCAGACCTTCTTGTAAACGACGACCACGGAATTTCAAACAAAGTCCAGTTTGTCGGTGGTGTAATAGTACAAACCCACCATTCGCCATCATCAGTACCACTGGCATTCTTTTCTACAACACCGAGACGTATCTGTTGTTGATTTACAGATCTTATATAAAACTTAAATGATTTGTACCCGCTGAGGTCACCATTGTTCACCCCTGTTGCCATTTTAAAAACACCCCAGTATCCATTACCACCAACATAATCAAACTTTAATGCTTGACCAACAACACCAGTAACTTGTGATGTTGATATGCTAGCACCATTACCATAATAAGTCCATACATCTGAAACATCTTCAAAATCTTCAAAAACATCTTCAGTACCAATGATAATACTTGCTGAAGGTGAGAACGCAGAAGTAGCACCATTTGTATCTTGGACACAAACTTTTACTTGGTATGTCCCAGCAGAAGACCAACTATGTGCTCTTGAATCAGTAGAACCTGATAGTAAATATGGAGACCATTCATCTACAGTACCATCTCCGTCCCAATCCCAACCAAATCTTATCTGGTCGTTATCAGGATCAGTCGCAGAAGATGAAAAATAATAACTTCTACCTATAGCACCCATTGAAGGACCTTGTGGTGTTGATGGTGTATTAGGTGGCTGGTTTGGTCTAACAAACGGTGTTGTTGAGATAACAGTTGAGTATGCACTTTCATAATTTGTGTTATCAACACAGGTTATTGCTATATAATAAGTAACACCATTTGTTAAACCTGATAAAATATAAGAACTAACATTACCTACATTTATAGGTGAAGGACCACCAGCAGCACCAGTGCCGTTATAAGGTGGGTTAGCTGAATCAGTATCGTAATAAACTTTAAAATAGTTTATATCAGGAACAGAAGGTTTTATCCATGAAAGAATAATTTTTTTGTCTGCAGCATAAAAAGAGATATTAGACGGTGGCGGTGGAACAAGATTTTGTGCTGCAGCATAGTTTTGTGTATTAACACCAGAGGTAGACCATGAACCTTTGTTGTTAGAATCGTCTACAGCAACTATTGCAAAATAGTATGTTGTCCCAGGGATAAAATTTGTAAGAACTTTTTCTTCAGAAGAACCAGCAGATTGTGGTGTCCAAGATTGAGGATAAACTATTCCTTGTGTATCAAAATTAGTAATCTGTGAAGTAGAGTATTTTACAATATAACTACTAGCAGCACCTGTCATACCATCATCACCAGGTGCAGTCCATCTCAAAATTATCTCACCATCGTTTGTCCCAGGTAGCGCAGTTAAGTTTGATATAGCAGCTGGTGGAACAGCATCAGCAACCCATTCGTTTGCACCAACTCTACCATCTACAGTACGTGTCTGGTTGTTTGTGATAGTATGCCTAAACCTATTCGTTGGTGAACCAACAGGGTCAGGTCCAGAAATATCAACCGCTATAACAGAACCAAGTGGTACTCTGTAATCACCACTCATCCAACTTTTTGCAAACCTAAATTCTAATATACCACACGCAACACCAGCAACTCTGC
>Ga0080004_1127122_pt1 | contig 18106 bp, 13 predicted proteins | sample WasSprMetagenome_FD_69207 | JGI IMG/M metagenome (GOLD analysis project Ga0080004, IMG submission 69207) | Sulfidic aquatic microbial communities from Washburn Spring, Yellowstone National Park, USA - WS (SPADES assembly) (version 2) | ecosystem: Environmental > Aquatic > Thermal springs > Hot...
AGGTCTAAGACATATGGGTGAACACGGAATGCCACCGCTAATGAATACTCCTCGGGGACTCCAACTTCCCACTCTCCACCTCCAATTGTGAATGGTCTAATCCTGTTCACTCCATAACCATCGTGACTAGTAACTAGTACAGCTATGATCCACCTCTCTACGTTCTCTACATCGTATAGTAGCCTCTTAGAGACCTCAACGTATATAGAGTTCGTCGCCTGGTCACAGTAGGGTTTTAAGTCGCTATCTTGTACTACAGGCTCATCCTTATCGTAGTAGTATAGTGCAGTCCTCTCACCCTTGGGTATTGGGTCTGTGCCCCACCCTGGAGCCACTATGATCATCATGTGCCAGCCATGAGCGATCTCCACGTTCAGTAGTGTATCCTTCCTCCCCTCGGCTGGTAGACTAGTCTTTATAAACACGTGTATTTGTTGCATACTCCAGCCATTGGGGCCCCCCCACGGGTTTCCACCTAGATTCCTAAAGACGAACTTGAATAGTAGTCTGTCGCCGAGATCTACTAGCGTGAACCTCGTAAGGTCGAAGACTCCAGGCTGGAACACTCTATTCTTTGGATACGTGTACCCTCCTGGACCATCATCGTCTCCAACGGGGTCCTCTACATCCATCAAGACTGTGCCAACAGCCTCTGGTGGTGGCCTTGGAATAGACAACACATACGCTAGTCCAAGCCTTGAAGACCACTCAACTGGGGTCTCACCCTCGTATAGCACGATAGCTACATATGCATGCTCACCCATTGAAAGCCTCAAGTCGGGTATGTTCACCGAGAACTCCACCGTGCATCCTCTTGGTGATACGACCAGTGCTGGTAACGGCTCAGTTTTAACCTTAACCCAGCCACCAATACCATCAGCGGTGGAGATCGTGAGCTCTCTCACCCCTATGTCTACGAGGATCTCTCTAGCTAGGTGTATCCCGAGATCTACTCTACCACCACGTGGATAGACATTGAAGCCCGGGCTGTATGGCGACATCGAGACGGCTGGCGTGGCGAGGTATACACCAATCTTCGCGCCTGGAGCGCAGGTTGTCAAGTTTAAGGCGAAGTACATTCTGGATCGATCTAGCGCGACGTAGGCCTCTGAGAGCTTTACACCTACAACCATCTTCAATGCTCTTCCAGAATCTACTAGGCTACCCCACTCGCTAAGGTCTCCATCGATCTTCGGGGGCTTGTCTAAGAGTAGTGGTGCAGACGGGTTGATCGTCCCGATCGGCTGTCCATCTGGGAGCGCGGAGGTCTTTAGGTAGTCTGGTGGTTTCAAGCCTGCTAGCTCGTATGCTCTAGATAGATAGGCCTTGAAGAGCGGGTCGAATGGTGCTGGCGACCCACCACCATCATAGCCATACCACCACCACCAATCACTAGCCTCTGCTTTCAACAAGTACCTTGCTACATCTGGGTGTCGCTCATATAGCTCTCTAAACGAGGTCGCCCCTAGCTTCCTCATGATGTCCTCTCTAGCTTTTACCAACCACATGTATGCTACGTTCTCCTGTCTATGGCCAATCCATATCGCTAGATCGCCACCCCAAGAGCCCTCTGGCAGTCTAGCGGTAACAACCTTTCTTGGTAGCATGTAGTAGCCATCACCGTAGCTTCCAGGTGGAATATCAGATATGTCCTTACCCGCGAGATCTAGGTATGGGTAGTTCTTAGTTGGAAGCTCTTTAGCGACACCACTAAACCTCCTTATGAACTCGCCTGGCGTTATAGTCTCGATCAATCCTTGCTTTTGCAGCTCAGTTAGCTTGGCGTAGAGCTTATTTAGAAATATAGTGCCGAACTCTGGGTAGTGCTCCCACGGGTTCTCGCCATCAAGAGCGATCACGAGGAGTCTAGGCCCGCGTGCTGTTGAGGCGTAGGAGAGTATCCTGTTCACCAAGTCCTCTACAGCTCTGTCTTGATCCCAGCCAGAGTATTGAAAGCTAATGAGGTTACTCAACGTGGTCTCTCTAAAGACGATGTAGACCCTACCCTCAGGGAACTCTATGTACCATGGAACGCCGAGGTTTTCAATATCTCCAGCATTAACGCCCGTAGCTGCTAGTTGAGATTGATCTGTCGTGGTCCACGTAGCCCCGGCCTTCCTGAACGCTCTAACCACGTGTTCATTGACAGCTTGCTCAGCTGGCCACACACCGATCGGCGTGTAGTTGAAGAGCTTCTTGAAGAGCTCTATACTGGCTACAACGTGGATCTCTAGGTCTTCAGAGAGACCGCCAGCTGTGAGTAGTGGTGCTAGTGGGTGGCTATAGGGTACTGGTATAAGCTCTACTTGACCCCTCTCAACGAGGCTACGGTAGATACCCACGATCTTGCCCATGATCTCCACGTGCGTATTCAAGACCAACTCTAGTTCCTGTCTTGTAAACCTAGGTTCGGGCTGAGTATACGCTCTCTTCTGCAACTCGTAGATCTCTGGATACTCCTCTCTAGCAACTTGAGGGTCTACCCAGAGCGCGTTAAACAAGACTGCGAGGTCAACGACGTTCTGACCTAGGAGGTCGCCACGAGTAAAGCCGTTTACAACACACTCTTTGTACTCTTGATCTGTCCTCGCAACCTTAGCGCATTGAGCGTGTAGGCTTTGTGCTAGATCTCTTAACTGCCTATACCTAGGAGACCTATTAACGATCCTAGCCCAGTTGATGTCGAAGAATCCTCCTGGTATCCTAAGCATCTCGAAGACTTCGTCTAGCGTGATCGTCCCGTTGACGATCTTCCAAGAGATGATCTGCCTCTTATCCATCTTGCCGTTCAAGACATAGTCTACCAGTTGCTCTAGTAGCGAGCCTGAGAACGTAAATGTCACTTTAATGTCGGGGTATTTCGATAGTATATATGCCATCTTGTAGTAGTTTCCAACACTGTGCATTCTAACCCATGGGAGTACGAAGTGGGTTTCATCAGGGCTGTAGTACCACGGCTGATGGTAGTGCCATATGAAAGCCACATATATTCTCTGACTAGACGCTCTCACAATATCACCTACTATCGATATAGAGCTGAGGAACACCACGACCAGTATAATCGAGGAGGCTATGAGTCTTCCTCTATCAATACCCATCAACAACACACCTACCACACGCTGTAGAGTATGGTGACCTAGCTTAAAACTATTGATTTATTTATAGCTTTAACTCAAAATTCTCATTAGTGGTGGTTTTCAAATGCTTTGGAAGTGCCCTTATTGCGGATTTGAAGCTGATGCGAGTAGTACTTATATCTGGCGCTGTCCCCGTTGTGGTAACCCACTACAAGTAGTGTACGACGTGTCATGTGTGATCACCGAGAGTAGAGTGGTGTGGGAAAGGTATCGTGGCTTTCTACCTTTCACCCCTGAGAAGTGGAGAGGTGAGGGGCTCACTCCATTGGTACGCGAGAAGCTCGATGGACACGACCTCTTATTTAAACTCGAGTACTTAAACCCTGGTGGTAGCTTCAAGGATCGTGGCACAGCTCTCGCGATCGCCTATGCTCATAGACTTGGGTTTAAGAGGGCTGTAGTAGATACTAGTGGCAACACAGGGATCTCGGTCGCGCTCTACTCTAAGCTATATGGGCTAGAGGCGACCATTATAATGCCAACAACGGCTCCCACTGGGAAGAAGAGAGCTGTGGTTAGACTCGGTGCTAAACTGGTAGAGGCTGCGTCTAGACCAGGCGCTACTGAGCTGGTAGAGAGGTATCTTGGAGAGCCAGGTACGTACTACGTTGGGCACTTGTGGAACCCACTATATATAGTGGGTCACGCCACAATAGCTTACGAAGTCTACGAGGATCACGGGGTTCCAGACTACGTGGTAGTGCCCATAGGCTCTGGGGGGCTACTACTAGCTATAGCCTACGGCTTTGAGTTGCTAAGGAAGTGTGGACTAGTAGAGAAGATGCCGAGGTTCATTGGTGTGCAGGGGTACAGCTGTCAACCAGCCTATAGAGCGCTGTATGGGAGAGAAGAGCTTGGTGAAGACTCTACTCTAGCAGATGGTATACTAGTCGCAAACGCGCCTAGAGCACGTGAAGTCGCAGAGAAGGTGAAAAGCCTTGGTGGAGACATAGTTCTCGTTGGAAATACAGAGATCAAGAGAGCTCACGAAGAGCTGTGGAACATGGGCTTCATGGTAGAGCCGACCTCAGCAGCAGCCTACGCAGCCTACGAGAAGATCAAAGGCAAGATCCCACCAAACTCGAAGATACTAATCCCCCTAACAGGCTCCGGCTTGAAAACCCTATAGTCAAGCGTAATTAAACCCCTCTAACAAATATAATAACGCCCCACGGGTGGGGGTAGGCCCCGGTCCACCGGGGCAGTAACCACGCGCACTCTACACCCACACACTAACCCTCGCGCACACGCAATGAACTCCGCCCCATGGGGCTGGCGGAGGCGGAGCCCCCTCTGGAGAGAGGGGGTGAACCGCCTTAACCGGGAGAACCAGGCCAGGCCCGGAAGGGAGCAACCTAATCCCGGACGCCAGCGTTCATGGGTCACCGGAGGGAGCGAGCGCGAGATGGCTCTGGTGTGTGGGTGTAGAGTGCGCGTGGAGCTCCGCCCGTGGGGCTTTTTCTAATTATATTTTAGCTCCAAACATCAACGCTACCACTAAGGCTGCTAGGGTTATGTAGCTAGTCGTCTTGCTAACTCTATCTCCTGCTACATACTTGAGTATTTTAGCGCCATCTGTTACGAATAGTGGGAGCGAGTTGATGAACGTGAGGCTGTAGTTTACAATGTAGAGCCACATCGTAGCCTTCACTAGCATCACGTAGAGCCCTACAGGTAGGTGGTCATATAGCCCTGTGTTGACTAGACTCCTCGATGGTGCCGAAAACACTACGACTCCGAGAGCCCTTTCTCCCAGGTTCTTCGAGACCTCGACGAGTATGTAACCCACTCTAGGCCTATACACTAGAAGCTTTATTTCCACCGCCTCCGCTCTCGACACGAGCTCTCTAAGGGTTGCTAGCGTGGCCTCTAGCCCGTTGATCTCGTACACCACATCTCCAGGCTGTAAGCCCGCTCTATGTGCCGGGCTCTCAGGCACTACATTTACTACTAGAAACCCCACCGGCTCAGTGAGTAGCCCGATGATTAGAGTTGAGAGTAGAGCTAGAGCGAAGTTTGCAACTACACCAGCACTTAGTACTGCGAGTTTTAGATGCCTCCTTGCCTTCTCGAACACCCCCTCGTCGATCTCTACGAACGCCCCCGGGAAGATCAGCGCTAATATGAAGCCGTACGACTTGATGGGGATTCCGGAACTTAGAGCTAGCTTTGCGTGTAGATACTCATGTGTAACTACTCCAACCCCCACTGCAACCACGAAGTATAGTAGGTCTTCGCCACCAACATTGAGACCGGGCATTAAGACGACAGCTTCTCTAGCACCAACTAGCAACCCGGCGTAGAGCATTCTAGCCAGTGTAAATACTGAGAAAGCTAACGCCACAGTGTACAGAGCTATGAAGATGTAGGGTAGAGCTCTACACTTACAAACACCAGGCTCTAGCGCCCTTTCCCTCTTAACCACGAAAAGCACTCTATAGTACAACTCAACGCTAAAGACGCGATCGCCAGCTACTCTACGTAGTATCAGGTACACTACGTTGATAGCGACCCAGACTATAGCTATGTAGATTAAATAGATTAAAAGCCCCAGTAAACCCTGCAAATCGAATACAACCTCAATTATGCATAAGAAGCGCAATCTAATAAAGCCAATAGCGTCTTGAATATACTGGAGGTACTACAGAGTTCTACATAGAGCTGCTTTTTGTTGGTGGTGAGTAGCTTGCCTAGAACTAGGGTTAGAGCGACACCAGAGTTCATAGAGGTTGTATATGACGAGAGGCGCTGGGCTTTACTAAGAGAGCTTAGAGCTAAGGCGAAGAATTTAATGGAAGCCTTCTCTAGGCGGGGCATCGAGACGTGGGTCCATGGGAGCATAGCACGTGGCGATGTGTGGGAGAAGAGCGATGTCGACGTGGTGATACCATCGAGGACCCCAGGCTACATGGTCGAGTTGATCCTCGAAGACTCCGGCTTCAAGCCCTACTCGCGTTACATAGTCGCTGCTACACCAACATCTACACCAAAGGGCATCATATACCTCGATGACGAGGAGAGATACTCTGTTAGCTTTCCACTAGTTGAGTTTAAACCAAGAGAGCTCGAGTTCTTCAAGTATAGTGGGCTATTGACATACCAGGATTTACTGATGAACAAGAGAGTACCTGGTGTTAACAAAAACCTCGTATTAATAGTTCCAACTCCAAGTGGCCACTTAGAAGCACCCGTAGTTGGCTATGAAGACTACGTCGCCAAGTTCCTCGGAGTTAGCGTAGAGATCGTACGAGAGAGAGTAGAGGTGTTGACGAGGAGAGATCAAGTGGGTAGAACTGGGATATTCGCGAAGTTGGCACTAGCTCCAAGTGAGAGTTTCGAAGAGGCTCTTGAACGACTACTTAGAGAGCGACCTCTACTCAGAAGAACCATTGAGATGTAAGACCCGCCATCGAGACAGCGCGTCTCTGAGACAAGGTAGTTCCTCTGCCTGAAAGAGGAGAGCAATGCTCGACATTTAATCAGCTGTAGAGCGCCCTTCGCGGCTGTTTCAAGTTTCGTAAAGGTTTATAAGGTTTGACATTATCATGATACATCCTAATGTGGTTCCCTGTGAAGGGTGAAGAGCCCATAGGGGCTCTCCCCGAGGGCTGTGGCTCAAGATGTGGGGCCTCTGGGGTGGCCCCGAACGCCCCCAAGGCGGATGCAGGCCCAAGAAGCGATGCGGGGGAATAGAGATGAGGCGATGACATCGAGTTGTGTGAACTCGTGTGAGAGCCGAACCCCTACTCGGGTTTAAAGACTTTAAACCTCAATATCGCTATTACTCCACCAAAACCTGCTAGCTCTCCTCCAATATCGGTCTTAGAGGGGACGATTACTACCTCAGCCTTCTTATCGTACGCGTGTCTTAGCGTCTCATAGATGTCGCTTCTCACTTGGTCGTCTGGCGATCGGAGCAGCTCGTCTAGAACTAGCAACTTGCCCACAGCCCCGATAATCGCTGCTTGTTTAACCTCTTCTAGTCCATACGCGACTAGCTCGTGGTCTCTAACTAGTAGTTCTTTAAACTCTCTGAGTATCTGGCTCGCTCTTACAACACTTAGTTCGCTCATGATGTTCTTAAACACGTCTCTATTTAACGCCTCTGAAACCCCTTTACAACCACCAGTAGATGTCGTATCCACGTATAGCGGTACATCTAAAGCCTCTTCAAGCACCTTCCTCAATTGGTTTTTAAGCTCTCCAGGCCCCACTACAATAACCGCCTTCACCCCATAGCCTTCAAGAGCGTGTTTCGTCGCCTCCACTATTTGCTTAAAATACGCTTTCACCAGTGGCTCATAGTCGACTACGTAGTGCTTACTGGGAAGGCCTAAGTGCCCCTCCCACACGTATTTAACTCCCTGCTCAGCGACTAGACCTATACAAGCTTCATCGTAGTCTATTGCTACGACTAGCACTCTGTCACCCCTGATCTGCCGCTTTATGAGGTTCAACTCGAAGTCTTCCCACTTCTCCTTTACGATTGTGAGGTAGTCTCCAACACCAATAATTAAAGCGTGGTGTTTCCCCCTAACCCCGAACTCCTCGGGGCCCTCTACCACTAGCCCAAAGATCCTCAGTTTATCGCTAAACTCCTGAAATTCTACCTTCTTGACTCGAACACCGAGAACCATTGGAACTCTAACCCCTTCAGAGCCTTCTCCAACTTTAACCTCTCTCGTCGTCTTCGCGTACACTAGGTCCCCGGCTTTAATGATGTTGAATAACACCCACAAGTCATCTAGTGTTTCAACTTGGATGCCTACAACTCCGCGTTTAAGGTCAATTTCAATTACTTTCATTCAAGTCCTTACCTAAGCCCATAGCTCTTGATGATTAATAGCTTTTCAAGGTTTATAGCAATATAGTTAATTGAGTGTGAAGCATGGAAGAGCTTGAGTTTTACCTTCTAGACGTGACGTACGATGTCGTGGGTAGCGAGCCGCACATCATTATGTACGCTATTACTAGGGATGGTCGGAGGGTGGTATTGCGAGATCGCTCCTTTAGACCGTACTTCTACGTAATACTGGAGGAGGGTGTAGACCCCTCTCTCATAGCCACAAAGATCAAGGCTCTCTCAGAGCTGGGCTCTCCAGTGATTAGAGTTGAACCGGTAGATAAGAGATACTATGGGAAGCCGGTAAAGGCGCTTAAAGTAACCACCGTAATACCCGAGTCTGTTAGGAGATATAGAGAGAGAGTTAGAGAGATAAAAGGCGTTAAAGACATCGTCGAGGCTGATATAAGGTTTAGTATGAGGTATATACTCGATAAAGAGCTACGACCTTGTGGATGGCACGTAGCTAGGGTTAAAGAGCAACCTTTAACCAAGTCTTTCAGGGTTGATAGCGAGTATGAAATCGTAGGGGAGGTGAGATCTCTCGAAGAGTCAACACCACCTAAAGACCTGCGTCTAATGGCTGTAGACATAGAGGTCTACACAGAGCACGGCTCTCCAAAGCCTAGCAGAGATCCGGTAATGATAATTGGCACTGGAACGCCGAGTGGTGGGGTTAAGCAGTTTGTTGCTGAAGACTTAAACGATAAAAGAGTGATCGAGGAGTTCGTCTCCTACATACTAGACCAAGACCCAGACATAGTTGTAGGATACAATAGTAACCACTTCGACTGGCCATACTTGATCGAGAGAGCGCGAGTTCTAGGAGTTAGGTTTGACATTGGTAGAAAGGTTGGCGTTCCACCCTCGACTAGCACCTATGGACACGTATCTATCCCGGGAAGGCTCAATGTAGACCTATACAACTATGCCGAGGAGATACCAGAGATTAAACTGAAGAGCCTAGATATAGTTGCAGAGTACCTTGGAGTGATGAAGAGAGAGGAGAGAACGCTAATAGACTACACTGAGTTCCCAAAGTACTGGAAGACAAGGGAGGGTAGAGAGAAGCTACTGAAGTATAATGCTGATGATGTAGTATCGACGCTTGGGCTTAGCGATAAGTTCTTGCCATTTGCAATGCAGCTATCATACGTGACGAGGCTCCCACTAGACCAGGTGGGAGCGGCCAGCGTGGGGTTTAGACTTGAATGGGTTTTAATGTATGAAGCATACAAGAGAGACGAGTTGATACCAAATAGAGAGGAGAGAGAGGCTGAGCCTTATAGAGGCGCTGTTGTATTTAAACCGGTGCCGGGGGTTCACGAGAACATAGCTGTCCTAGACTTCACAAGCATGTATCCAAGTATAATGATAAAGTACAATGTAGGCCCAGACACTATAGAGACTGGTGAGTGTGCTGAGGAGCTACACAATATAGCACCCGAGGTAGGCCACTGCTTTAGAGCTAGCCCGCCAGGGTTCTTCAAGAGCGTCTTGTCAAAACTCCTACAACTTAGAAAGGCTATTAGAGAAGAGATGAAGAAGTACCCGCCAACAAGCTACGAGTATAGACTACTGGATGAAAGGCAGAGAGCGATCAAGATCCTCGCAAACGCCACGTACGGCTACATGGGGTGGGCTGGAGCCAGGTGGTATTGCAAGCCATGTGCTGAAGCTGTCACAGCATGGGGTAGGCAACTAATTAGAAAAGCTGTAGAGCTAGCTACAAGTCTAGGCTTAAAAACCATCTATGGAGATACAGACTCGCTCTTTGTAACATACATCCCGGAGAAGGTTAAACAGTTCATAGAGCTTGTAGAGAAAGAGCTGGGCTTCGAGATCAAGCTTGACAAGGTGTATAAAAGAGTCTTCTTCAGCGAGGCGAAAAAGAGGTATGCAGGTCTCCTAGAAGATGGTAGAGTAGATATTGTAGGCTTCGAAGCCGTTCGTGGAGACTGGGCTGAGATCGCTAGAGAGGTTCAAGAGAACATAATCGAAATACTCTTGAAAGAGGGTAGTGTAGAGAAGGCAGTGGAGTACGTTAGAGGTGTTATAAACTCCTTGACTCAAGGAAAGATCCCCATTGAGAAGCTCATAATTTGGAAGACTCTCACAAAGCCGATTGAACAATACGAAGCAACAGCTCCACACGTAAGTGCCGCTAAAAAGCTAATTAAACAAGGTTTCAAGGTCGAGGTGGGAGATAAAGTAGGCTACGTAGTTGTTAAAGGGGCTGGTTCGATATCTGATAGAGCCTATCCCTACCAGTTCGTCAAAGACCCGAGAGCCATAGACTACAACTACTACATAGATCACCAGATACTCCCAGCAGCACTAAGGATCCTAGAGTACTTTGGAGTAACAGAAGTACAGTTAAAGAAGGCGTCAACCGGGAGAAGAGGGCTCTTCGAGTACGTGGCTAAAAAATAACGAGTCTAGATAAACAAGTCACTATAAGTTAAAATAGCCACTTCAGGAGGCTTATATTGAACTCTCCCCACTCTAGCTGCTATTATTACTTTGATGTTCTTCTCCAGGGCTGTGTCAACCAAGCGTTGCGTCACTATACCATCCATCAAGACGGCGTAGACGCTCTTGGGCTCTATTGTGCTAAGTTCGTTTACAAGGTCTCTGACAGGAGCTCTTTTGATCTCGCTCCACTCAGGCCCGTATATTATTGACTCTAAAGTCCCCTGAATCCCCTTAACAGCCTCAATGACTCCTATTGGTATTCTAATGCTCTCAACACTAACAACTTCTTCAGGAGGCTTTTGTAGCTTCTTTTGAATACTAAGTAGCTCTTCTGCATCTTTCACACCACTCTTAACAGCCTCTTCAAGGTACTGGAGCGTTGGCTTGGCGTTATTTAAAACCTCCTCTAGCTCTTTACCAGTCAAGTCTTCTACTTCCCTGCCAGGCGGGGCTCTTGCAATGTAGTCTACCTTGATAGATCTAAGGACCTCTTTTAAGATCAAGTCTCCACCGTGATCTCCATCAACTAGGAGCACTATCTTCTTCCTAGAGGCTAGGTTTTTAATAGTCTCGGGGACTCTTCGAGCTCCACCCATCGCTATGACGTTGGTGTAACCATACCTAAGTAGGTTTATAACATCTGCCCTCCCCTCTACAACTATTATAGTGTCGCTCTTGTCAACATCGGGGCCTGCTGGCAACCCCTCTGGTCCATACGATACTGGCTCTGGAGCTTTCAAGTACTCTTGTATGCTCTTTATAACTTCTTTTAAGTCTGGTGTTTTCTCCTTCCCCCACACTTTCAGTATCTCCACTGCGCGCTCAATGATCTTCTTTATCCTCTCTAACCTGAGGTCTTGTATATCCTGAACTTTGATCTCTGCGTCGTAGGGGCCCACTCTATCGACAGTCTCGATCATCGCTGCTAGAAGTGCTGTCTCGATCCTATCTAAGTTGCTCGGTATCAGTATCTCTCCAACAGTCTTATTGCCCTGGACCCTCGTATTTACTAGTATTCGACCAACTCTACCCTTATCCTGTAAAACTCTGAGATCAAACTCATTTCCAAGAAGACCCTCTGTCTGCCCGAAAAGGGCGCCTATTATGTCGTGCTTCTCAACTACGCCATCAACTACTATCTTCGCTCTTATCAAGTACTTAGCCATGGTTATGACACCTTGATCTCGTAGAAGAGCCTCCTACTCGTCTCTGCGCTCTCACCACTCCCATTAAAAAACTACACTATTCTAACTCTATTAACCTTCTTGTTTTGCCAGCTATATCTCCTAATACGTTTGCTCCTTCCAAACCCACAGGCTGCACAATACCCCTTTGCAACGTTAAAGCTATGTCTACCACACCTTCTACATCTAATATGCGTCTTGCTCCTTCCGTGTTTTCCAAAACTCGTTGTACCCTTAACCATGGAGACGCGCCCTCAAGCTACTCGCTAACTGGGGATATCAACACTACGTTATCTCCTCTAATTATAACAGTTCCCAGCTTCCTGACCGTTCCATCACTTCTAATCTCTTCCGTTTCGTCGAGAACTACGTTTAAGTGTTGATCAAAGCTTCTAAGCTTACCTCTCAACGCAACACCGTCTCTCGTCTTAATCAACACGATGTTGCCAACATTCTCCTCTAAAATCTTGTGTGCAGTTTCACTCACTTCGATACACCTATACCATTTAACTAGTGTACATAGTTCAAGCGCATTAACGTCAACTTCAAACCGTGCTATTTAACACTTAGTGGGTTTTAAAAGCGTTATTGTAGAAAGCTTCACGTAGAGCTAGAGACCTGTTAGATAGCCCATCAAGCTTAAAAGGCGCTTCTCCACTCACTCTCTAGTAGTGCCCTGTAAGCGGGTTGATCGCAAGTGCCTTTCAATAAAGGAGACTTTATACTAATAGAGTACACCGTCAGAGTGAAAGATACAGGAGCATTAGTAGATACAACTGACGCTGAACTAGCTAAGAGAGAGAACATGTATGACCCCAACAAGCTCTATGGACCGGTTCTCATAGTCCTTGGAAAAAACTGGCTTAATCCACATGTTGAAGAGCAAATAATGAGTATGAACGAGAATGAAGAGAAAGAGATCGAGCTACCGCCTGGAAAGGCTTATGGTGAGAGAGATCCAAGTAAGGTGAAAGTATTTAGTTTGAGAGAGTTTCAACGAAGAGGCTACAGTGTTAGTATTGGCGATGTTGTCGAGATAGGTGGTGTTCGCGGAATTGTAAAGCAGATCAATGGTGGACGAGTAGTAGTAGATTTCAACCACCCACTTGCAGGTAAGACTCTAATCTACAAAGTTAGAGTCGTCAAGAAACTCGAAGAGTTCACTGAGAAGGCCAAGTACCTATCCTCTAGGCACCTAAGAATCCCAGGAGACGAAATAGCAATAGACTACATTGAAAGCGAGAAGAAGCTTGTCGTTAAAATACCAAGTAAGTACATCACGCGCGAGTACCTAGGGTATGCAAAACTAGCACTAGCAGCAGATATCTTCGACCTATTCAAAGACCATGTCTCAACGCTAATCTACCAAGAGGAAGTTAGAAGACCCGGCACTTAGTACTTGAACACCGCGAAGACCCTAGATCACCCCTACATCTTTTAACACCTTTATAGCTACCTCCTCTGACAACTCGCGTTCACCCAGTATAGTGTACCTCTCAGGCCTAATAGTGGGAGCTATTTGAAGCGCCTTCACTAGCATCTCTGGTGGCAGGCCGAGCTCTTCTGCTGTTGTTGGTAAGCCGATCTTCTTCATGACCCTCTTGATCTTTCTCCACAACGGGTCTCCATATATGTATAGCATTATTAGAGAGCCTAGAGCCACTGCCTCTCCATGTAGAACTTTGCCGGGAGCCAGTAGCTCGATGGCGTGAGCGAATAGGTGTTCGCTACCACTAGCTGGGCGACTAGACCCCGCTATACACATTGAGACACCGCTACTCACTAAGGCCTCTACTAGTATTCTAATGCCCTCGGGGGCCCCCTTAGCGATCACTTCATGGTATCTAAGAGCGTGCTTTGCACTGAGTAGAGCTAGTTGTGCTGCATACTCTCCGTAGTACTCACCTCGAAGTTTATGAGCTAGTCGCCAGTCTTTAACTGAGACGAACTTGCCTAGTAGATCCCCTATACCGGAGAGTATAAGCCTCTTAGGAGCTCTAGCTATTATCTCCGTATCTGCGACGATAGCGTATGGAACTCGAGTCTTCACACTATAAGGCTTATCAGTGCCTTTTAAGCTAGCGAAGGGGCTTGCAATCCCATCGTGACTCGGTGCTAGGGGCACACTTATTACGGGGACACCTACTTTAAACCCAGCGTATTTTGCTACATCTATCGCCTTACCGCCGCCAACACCTATTAGAACATCTAGCCTCCTATCTACAGCCTCGTCAGCTACTCTCTCAGCTGTAACTACGTTGGGATCTCTCACTTTCAATACATACACATCTCCAACACCCCTAGCGATCTCTTCAACTAATCTTCCACCAGCAAGATAGGTGTTCTCCCCCGTCACTACGCCTACTCTAAAAGGCTCTTTCCTCTTGATCTCGTTGAGAAGCGCTGCAAGGCTATGTATAGCTCCATTTCCAACTATAACTCTCAAAGGTAATACTATCTCGTGAACACTACTCATAAGAAGCCCGCTCACAACAGCTCTTTGATGCCCAGGCTTTTCAAAAATAAGTATTTAAGCGGTATATAATGTTTAGAAGTCGTGACTTACTCGGCTACTTACATGGTGGCTTTTAGTTATGAAGGTAGAATCCAAGACTACGACTGTGGGGCTTATCGCTGGAGATTACGTGGTCTTGGCGGCAGATAAGAGAGCCACTGCCGGCCCCGCTATATACCACAAAGCTGTCAAGAAGATACATGTGATCACAGATAGAGCGGCTATGACGATATCCGGGCTTGTAGCAGATGCACAGTTCCTTGTAGAGAACGCGAGGTATATTGTGAGGAATTACGAGCTATCAACGGGAAGGCCATTAAACATGAGGTCTCTAGCATCAGCTTTATCGCTAATTCTATCAGCTTATCTAAGAGTCTACCCGTTCATCGTACAGTTGCTTCTAGGTGGAGTAGACGATGAGGGTCCGCAACTCTATTACCTCGATCTCTACGGTACTATAACGAGGGAGAAGTACATGGCTACTGGCAGCGGATCTCCAGTGGCGTTTGGAGTCCTCGAAGAGGGGTATAGAGAGGGTTTAAACCTAGATGAGGCGGTAGATCTAGCTGTTAAAGCCGTCACAGCCGCACTTATGAGAGATGGCTTCTCTGGTGAAGGTGTGGATGTTCTCGTCATTGGAAAACAAGGTGTGGTGCTAGAGAAGGCCATTCAATTGAAGAGAACGCTAGTTTCAGGTGAAACCAAGATAAGTGCTTAAAAGGGGTGTGATTAAAATAGTCAAATGGGTTGCTCACTAGCAAGTTGCTCCTACATAGTGGTGTTTTGATTGGCATCTGGTAGACTACTACTAGATAGAGGCAAGTTAATGTTACTAAAAAGCATAATGGAGGAGATCCCTCAAGAGTTGGAGCTAGCGAATATAGAGTTTGAAGGGCCCTTCATAGTGATCTATGTGAGAAACAGGAAAGCTTTAATGAAGTATCCAACACTAGCTCAGACGATAGCGAAGAAGGTTAGAAAGAGGATCGTTATAAGGGTTTCACAAGACGCTAGATTAAAGCCTGAAGAGGCTAAAGAGGTGATCGTTAAACTCTCTCCAAAAGAGGCTGGCCTAGACCCCAGTAGCATGTACTTTGACGATGCTAGCGGTGAAGTGTATGTTAAAGTCGAGAAGCCCGGCTACTTAATTGGTAAAGGAAATATCTTTAGAACAATGATACTAGCTGAAACTGGCTGGAGAGTAAACCCCCTCCGAGTAACATCGTTTGAAACAAAGACCCTTAGAGAGATCACCAACTACCTACTCAAGCAGAGTAGTTACAGAGTTGAGTTCTTACGGAGTTTAGGTGAAAGAGTACATAGAGATGTCGTGTACAAGACCAACTACGTGAGAGTAACAGCTCTAGGAGGGTTCAAAGAGGTCGGAAGATCTGCTATACTCGTTGAAACCAAGGAGAGCAAGATACTACTAGATTTCGGTATAAATATAAGCGCTCTTGGAGATCCAAACAGAGCATACCCAATAATAGACATGATTAAACTAGATGAGCTCGACGGTATCATAGTGACACACGCTCACCTCGACCATGTAGGGCTAGTGCCGCTCCTCTACAAGTACGGTTATAGAGGCCCCGTATACACTACGAGGCCTACAAGAGAGCTCACGGCTATAATGATCAAGGACCTGATCGAGGTCTCGAAGAGGTCTGGAAGATACCTACCTTACAGCGAGAAAGATCTATTAACAGCGTTAACACACACGATCACGGTAGACTACGATGAAGTTACAGATGTCGCGCCCGATATAAAGCTAACAATGTACAACGCTGGACACTTGCTCGGCTCTAGCATAGTCCACCTACACATTGGGATGGGCTTATTTAACATCGTCTACACTGGAGACTTCAAGTACGCTGATTCGCGGCTCTTACCTCGAGCTCACATCGAATTCCCAAGAGTTGAGGCTCTAATTATGGAGAGCACGTATGGTGCGAGTCTGCAGGAGTCTAGAGCGCAGGCTGAAGCGAGACTTATAGATATCATAAAGAGAACCGCTGAGCGAAAAGGCGTAACGCTCATCCCCGTGTTCGCAGCTGGAAGGGGTCAAGAGGTCCTACTCGTAATAAACCAAGCAATGAAAGAGAAGAAGATCCCAGAGATGAGCGTCTATGTTGAAGGCTTGGTGAACGAGGTTACAGCTGTCCACCTCCAATATCCTGAGTATCTCAATAAGAAGGTTAGAGAGGACATATACAATGGCGAAAACCCGTTTATCACAGACAATGTCAAGATAATTGAAGGTCACGTTGCGAGATCTGACATCATCGAGGACAGACCCTCAATAATAATAGCAACAAACGGTATGCTCAATGGAGGGCCAGCTGTAGAGTACTTTAGACTACTCGCAGAAGACCCACGCAACTCGATCATATTCGTAGGATACCAAGCTGAGGGGACGCTTGGTAAAATGGTGAAGGACGGCATGAAGGAGGTGCCGGTAGTCGTTGAGAACAAAGTAGAGCTTATTAAGGTAAACCTTGAAGTTGAGAGTATTGACGGTTTCAGCGGACATAGCGACCAGCGGGAGTTGCTAGCCTATGTTAGAGACATTAATCCAAAGCCAAAGACGATCATTCTTGGCCATGGAGAGCCGAATGCCATAGAGGCTTTAGCGACACTACTAAGGAAGAGTAGAGAGATAAGGCAGTTCGCCCAGCAGATCTTGACCCCCTCGAATCTAGACTCGATACATTTAACAGCGATATGACATTATAACATCCTAGTATACACGGTTGATCTAGTTGAAGAGAGTCTTGTTCCCAGGGAGGTTTCAGCCCTTCCACAGGGGGCACGAATCTGCTTTAATACAGCTACTTCAAGAGTACGACGAGGTCATAGTTGCTATTGGGAGCGCTCAAGAGGGGTATACGTGTAGAAACCCGTTTACAGCTGGAGAGCGGTGGGAAATGATATATAGAGTTATCAAGCAGAGAGGGCTTGTTGGAAGGGTTTGGATGATCACAGTCCCGGATATAGGGATGCCACAGACTTGGACTGCATATATACTCTCGCTATCACCTCGAGTAGACGCTGTTGCATCTGGAAACCCACAGACATTGTACCTATTTGAGTGGCTTGGATTCCCCGTGAAGAGGATTAGACTACTAGAGCCGGCAAAGTATCACGGCACTAGGATCAGAGAATTGATGGTTAGAGGGAGTGATGAATGGCGCGAGCTCGTGCCACCCGAAGTCTCTGAGTATATTGATGAAATTAAAGGTGTAGAGAGAGTTAGGAGGTTGTGTCTAGATGAGCATACTGCGTATTGATGGAAGTATAGGGGAGGGTGGAGGGCAGATCCTTAGGTACTCTCTAGCTTTATCAGCAATACTTCTCAAACCCGTTGAAGTCTACAACATAAGAGCTAAGAGAGATAATCCTGGGTTGAGACCACAACATTTAACAGCTGTGAAGGCGCTTGCAGAGCTGACTAAAGCTGAGGTTGAAAACGCATTTGTTGGAAGCACTAGGCTGGTCTTTAAACCTCAAGAGAGGCTTTGTGGAGACTTCGAGTTCGATATTGGAACTGCAGGCAGCACAACTCTAGTTATACAGGCAATACTACCCGTCCTCCTATTTAGTAACTGCCAGTCTCGAGTAGTTATTAGAGGTGGTACGGATGTGTCGAAAAGCCCCCCTGTAGACTACATGAGATACGTATTTGCTTACAACATCAAGCACTTTGGAATCAATATAGATATCAGCTTAAAACGTAGAGGGCACTACCCGAGAGGGGGCGGTCTAGTAGAGCTCAGAGTTACGCCAATGCGCGATAAGCTAAGACCTATAGACATTGTAAAGAGGGGGAAGCCGGTGAAGCTACACATCATTAGTCACTGTGTTAAGCTACCACATCATGTAGCTAAGAGGCAGGCAGACGCGGCCTTGAGAATTCTAAAGAAGTACATAGCTGTAGATCCCATTGTCGACA
>Ga0080004_1123822_pt1 | contig 18095 bp, 18 predicted proteins | sample WasSprMetagenome_FD_69207 | JGI IMG/M metagenome (GOLD analysis project Ga0080004, IMG submission 69207) | Sulfidic aquatic microbial communities from Washburn Spring, Yellowstone National Park, USA - WS (SPADES assembly) (version 2) | ecosystem: Environmental > Aquatic > Thermal springs > Hot...
TCAACAATTCCATTTTCATGATAAAACTCTTCTTCTTTTCCATTATACCTAAATATTATTCTTAGCCCCTTGTTTAAGAAAGATTCTTCCTTTAACACTTTTCTTATGTACTCCGGATCAAATTTTATATCTCCAAAAATCTCCTTATCTGGCTTAAACTTTATTTTTGTTCCAGTAGAATCTGTTCTTCCAATAATTTGTAGTTCACTAAGCTTTTCACCGCGTCCAAATTCTTGGCGATAAACATAGCCATTTCTTTTTACTTCTACTATTACTCTTTCAGAAAGAGCATTAACTACCGAAAGCCCAACCCCATGCAAACCTCCAGAAACTTTGTAAACTTTATTCTCAAACTTTGCACCAGTATGTGGAGTTAGCATTATAACTTCTAATGCTGGTCTATCATACTTTTCCATCTTATCTACTGGTATACCCCTTCCATTGTCTTCTATTTCAATAAAATTATCATCGTAAAGTGTTACAACTATCTTATTGCAAAAACCTGCAAGATACTCATCTACAGAATTATCTATTATTTCGTGAAAAAGGTGATGCATTCCAGACGAAGAAGTAGAACCAACATACATTGCAGGCCTTTTTCTTATTCCCTTTATTCCAGAAAATACCTGAATTTTACTTGCATCATAAGGCTCATTCTGACTAGTATCCATTGGTTTTTCTTCCATGTTTTTCATTCGTATTATTGAAATTTATACTTTTCCACTCTTCTATCTACGTATTCTAAAGAAAGAGCAACTTTATACTGCTTTGCAATTTCAAAAATTTTCTGAGCCAGATCTCGCAAATTTTCTTTATCGTTATAAAAAATAGCATTTATCGAATAACCATCAAACTCTACTCTATATTCTCTGAACTTCCCCCGTTTCATTTTTTCTAATATTACAAAAGGTTCTCTTATTTGGAATTCTTTTCGAGATTCAAAATGTTGCTTATAAAATGCTAAAGCCCTTTCTTTTGATACTTTTCCAACTACTTTAACTTCTTCTACTGTTGGGTTTATTATTCCACTCAATGCTGCAATTTTTTTAATTTCATTATCAGAGATTTGGCTTCTAAAGCTAACTTCTACTTCTGGATTCCCTAGCAAATTTAAAAGTTCTTCAGCAACTTTTGGAGAACATCTGGGAATTACTTGTAAATAGTTAATTTTTTCCATAATTACTTTTGTGATCTTGGGTTTATTTTTTTTCACTACGGAACTTGAAACTTTTGATTCGGAAGCATTTTATGCGTTACGTTGCCACCGGTATAGTTTATCAATTCAAAAATCCTTACTGGAGCAAAGCTTAAACCATTTCCTAAATCCAAAACTTCAGATCCGCTTGGATATACTTGCTTAAAACCACTCAAATTTCCCATAAAGAAGAGTCTGTAGAATGTTGAATTGTAATATTTTGTGGCTGTTGGATCATTTAAAGAGTAGTAGAGTAGCATACACTGATAATAATAAACTCCACCAGTTTTTTGCAAACTACACAGCGCTGGTGGTGCTTTTGCATTAACTTTTTCACCCCTCGTTGTAAAGAATTCTCCTATTGTGGTTTGGTCTAGTCCATTTTGGGAAGGTTTAAAGCAAAAGTTTTGACCTGTTGTAGTATATACTTTTATCATATCTTGCGAACAAAGTTGAGAAACAGAAGTAATATTCAATGGTATAAGAACATACACTGGAGCATGCTCTTCTTCACATTTTGATGTGCCTATTAAATAAGGAACTCCCTCCTTTTCACCCTCTTTAAATGCAAAGCTCATGTTTGTTTTATTTGCGTATACACAACCTAAGAAATTAAGAGCACCCCACTTTAGAATTAGGTCTTGGTCAAGGAGAACATATTTTGCTTGCACTTTGTTCATATACTCTTCCAATGCTTTTGGTCCAAAACCATCGCTAGAAGTCATTATAAATAAGGCAGCAACATTATAATCCATTTCCGGGAAAGCATTATCATTTCTTAGCACAGCATTGCTATTTCCAAACCAATTTATCCAATGTCCATAATCCCACCAAGAAAGTGTTCTTGGTCCATTTGGTCCAGAATTGTTTTTGATCCATTCCATTGCGTTTAACCAATAATCTGGTATAGTCATACAGAAGTTATTAAAAGTAATAATGTTTCCTCTTAAAGAATCACAGTTTGGTTTTTGGTTCGAAAGCAAATAGTAAGTCATTGTTAGAGTATCTAACGTTGGTTTTATACCCTGTAAAGCAGCGATAGCAAACAAGAAGCCGTAAGAAAAGTATTTTACATCCTCTTCTTTTAAGCCAGCATTTTTCAAAAAGTTTTCAATAAGATAAAAAATTTCAGCAACAACAATTGAAAAAGAAATTGCATAAGCTGGTGCAAAATGAAGTAAATACTTCTGTTCGCTAAATCCCATGTAAGACATTGAAAATATTACTGGCAAAAGCAAAAGAACTTCTTTTTTTCCTTTACCTCTAAATAGTATTAAAATAAATGATGCAACTAAGATTGAAACTACAAAAAGGTTAAGAGGTGTTTTAATTCCAAAAATTCCAAAAGTTTCCATAAAATTATAATTAAAACCGGACCAGGCATATTCTGCAACAGTCATATAAAGAGGAATCTTTGGTCTTGCAAAACTTGCTGTAAAGAATATGTAACCAATAATATATTTCCCTATTGGTGAAATGAAAATTGCAATTGCAAAAATAATAGCTAGAATTCCAATATAAACAAATTTTGGAAGATTTGTTTTAAAGTAAAATTGAATTGCAATGGAATAAATAAATCCAGAAAGTATTACTAATAGAGTAACTGGGAAGTAACCAAAAACTACCTGAACAACCCTAGTATAGAATGAATAAGGAAGATAAATAGCATAGAAAATAGTTATTACAATAATCATATAAAGGTTCATAGAGTTGAATTTTTCTATCCTTTCTTTTCTTCCAAAGAAAAATTCAAAAGTTGAGTACAAAACCATGAATGCTGGAGCGATTAACGCTGTAACAAGGAAATATTTTGAACCGAGCAAGGTTAATCCATAGACAATACCAGCAAGTATTCCAAGCCTTTTGCTATTTGTTTTTGCAGCTAAAAGATATGAAGCAACAAAAAGATAAACACCCATAACTCCCCAAGGTTGTTCTTGGGCATGCCCAGGAGAGAAAGAGAGAACAATTATTGGCATTGTAGCAATTAAAAAGCCAGCGAAAAGTCCAATTTTTTTATCATAGATATTTGAAAGAATTTCTATTAAAGCAAAAGCAAGTAAAGCAGCAGCAACAGGAGGATAAACGCTTGCAACATAAGCAAGCAAATCTCTTGAATAGCTTGCATTAGAAATAAACATGTAAAGCTCAGTCCAAAAAGCTGTTAAATAAGGAAGCAAAGGAGTTGTAGCATGAGAAGTGACTTGCCCTGGCCAAGCAGAAATATCTTGCTTGGGAATAAAACCATAAGCAAAAAGGTACTGAGTTGTAAACATGTAGAAGTAAGGATCAAACTCATAATAAATTGGGGCTATTGAAATTCCAGCAAAATTTTGATAAAAAACTAAAAAGAGTATTAGAAAAGCCAAAGTAGGAAATAGAATTTGTTTTAGATTAAGTTCGATTCCAAAGAAATCAATTATTTCTTTAAGTTTTACTTTTTCAATAAATAACAAAGCCAAACCAGCTAAAAAGAATAAAAGATGATTAAACAATGCAATAGGAAGGGAGAAATAAAAAATTGGGAAATAATTTATAAAATAACTTTCAACAAAACTCAAAGTGTTTGGAATTCCAAGTCCAAGAATGAAAGAGAAAACAATTATCTCAAATCTTGAAAGTCTTTTGCGCAGTAAAGCATAAGTAAAAGGAAATCCAGAGATTATTGTTATTAGGAACCCATACAACAAAGCCAATGTTTGTGCAAGCATTTTTTCTTTTCTCAATGAACTTTTTTAAATTTGACTATACCAAGCTTTTACCTTCGCAATTCATTCTTTTTTTATAAATCGCTAGAATTGTTGGAGCAACATCTATTATGCTTGCATTCTTCTTTGCTATTTCTTTCAATTTTTTATTTAAATTTTCGTTTTTCGAAAAACCAGCAAAGATTGCTTTTTTGTAATGGTCACCGCCTTTTGCATATTCTGGTTTATCAAAAAGCTTTTGTTCGTTGTAATCATAAATAGAAAAGAAATATCCCTTTCTCGCTACTACCAATAGATCAGGTAATATTATCCCTTTTTCCCAAAGTTCCTTGTAATATTCTTTTCCATCTATAATCTTTTCAACAATTTTTTTGTTATTTTCTTTTACATCCAGCAAAGATTTTTTCACTTCCTCCTTTATTTTTTCCTTTTCTTCTTCTTTTACTATTCCTTTTGAAAACCTTGAATCGTTTATGAAAAGCATCGCAACCGGCGAGTTTGAAACGCTTGCAAAAACTTTTGTTTTCTTCATATCAAAATCGAAAGAATGTATTCTAGCAACATTTGCTACAGTTCCACTTGAAAACCCAAGCATAAATACCTTTCTTGCAAAACTTCTTAGAAGTTGAGGCATCCTATCGTAAGTTTTTCTTAGCTTTGAACGCATTACTCTTTCTCTTATTTCATACTCCTCATCTCTTACTTTATACTCTTTTAATATGTGAACAAAATCCTCTGAGCGTTTGGTTTGTAGGTTAGTTAGCTTCTGCTCTCTTACTTTATATTTAAAATACTTTTTTTCACCAGGAACATCTCTCTTAAATAGAATTGCTTCCACCACTGCACTTCCCTTTTCGTCAAAGAGATATACTTCTGTTTTATCTTTTTCTCTATCATCCGCATAACCAAATGCTGGAGTTTTTACCATTCCCTCTTTCCCAGGAACTCTTATGGCAATGCTCATAATTTTTTTATATGCCATAAAGTATTTATGGTTTTCTTTCTGAAGATTCACAAATAGAATCATTCTTTTCATATCTTTATTCTAACTGCAAAATATTTAGCGCATCGAAAAATCAAAGAAGAATTTTTTAGTTTAAATTTTTATTATTGATAACAAAAAGCCAGCAAGTGCACCTGAGCAAATAAATGGCAAAGCAGGTAAAGGTTTAATAAGCTTTTTTGTTCCAATTGAAAGTAAAAGGAAAAGGGAAAAAATTGAACCAGCTATACTTAATATTGCGCTAAAAAGTCCATAACTTCTTAAAGCTGAAATTGAGAAAATTAATGGAACTATTATATCGCCTCCGCCCATTCGCGAAATACCCTCTTTTTTTGAAATCTTTCCTTTTGTTTTAGCTGGCCTTCCTGCGATGAATATTGAATCTTTGCTTAGCTCTTTCGCTAAATATATCATGTGCTTTGAAATGAAAACGGAGAAGAAATCGTAAGCTGAGAGAAAAACTAAAAGAAGAAGAGATGGTACTATTCCAAGAGAGCAGCCAAAAATTGCTGCAACTCCTGAAGCAGAAAAAATTAAAGCAAGATTTAATGTAATTGTTGAAGGTTTAAAAAAGCGAAAGAAAGTCAGGATTGAGGCAAATATAATTCCGATTGGAAAATTTGCATTTAAGAAAATTAAATCAAATGTAAATGCTGAGGAAATGAAAATAGCTAAAGCCTCTAATCCTCTTAAAACGATTCGAAAGTACTTTAAAATTAGTAGTATTAGAAAAGTGCTTAAAAGAATTAAAGAGAAAAAAATTACAGAGTTGCTTGCTAGCTCAGGATTTTCGAAAACTGGTTCAGCTAAGCCTGCGTTTATTAAATTTAAGAAGTTACTCGCTACATAAAGACCAAGAAGTTGTGTTGTTGAGAAAATAAAAAGTAAAAAAATTAAATCTTCCTTCATCTTCTTTCGCTTTACTCAATTTTGTAAACTAGATCCCCTTCTCTTACTTTTTCTAGAACTTTTAGTCCTATTGAATCTCCAGCTCCTGCTTCTTGAACTTTTTTGTGCTCTATCTCCATGCTATCAACAGTTTGCTGGAAATTTGTAGTTTTCCCTTCAATTGAAATTTTGTCCCCTTGCTTTAAAGTATCAGAAAGCTCAACAACAGCAACTCCAATTTTTCCATAGTAATGAGTAACTTTTCCAACAAGCTTTTTCTCCTCTTGCATAATATTCCTTTTCTTTTTTCTTTTTAAAAGTTTTCTGTAAGTTTAAAAATATTCATCATTAAAGTTTTTTGAACCAGATGTCAAGAACTCCATTCGTGTATGTTGTTTTTGTTGGACGCTTGTAAACTTGGTATGGAAACCTAATAGGATAGATATTTTCATCCTTATCCATAAATACAAGCATTTGTTCGCCATCTTCCTTATAAAAGCCATACCTTAAATCTTCAAACATGTTTGAAGGTAGCCAAACTACTATTTCAATTTCATTTCCTCTGTCGTAAATGTCATGAAAAATTTCTTTCTTTCTGTATTTCCTAACCATTGGATTTGCGAAAAAATATCTAAAGATTCTTTCTATTTCTCTTTCTATATCATCAAATTCGTCCCAATCAAAACTCATATTAATAAATATACGGCCTTAATATTAAAATTTCCATTGAATTTTGCTGTAAAGCAAGCATAAAAAATTAGCCAATATAGTTTATTCTTTCTTTTTGCTTCTTCCAACATAAGCGCTTCATCCCTCTTTCTTCTTACCATACAGCTTTCTTATTAAAGCCCAAATTTCTTCAAGCTCCAAAATTTCTTCCATAATTTTCCCTTAACTTACAAATATAACTCTTTTTTACTGCTCAAATTTTTTTGCATGTCTTTTTCAACCTGCAAAAAACATGCAAATCGTTTTTGGCTTTAAAGCGGGAAAAAAGTAGAAAATAAGCCTATTCTTTTTTTCTTTTGCATGGATTTGCATGGTAGTTACAAAAGTTTACAAACTTAGTAACAAGTTCCTAAGCTTATAACACAGCTAAAAATAAAGGCAAATTTTAAATCTAGAGTCAAAACATTTTTGGATATTTTCTATTAGAAATTTTATTTCTAAAGGTTTATAAATCTTTAGAATTTCAACTTCTAAATCTTAATCCCCCTCTTTTCTAAGTTACGAAGGACAAAAGGATATTTTTCAAGATACTCAATTTCTATTTCGCCCTTTATTCCAAATTCTTTTAATTTCTTTTCCAAAGTTTTTATTCCCTCATAACCAAAAATATCTTGCATAACAGCAGGCCAAGCTTCTACTCCATAATCTTGCAAATTTTTTATTGCTTTTAGAGTATAAGAAAAAAATTTTCCTTCTGCTCCAGAAATTTTTTCAAAACTTTTTTCATTCCAGCCTTTTATAGAAACTCTTACTAAGATCGGATATTCAGCAAGCTTTTTGCAAAATTTTTCATTTAAGCTCAAAATTAATCCATTCGTTTCAAGAATAAATTCAGTTGAAGGCTCTTCCTCAAAAATTTTTTCAACTAGCTTGCAAAAATGCTCAAAGCTTTTTTCTCCTAAAATTGGTTCCGCTCCACTTACTCTTACTTTATTTACGCTTTTTTTCCTCATTATTTGCAAAATTTTCTCGCTAGCTTTTTCTGGAGAATAAAATTCTCCAAATTTTTCAGGATTCAAATTTCTCAAGTAATTCCAGCAATAGGCACAGAGAAAACAACAACCAACAGCATCAGCTGTAACAATTCCTCCATAATATCTTGCATATCTAAAGCGATAATATTTTCTCTCAAGATCTTTCATAACAAAATTTTCAACTTTTTCTGCTCTTTCAACTGGATTAAACGGAAGGAACATGAAATTATTTTCGTTGGAATATTAAATATAAAGCTAAAAAATTTGTTTTCCCTGAAATTTTTTATCCTCTTTTCTCCATTTTTTTATAGGATGTCTAAGTCAAAAGTTTTCAGTAGTTTCGTGAAAGGGATAATGAGGAGATATGTTAAATCAGGGAAGTATAGCCCTGAAGAGAAAGTCTTAGAGAAAATTCTTAATGAGCTAGGGCTAAAGAGAGATAGAGATTTCTTTCATAATTATAGATTTAGGAGCGATAAGAAAAGAGGATATTTCTGGGTAGATTTCTTTTTGCCTAAATGGCATTTAATAATAGAAATTGATGGAGGCATATGGCATAAATTCTTTAAAGAAGCTAAAGAGAAAGATAGGCGGAGAGATAAATGGTTTAAGAGGATTGGCTTTCAAGTGTTAAGGATAGAGAGCAGCAAACTATTGAAAAGAAGGGAGAGAAGCGAAATAAAGAAAGAAATAGCTCGTTTAATTAAATAAAAAATTCATGTTAATGTATTGAAATTTGCGATCGTTTTATCTTCATTTCTAAGGTGTATGGAGAATATTCTAAAGTTTTCATCTTTTCAACATTTTCAACCAGTTGCGAATACCTCTTTAATTGATTTATCCCCTCTTTTAATTTATCAACTTTTTCTAAAAGTTCTCCCTCTTCTTGCCAGCTAAGATCTTTTGCTTTTTTTCTTAGCTCCTCGCGTAAATTTTCTAACTTTTCTTCAACCCCTTTTACATCAAAATACTTTTCCATAATTCAATTTTTGGCAGCAAAATTTTTATGCTCTTCTAAAAACTTTTCAAATTTTTTTCCTTCCTATTCACTTTATATTTTTTCTCTTCGTATTCTACAATTCCAAGGTTTCTCATTAAAAGATTTAATTTAGCTCGAAGTTCACTTTTTCCAAAAGCTCTTGCTATTTGTTTAAATTTTACACCAAAAGTAGCCTCACTTATGAATTTAAAGAGTTGAATATAAAAATTATTTTTCAACTTATCTGAAGGAATTGAATAAAATTCGTCATGTTTAAAGCTTCTATAAAGTTTATTAAAAACAATAAAATCCTCATCCTCTTTATATTTCTCTACAATTTTTTCAGCCACTTCCCATCTTTATGTTTTTCAAGGTCTGCATATTCCAAGATTACTTTTAAATTTTTAAAGTTTTATTTCATGTTTGAATTTATTCCTTTTTGCTTTTTCTAAATTCCAAGCATCTTCTATTAGCATATCTGGCACATCTCCATTTAAAATAGGATAAGCCAGCTTGCATTTTCTGCAAATTAAAAACATACCTTTTTCCTCTACGCTCCCTTTGCATTTTGGACAAGCTAAAATTTTCAGCAAATTTTTTGCTATCATATTTTTCATTTTAACTTTTAGTTTAAATGCTAAAAAAACTTTTTTTAGCTTTCTTTTTTCCACTTTTGCTCTTTCAGATCATAGATGAAATGGAGCATTTTATCTCCTTCTAAAACAAGAGAAAGAAGAAGATCTTTCCTTTCAGGAGAAAGCCAAAAACCATGATAATGGTCAATTCTATACTTCATTTCTAGTTCTGAAATTAAACTGTTAACTTTTGGTAACTTTAGACCTAAAACAACTTCATAAGCTTTTTCAGCAAATTTCTCTCCTGCTAGCAAATATTTTCCAAGTTCATTCTTTTCTATTTTAACAGTTTTTACATATTTTGGTTCAAAACTTTTGTATTTTCTTCTTCCGTCGATTATAAAATTATAATCCTCAACTAGCTCTGGATAAAGAATTGCCAATTTATCCATAACCATAGCATCGCCTTCAACAAGCTCATTTCTCTTCTTAAGAATAATTGCCCTTGAGAAATCCCTTGCTGAATGATGCAAATCCTTAAAATAGCAACAAATGCATGTTGGTAAAGAATAATTGCTGGAAGCTGCAGAAAGAGCAAAACTTGCAGTATTAATCCATTGTTCAATTGTTTTTTTCAGTAGGTTTGTAATTTTTCATTTTCAATTCTCTAACTAAATCTTCTCCAAACAAAACTTTTCCAAATTTTAAGCTAATCAAATCAACAGGACTTCCTTCTTTTAATAGACTTAAAAATTGTTCTTTACTTCTTCTCATTATGTTTATTTCAACACCTTTTTCAAATTTCACAGTAAAATTTTTCCTTACTCTTTTTTTGTAAACGACTAGGAAATCTAAATCGGAATTTTCAAAAAATTCTTTTTCTCTCAGAGAAGAGCCAACTTGGAATGCAAAAATAGCTCCCTCTTTTTCAAATCTCTTTGAGTACAGATTAACTAAATTTTTTATATCTTTCATAATCTTTAGTTGGTTGCAAATTTATTACTTTTTTAGTTTTTGAAAAAAGTGAGTTTCAAGATAAAATTTTATTATCGGAAAAAATAATTATAGAATTTATCCAAAGAAAGCTTTTTATACTAAAAAAAGAAAAATTTAAAAAGATAGCGATGAAAGATTTAAAAGTATTTCTGCTTTTAATTTCTTTAAGCTTAGGGCTAATTTTAAGTTCTGGAATTACTTTTGCTCAACAACCTTCAGGAAGCGTAAAAGTGTATGACGTTGCTACTTCTTTATCTCCAAATGAAACTGCTATAGAACTTCTCGATTTAGCTTATACTAATTCATTTACTGTCGTTACGTCCCCAAGCTACTTAACATTTCCACTAACATCTCCGGCTGAAATAGCTGCAGGCAAATGGAACGTCACAGCAAATATTTCATTTATACTTCACTATGCCAATGCAACTGCGGGAAACGAAGGTGTTACAATTAGATTTAACTATACAGGAAGCGGAGAGATTAAGTTGAATGGCGTAACAACTAATTCCTCATTAGGGGTAAATAACTGTACAATTTCTGCATATGGTTCAAACAATGATTATGTTAACATAACATGTGGACCTTACGATGATACTAAGGCAGCAGAAGATTTAGCTATTTATCCTGTTTTGGAGTGGAATATAACTGTTTCTAATCTTGCTACCTTTCAAAATACGTCCTTACCTAAGGTTTGGTATCCAGATTTTAATTCGAGTGATATAGATTATATTCAGAACTTTACTCTTTCTGCTCCCTTCACTCAAAATATAAATGTGAATATCACTCTTCCTGAAAGAAATGTGAGTATTACAAAAATAGAAAATAATGCTACAGCTGGTACAGAAGGCTTGGACACTAATCATTATGTGTGGTTCAGAGTTGATAATGTTTTAACAGGGACTTCTCCACAAATTTCTTTGCGAGCAGTAAAAATTGTGTATCTTAATACTCATCTTCATCACGATCAAGTTATCCCTGCATATATTGGTAAAAATGTTACTTGGATTTCTAACTATACTTTATCTTATAACTCAACTTACTTTAACAGCTTAAGAGCAGAGAACGTTTTATTCAATCATACTTTATGGTCAACTGGTTATCTTGATAAAGTTGTTAATACAACAAGTATACAACCGATTAGTGCAGGCTTGACAAATGGCTACTTAAATTTAACATTTAATCTTAATTACACAAATTCAACAACAATAGATATAAAAGAAGAAACTGTAGCACCTACGCAAGTAGAACAAACTATAGGCTACTCAGATGGAAGATGGCTAAAAAATGTGACCGTTACTAATCCGTTTACAGAACATTCGTATGAACTCTATCTGAATTCTACTTTTAAGTCAATAGGAAATCCTGGACTATGGTATGCTGGAAATAATATAACTTCAAACATAGCATGGCAAGATACAGATAATGATAATTACTTCGAATATGTTCAATGGAATTATACAATTCCAGCTGATACAAAGTACAATTTCACAATAAATGGAACGAGATGGGCAGGCATAACCGCAAGTTTAACTAGAGACTGGATTTATACTGACGAATCAACAACTATAAGCGGAGATTCTAAGTATATGGATAACGATGCATTTCCTGATTATTCTCCCTCAAACGTTACTGTTTTAATTTATGAGCATTATCCATTCCAGCTGATAAAAAGTTATGTAGCTGAAATAAATACTACAACAAGATCTTTCTCTCAAGCAATTTCTGGACTACTTTCAGGAGTTTATGATGTATGGGTCGAAAGAACTGACGAAGATAACATATTTGCAAAATCCCCAATTTTAACACTTTATGTTTACCTTAGGCCCTCATTCTCTTCAATTTCAATACCAACACCTCCTCCAGCAAAAGCAGAAATTTCCATTCCATCTTTACCCCCAGGAATAATGAAAGCTTTTGATATAGAGCAAGCAAATACTCCATTTACTCAAGTTTCAATAAGCGTAAAGAATAGAGTTGTGAATGTTAAAATTTCAGTTGAAAAATTAGTTGAAAAGCCTGCAGTTCCTGAACCAAGAGCTTTAGTTTATCATTTCATTAGCGTAACCCCTGTAAATATTAAAGATGAAGATATAGCTGAAGCAAAAATTAAATTCAAGGTTGAAAAGTCATGGATAACTCAAAATAATATAAGCGTAAATACAATCGCGTTATTAAGATTTTCGAATAATACGTGGAACAAGCTAACAACAACAAAAGTTTCAGAAGATGCAAATTATGCTTACTTTGAAGCAGAGACTCCAGGATTTAGCTATTTTGCAATTTCAGGAGAAAAAATTGTTTTAGCTCCTCCTGCTCCAGTTTGCGGGAATGGAATTTGTGAAACAGGAGAAGATTATATAAATTGTCCAGCTGATTGCCCAGCTCCTAAACCAAAATGCACTTGCACAGATTGGAAAAATGTTGGCTGCCGTATTGCACCTTGTAAGCAAAATGAAATGAAGCAAACTAGAACATGTTCTCCTGCAAAATGTGATTTAGAAGAGCGTTGTATAACAGATCCAAAATGCATTCCAAAGCCTCCAGCATTTCCGATATGGGCAATAGCGATTGGAGTAATAGTAATAATAATCTTAATTTTGTTTATTCTCTACAAAAAGAATCTTATGAAGATGTAATCTTGCATGAGCCAAAAGAAGGCTGAAGCTTAATTTTTAGGAAACAAAAATTAGTTCTTTTAAAGAACTAAAAACTTAAATATAAGTTCAAATAAAGCACTAGTATGAAAGAGCTTTTGATATTTTTGCCTTCTAGCTAGGATATAGAAAAATTTATATATTACTTGCCATGACTTTAATTATGGAAAAAGTAGGAATACCAAAATTTGTAGTAAAAGAAATCGAGAAAACTTTTTGAAGGATAATTTAAGAAAAATCCTACTTACTTAATTTTTCCAACTTGCTTTTTATTTCTTCGCTACTTTTTCCAAAATATCTTTCAAACTCTGGAGTAGTTGAAATTAGCTTAGTTCTTCCAAATTTTTCAGTTTTTATCAAACCCTTTTCTTCTAAACTTTTTACATAACCATAAACTTTGTTTCCTTGATAGCGCACTATAACGCTTTGTTTAACTGGTTGCTTTAAAGCTACTATTGCTAAAGTTCTAAGCATGCCTTCACTTAAATCAGAAAGTGGAGCAAGAGGAGCAATTTTATCCCTATATTCAGGCTTAATTCTTAACTCATAACCAAGCTGAGTTTCTACTAATTCAATTCCTCTTTCCTCTTTTTTCATCTCTCTTTGGATTTCTGAAATAATTTTTTTTGCCTCTTCTTGTGTTGAATTGAGCAGGCTACAAATTTTCTCCAAGCTTAAGGGTTTTTCTGAAACGAATAGAGCAGCTTCGAGTAAAGCCTTTTTGCGCATACTATAATTTATTTGTTTTTTTTTTTTGAAAAATAAGTTGAATTCCAATCAAGATAAAATAAGCTTTAAATATTATCCTTATCTAAACAATAGATATTTAAATAAAGAGGCTAAATTTAAAACATGGTAAAAAAAGGAATTACAACAGGGATGGCAATAAGTTTAGTTGGCGCGACACTTATTTCAATTGGAGCTTACACAACCGTGCTTTATGATAGGCTAACTGGTGCAGGTCTTATATCCATTGGATCTTTTCTCATTGTACTAGGTGAAAAAATTGGTTGAAATTTTAAGCTTAATTCCATTAACTATATTTTTGATAGCATTGTTTATCTCCATTTTAACAAGAAGTAAATTTCGATATATGATATTGTTGTTTATTCTACTTTACTACCTTCTTCTCTAATTTTTGATTCTTGGGAATGATCAAATTCTATTTTTTGCTTATCCAAATTTCCTTAAAAATTTCAGGCTGCTCTGTTTGAATCTTTTCATTTTGCTCCAAATGAAGTAAAGGAATGAAATGATCAACTATTGTATCGCGCTTCCATTCTTCAACTATTTCTCTAAACTCAATCTTTTCTCTTTTTGTTTTCTCTAGAGCCTCTTCAATTTCCCTTAAAACTTTTTCTATTTTCTGTGCAGCATCTTCAACGCTTACTTCTGCTCTTAATCGGGCTTGCAAACTTATCCTTCTTTTAATTTTTCTTTCATGAACTTCTAAAGCTCTTTTTAGTGCTTTTATAAGTTCATCTAACGTGACTTGTCTTTTTGGAATTCTTTTTATAGGGTGGGCAAAAACTGCTAGGCTTGGGTCTATTCCCAAATCTTCAAATGGCTTTTCCTCTTTCAAGGCCTCTTCAACTTTTGACTCTTTCTCTTCAAAAATTGAAAGATAATCTGCTTTAAGCTTAAGCAAAATAGCAACAACAAAAACGATTTTTGCGGGAATGCGAAAATCTAGCTCTTGGGCCGTTCGAATAAACTTTATGAAACTTTGAGTTAACTTTATTAAGTCAATATCCCAAGGATCAAGATTTTCAACGCTAACAATATGGTAAATTATTTCTTCCCAGCTTTCCTTTTCAATTATAGTTTTTAAAATATTTTCTTCTTGGTTCATTTTGGCAGCTCCAATCCTAAAATTTTTGACTCACCATCGCTCATCGTTACTCCATAAACTCTATCTCCGTAGCGAACAGTTTGATCGTTGTGAGTAATTATTATAAATTGCTCATTTTTTGAAAAAGATTTTAGTAGTTCAGCAAGTTTTATTGTGTTTTCTTTATCTAAAGCTGCATCAACTTCGTCCAAAATATAAAAGGGAGCAGGCTTGTATTTTTGTATTGCAAAAAGAAAAGCTAAGGCAGTTAAAGTTTTTTCTCCTCCTGACATTGAATCAATGTTTAAAACAGTTTTTCCTTTTGGATTAGCTTTAATTAGCAAACCAGATTCTAGATTATTAGGATCCTCCAATTCTAAGCTTGCAGTACCTCCAACCATTTTTAGGAAAATTGAATTGAATCGATTACTTACTTCATTTAAGCATTTGTAAAAAACCTCTTTTCTCTTTTCCTCAATCTCTTCAATCATTTTTAAAACTGCTTTCTTCTCTTCCAAAATTTTTTCATATTTTTCTTTATAAGCTTCGAACTCACTCTTAAACTTTTCAAATTCTTCAATTGCTCGTAAGTTAACCGGACCTAAAGCTTCAAGCTCCTTTTCAGCCTTTTTTATAAAGTTAGCAAGATCAGAAGGTTTCTCATCAACGTAATGAGTAACATCATATTGTGCCAGTTCGCTCTTTAAACTTTCCAGCTCTGTTTCAATTTTTGTTTGCTCAATTTTGATTTGATTAATTTCTATTTCAAGATTAACAATCCTATTCTGCAATTTTCTCCTTTTTTCCCTTAGTTCATCAATCTCCCTTTCAGAGCTTATCTTTATTTTTTCAAGGTCGATCATTTTTCTTGTTGGTTCTTCAACTTTCATTCCTTTTAATTTTTCCTCAAGTTGTTTTAAATCTTCTTTCAAAATTTCAACTTCTTCGCTTAGCCTCTTCTTCATTGCTCTATAATTCCCAATTTCCCTTTCAGTTTCAATTTTTTCAGGAGCTTTAAAGTAATAACCTCCAACTATTGCTCCGCTCCTTTCAATAAGCTCACCTTCCAAAGTAACAATCCTAGCTTTACCAATTAATTTTCGTGCAGATTCTAAATCTTTAGCCACGAGCGTGTTCCCAAAGACAAATTCTATTGCTCGCATGAATTTCTTATCATACTTTATAAATTTGCTCGCTACTCCAATTATCCCTGGCTCTTGAAGGAGCGAGAAATCTTTAAAGGTGGTTGGTGTAATTTTGTTCAAAGGTAAAAAGGTAGCTCTTCCTATTTTCTCTCTTTTTAAATAATTTATACAGAACTCAGCAATTTCATCATTTTCAACGACCAAATCAAAAAGATGGGGTCCTGCTACAACCTCTATTGCAACCTTATATTCTTCAGGAACAGATATTAAATCTTCGATTGTCCCATAAACTCCTTTTAAACCTAAATTCAAAATAGCTTTTACTGCATTTGGAATTTCTCCTTTAAGCTCAGCTTTCCTCCTTTCTATACTTTCCAACTTTTCTATTATGCTATCAATTCTTTCTATTTCCCTTAAGTTTGATTCAATTTTCTCCTTTTTTATCAAAATTTGTGACCTTAGTTCGGAAACCTCTTTTTCAATACTTACGCTTTTTGAAATTTCTATGAGCTTGCTAACAATTTCTCTCGCAGCATTTTCTTTTTCTTCAAGTTCTTTTTCAATTTTTTCCATTTCACCCTTCGCTTTTTCCAACTTTTCTTTTAGATCTTGAATCTTTTCCTCTAGCTTAGAATGTTTCTCAGTTTTTAGCTGAATTAGTTTGTTTAAGTAAGAGGCTTTAAGAACCTTTAAATCCTTTTGGAGTTTTTGGTAACGTAAGGCAGCATCTCTTTCAGCTTGAAGTTTTTTGAAAATTTCATAGCGTTGAGAAATAATAATTTCAGCTTCTTTCAGCTTTTGTTCAACAGAATCTAAATCGCGCATTGCCTTTTCCTTTTTCTCGTTATATTCAGCAATTCCAGAAATTTCATCTATTATTCCTCTTCTTTCCACAGGATTCATTTCAATTATGTTTGTTACATCTCCTTGCAAAATTATGTTATGTCCATCTGGCCTAATTCTTGCAGCAGAAAGTAATTGAAGGACTTTTTCTCTAGTTACAGTTTTTCCATTAATTTTATAAATTGAAGCACCACTCCTATTAATTTTTCTTGTTATAGAAATTTCCTCTTCATCGTAAGGGAATTCCTTTTTTGAATTATCAAGGTAAAGAGTTACTGATGCATAATCTGCAGGCTTCTTTTTCTCGCTGCCATGGAAAATTAATTCTGTAAGCCTATCTGCTCTCATGCTTTTTGCTGAAATTCTTCCAAGAACGAAGCAAATAGAGTCAACAAGATTGCTATTGTGAACAAATATGCCATTTGCTATGAAGTTATGACAATCTGGAATTGATAAATCGTAAACCCACTTTTCACCTGGAACTTTCTCTATCTTCACAATTTTATCCCAGAATATATCTGACGAGGATAAGTTTTCTAAAATTTTAATTAATTCTCTCGATTTTTCTAGTCTTTTGCCAATCTCTTTCCTTATAAAATCATAGAGTTTCCTTAAGTTCTTTGGTCTTGCTTTAAATTTATTCCACACCCAGCTATTTGTTATTGAATCAGGGTGTAAACCTATGGCCTTGCTGGCCTCTTTACGAGTTATTTTTAAATGATTTAAAGCTTTCAAGAGGCTATTTTGCTCTAGTTTTAATTTTCCTTTAATTTTCTCAATAGCAATTTTATTCCATTTAATAGCTAAGTCTATTCTTTCTCTAGGAAGAGATAAAGTCATTAAACCAATTTTAGGCTTCAGTCTATTTCACCTATAGAAAAATACTTTTTAAAAGAATATAAAATTTGCTAAATTGAAGTTTTTAAATTTTTATTTCCCTTTTTTTATAATATTTAATTGAGCAATGATGATTAAAATAGGAGCGGGGAATGAAAAAAGATGATTTAAACTCCTCTCAACTGAGCTAAAAATTTTATCATTAATAAAAATAAATTAAAAAAATATATACTTAAAAAATAGAATATAGTGAATATTTATGGAAAAGAAAATTAAAAATATTTATTTTCCATTATTAATTGCTGTAATAGCGGTATCTTTTTCTTCAATACTTATTAGATTAAGCAAAGCTCCACCATTAGTTATTGCAGCATATAGACTTGGAATAGCTTCAATAATTCTTTTCCCATTTATGATTTATTATGGTTCAAATACTTCTGAAAAATATTCTAGAAAAGATTTATTAAAAATATTTTTTATTAGCTTTTTTCTATCTATACATTTTGCATCATGGATAACATCTTTAAATTATACATCCATTGCAAATTCTGTAATAATTGTTAATACTTCACCAATATTTGTTGCAATATTTTCTTATTATATTTTAAAAGAAAAAATAAATTATAATACTATTATAGGAATAATAATAGCATTCATTGGAATAATAATTATAGCTATTGGAGATTATGGAATTAATGGAAGTAATATATTAGGAGATATGTATGCATTAATAGGAGC
>Ga0080004_1082508_pt1 | contig 18078 bp, 15 predicted proteins | sample WasSprMetagenome_FD_69207 | JGI IMG/M metagenome (GOLD analysis project Ga0080004, IMG submission 69207) | Sulfidic aquatic microbial communities from Washburn Spring, Yellowstone National Park, USA - WS (SPADES assembly) (version 2) | ecosystem: Environmental > Aquatic > Thermal springs > Hot...
ATGCCATCGGGCCCGGAATACCGCCCGGAAGTGACACCGCTCACCTCGCCATCCTCGGTTATGACCCGTATAAAGTTTACACTGGAAGAGGTCCTTTTGAAGCAGCCGGAGCTGGCCTAGAGTTGCAACCGGGGGATATCGCTTTCAGGGCGAACTATGCCAGCGTTGACGAAAACCTTGTGGTAACCGACAGAAGAGCCGGAAGGATCCAAACTCCATCCGAACTTGAGGAGGCCGTGAAGCGAGTCAAACTTCCCGTTAAATTCCTGTTCAAGAACACCACTGGACACAGAGCCGTGCTGGTTCTGAGGGGGAGGGGACTCTCAGCAGCCGTTGGTGATACCGATCCACATGAGGTCGGAAAGGAAGTACTCAAAGCAGAGGCCCTCGACAAAACTGCCGCGGCTAGGAGAACCGCTAGAATTGTCAATCTTTTCACCGGAAAGGTGTATCAAGTACTTGACAACCATCCACTGAACCAGCAAAGGAAAAAGGAGGGTCTTCCTCCTGCAAACATAGTGCTACTGAGGGGAGCAGGCGTGGTTCCGCACTTGGAGCCCCTTGAGAAAAGACTGGGGATAAAAGCTGCATGTGTAGCCGCTGCAGCTCTCATAAAGGGCGTGTGTAAACTCGCAGGAATGGAGGTGATAGAGGTCGAAGGTGCAACAGGAAACATCAACACCAACTTACGAGGGAAAATCGATGCCACGGTGAAGGCATTAGAAACAAACGATTTGGTCCTACTTCACATAAAGGCCTTCGACGAACTCGGCCACGACGGAAAAACAGAAGAGAAGGTAAAATTCATCGAAACCGTCGATACCCACTTGGAGAAGCTTTGGGGTAAAGCCGATTTTCTCGTCCTGACCTCCGACCACACCACTCCTGTCGAGTTCAAGGAGCATGCAGGGGATCCCGTACCGGTTGCCCTAGCTGGGCCTGGTGTAAGAAAGGACGACGTGAAATCCTTTGATGAAAGATCTTGCGCACGAGGTGGATTGGGATACATAAGAGGTCCAGAGCTTCTCCCCATCCTAGCCAATCTAATGGGAAAAATGCGTAAATTCGGAGCCTGAAGATTAGTTTCTTTTATCTGCTTGCAAAGTAAAATCATATGCGAAGAGGACCAAGAATCCTAACGGAAATTCCAGGACCCAAAGCGAGAGAAATCATTGCTAGAGATGAAAAAGTCATCTCACCATCATGCACGAGAGAGGATCCACTGGTTTGGGATAGAGGAAGTGGCTGCTATCTCACCGACGTAGATGGCAATACTTTCCTGGATCTCTCGGCCGGAATGTTTGTCCTAAACTATGGCTACTGTCATCCGGAGATTGTGGAAGCCGTGAGAGAGCAGGCTGGCAAACTAGGGCACGTACCCGGAACCGATTTCTATCACCCACTTCAGGTTGAACTCGCGGAAAAGCTCGTCAAACTTACACCTGGTAATTTTGAAAAATATGTCTTTTTCAGCAACAGTGGAGCCGAGTCCGTTGAGGCCGCCTTTAAGTGTGCCAGATGGCATACGAGAAGACCGGGTATTGTTTCCTTCATTGGGGCGTTCCATGGGAGGACCATGGGAGCTCTAAGCCTTACCGGGAGTAACTTTGTTCACAGGGAAAGATTCTCGCCCCTTGTTCCCGGAGTGTATTTCATGCCCTTTGCCTATTGCTACCGTTGTCTGTTTGGACAAAACTACCCTGGCTGCGATTTTTTGTGTGTTGAATACCTTCGCAGGTCTCTCAAAACCATTGCCCCTGCCAGTGAGATAGGAGCTGTAATAACAGAACCCATACAAGGTACTTCCGGGTATATAGTCCCGCCTCCCGAGTTCTTCCCCATGATAGCAGAGATATGTAAGGAGTATGATTGGCTCTTCATTTGTGATGAAGTACAGACGGGCTTAGGAAGAACGGGAAAGATGTTTGCCATTGAGCATTGGGGAGTGATTCCAGACATCGTGTGTATCGCAAAAGCGCTGAGCGGAGGAATGGTGCCGATTGCAGCCACGGTTGGAAGGAAGGAGGTCATGAACTGGGAAAAGGGAGCGCATGCGAACACGTTCGGAGGAAACGCTCTCGCTTGTGCCGCTGCACTCGCCGGGCTCAGAATCCTTGAAAGGGAGAACTTGATGGAAAAAAGCGCACGATTAGGATCAAAAGCGCTCGGAAGGTTGGAAGAGTGGAAAGAGAAATACCGGATAGTAGGCGATGTTAGAGGAAAGGGGCTCCTGCTCGCCATTGAGTTCGTGAAGGATAAGAAAAAGAAGACACCCGCGCCTGAGGAAAGGGACGCCATCGTGAGGGCAGGAATAGAGAGAGGGGTCTTGGTCTTCAGGGGAGGCAACTCCACCATCAGGATTGCCCCGCCTCTTATTATCGAGGAGGAGGAGCTACAACTTGGACTTGATTTACTGGAGGAAGCGATTAAAGAAGTCGAGGCAAAATGCTGAAGGAACACTTCGGCATTAACGAGAAAGGACATTTGACAATCCGGGGCTATGATGCAGTAGAGCTGGCAGAAAGGTTTGGCACCCCCTTGTACGTCATGGATGAGGACAGAATTAGGGAAAACTATAGGAGGTTCAAATCCGCCTTTTCGAGCTGGCCGAAACTTCTTGTCTGTTATGCGTACAAGGCGAATAACAACATGGCGATTTGTAAGATACTTCAACAGGAGGGGGCTGGAGCTGAGGTCGCCTCTTTGGTAGAACTCAAAATTGCATTTAGGGTTGGTGTTCCACCAGAGAAAATCATCTTCAATGGTCCCAACAAGACGGAGGAGGAACTCAGAGAGGCCGTTGAAAACGAAGTTCTCGTTAACTTGGACAGCATGGACGAGTTCGAAAGAATAGTCGCCATAGCAAGGCGCTTGGGGAAGACCGCACGTATAGGCTTCAGGGTAAATCCAAACATAAAGCCCCCCACTCACCCCTACATCATGGCCGGGGCGAGGGAAAGCAAGTTTGGATTAGACTTGGAATCTGGAGAGGCCCTTGAGGCCTACCGACGAGCGAGCGTAACAAAAGAAGTGAGAATAGAAGCCGTGCACTGTCACATAGGTTCTCAAATTCTCGAGCCCGAGCCCTTCATCGAAGAAGCAGAGAAAATCATGGAGTTCGTTGCCGAGCTTTCGCGAATCTGTAAAATAGAGAAAGTGGATTTCGGGGGAGGGGTGGGAATCCCATACAAAGGCGAGACGCCCATGCCACTCGAAAAACTTGGACAGGAGATGGTCATGAAGGTAAAAAGGGTAGTGGAGAGAGAAAACCTGGAGCCTCCCACCCTCGTGCTAGAACCTGGCAGGTATTTGGTGGCGGATGCTGGAATTCTCCTTCTCCGCGTCGGCGCCTTCAAGGAGAGAACTTTTATGCCCTCTTGGGTCTACGTTGACGCCGGCATGAATGCTCTAATACGTCCCGCTTTGTATGGATCCTACCACCATATCGAACTAGCCAACAGGATGAACGAAGAGCATAACTGTTTGGTGAATGTGGCGGGTCCCCTCTGCGAGACCTCGGACATTTTAGGGTGGGAAAGAAGATTGCCGCGACCCAGACCCGGTGACATAGTAGCAGTCTTCGATGTCGGTGCCTATGGACTTTCCATGTCAAATCAGCACACTGCACATCCAAGACCTGCTGTTGTGCTGGTTTCCAAACGTGGTGTAGAGGTCATCAGGGAGAGGGAAACCTTCGAAGATCTCACTAGGTTGGACAGAATTCCGGCATGGCTGATTTAATCGTAGTAAAATTTGGAGGTTCGTCACTAGCCGGGGGAGAAAGAGTCATAGCCGCTGCTGAATCCGTTGCTAGAGAGGTCAAAAAAGGAAAGAAAATTGTGGTGGTCGTTTCCGCGATGGGTGATACTACCGATCATCTCATAGCTCTGGCCAAGGAAGTCACTAGAGGAAAGATAGCACCCCAAGAACTGGATGGAATCATGGGACAAGGGGAAATCCTCTCCGCAAAGGTTTTCGCTGCCTCCCTTTCCAGCCTTGGTCTCAGGGCCCGAGCCATCACTCCAGACCTCCAAGAATGGCCAATCATAACTGATTCCAGCCCTGGCAACGCCAGAATAGATCTCCCCGCAACCAAAGAAAGAGTGAAAAAATTCCTCGAACCCATGTTGGAGAGGGGCGAAATCCCTGTGGTTTGCGGCTTCTTAGGTAAAGATCCTTCCGGAAACCTAACCACACTGGGCAGAGGAGGAAGCGATATCACTGCCTTTGTTCTTAGTCACTGCCTCCGGGCAACGGAGACGGTGATAGTCTCGGATGTGGATGGAATCATGAGTGCAGACCCTGCCCTCGTGAAGAAAACCAAGTTGCTGCCACAAATAACCGTAGAAGAGCTGAGGGATTTGGCTAGGTTCGGCATGAGGAAGATGCACCCAAGGGCTCTCGACTTCAAGGATCCCAAAATAAAAGCGAAAATAATAAACTTCAGGCATGGAGATTTATCCGCAAAAGGGACGGAAATTGTGGGACCTACCTCAAAACCTGTGAGCGTGAAACTTTACGAGAAGCCCTTGACCATGGTCACAATAGTGGGGGAAAACATGCAAACCACACCCGGCATCCTTGCTAAGACCGTTTCCCCCCTGAGCAAAAAGGGAATAAACATTTACGGAGTTTCCATCGGTCCACGCTCTTTCTCCCTCTACGTGAGGGAGGAGGACGGGGACAAAACCTTGAGAATTCTTCACCAAGTCGTTGTCAAAGACAAGCACATGAAATCGGTAACAAAGGCCGGCAAGCTGGCTCTTATCGTGTGTGAAAGCGAGAAGTTCATCGACACCCCAGGAATGATAGCAAAGCTAAGCCAACCCCTTGCAAACGAGGGAATAAACATCGTGGAAATGATGACCAGCAGAGCATCCATAAGCTTCCTCTTGGATTGGGAAAACGGAAAAAGAGGAGCCGAGCTCCTCTCAAAGGTGATGGAGGAAATCGGATGAGGTTCGAGGGAACTTACACCGCCTTGGTGACACCTTTCGACAAACAGGGGAATCTGGATGAGGAAGGGCTGAGAGAGCTCGTTCGTTTCCAGCTACAGGAGGGGATCGATGGTCTTGTCCCCGTTGGCACCACCGGTGAATGCTCCACTCTATCGTACGAAGAGCACGAGCGCGTGATAGAGATAGTTGTCGAGGAGGCTAAGGGAAGAGTTCCGGTGGTGGCGGGTACAGGTAGCAATTCCACGCGTGAGGCACTCATGCTGACCAACTTTGCCAGAGAGGCCGGGGCGGACGGGGCCCTCCTCGTGGTCCCCTATTACAACCGCCCCACCCAAGAGGGTTTGTATCAGCACTTCAAGGAACTGGCCGAGAAAGTCGATATCCCGCAGATTCTGTACAACATCCCGTCGCGCACAGGAGTAAATCTGTTGCCACAGACGGTAGCAAGACTTGCGGAGATAAAAAACATCGTTGGAATCAAAGAGGCTAGCACGGTTGACCAAGTGTCTGAAATCATAGAGCTGACAAGAGGAAAAGATTTCGTGGTCTTCTCCGGAAACGACAATCAAACCCTTCCCATCTTGGCGCTTGGAGGAGTTGGTGTTATTTCGGTCGCTTCTAACGTCGCCCCAAGGCTCGTGAGCGAGATGGTCCGTGCCTTCCGCAAGGGAAAAGTGAAAGAGGCAAGAGAACTTCACTACAGGCTTTCCCCCCTTTTCAAGGCTCTTTTCCTCGAGACAAACCCAGCGCCCGTTAAAGCTGCACTTGAGATGATGGGATTACCAGCGGGCTCGCCCAGACTTCCCTTGGTTGAAATCAGTCAGCAAAACAGAGAAATCCTGAGAAAGGTTCTAATCGATTTGGGATTGTTGAAGAAGTAAATCGGGAAAGGAGAAATATCCTGCCACGTAGTTTTTGATGGAGAAGAAAATGAGAAAGGGGAAGTTATACACGATGAAGTTAGTTTGGAAGGAGGTGTGAAATGCCAGCTGTCTTCTTGGAAATAACCCTAGAGGCAGGCAGAAAAGTTTCTGTCAAGGCTCTTCTAAATAGCGGAGCACAGGAGTCTTGAGGTAGTGGTCCCAAGGAGCGTGTGGAAGCAAATGGGGGCTAAAAGAGAGCGAAGGTGTGGTCTTATCTTTGGTGGTAAAAGTTTCCTTTCCGAGACTTGTAGAGTAAAGGCAGAAGTAAGGAACCCAGAAACCGGCGAAGTAAGAACAGCAGAACTTGATTGTTCGGTTCTCCCCGACAAAGAGCTGGATTGCGTTCTTCTCGGAACAGAGGCGCAAGCAAATCTAGGTGTGATACCAAACACAAAAAGCGGGAAACCGCTCTTCCTCTGACAATTTTCCAATCAAAAAATAAGATTTACCGAGCTGGTGGCTATAGTCTTGATTCTTGGGAGTCTTAGTCGTATGTCCATCGAGAGCGCCGGGAGCCGAAGGTGCTCAAAAAACGTAGAAATTTAGCTCGCTGACGCTCACCTAAAAGGTATTAGAGGCCAAGTGCAACCTTGAGTTAAAGTACAACCTGGGCGAAACCGCGCAACTTTGGATAGAGCGGATTATCCCTCTACAAATGAGGTTTACATTGCCCTTGGGTCTTTGGGAAGCTCTTCAACTGGTGAACAGGTTACTTGGAGAGAGTGGTTGGAGAGCTTCAGCTACTACTCGGAATTCAACCAGACACTTGACGAAAACCTGAGGTCTTGGCTCAACAACAAATTTTTGAAAAGTCGCGAAAATTTTAGAGGGCCGGTAGATCAGCGGTAGATCGCTCGCTTGGCATGCGAGAGGTCGCGGGTTCGAATCCCGCCCGGTCCACTTTATTTACGTATGGGTAGAAAAATCACAACAGTAATCTTAGGCGACGATTCGGTGAACGAATCCCTCCATAGATTTGGTTCAAAAATCTCGTTCCTAATCTAAAAATGAGAAAAGTTGAAGCACCAGAGTCTCCAGAGAAATCTATAATCGACGAAACTTTTGGAATCTGGAAGGAGTGGAAAATCTCAAGTGAAAAATTCGTCCGCAAAGTAAGAAAAGAGAGTGAGAAAAGACTGGAAAGACTAGGCCTATGAAATATGTGTTTGATACAAGCGTTCTAATCGACCATTTAAGAGGGTCAGAAAAGCAGTCGCCCTCACGGACAAAGAAGAGGGAGATTGAGGGTGTGATTTCGGTCATCACAAGGCTGAACTCATCAGCTAAAAGATACTAGCGAACAGAGGAGAGGGAAAAGATAGCAAGCTTGATGAGCGTTTTTAGAAAAGTAGAACTAGACAACGAGATAGCAAAAATTGCTGCCGAATTTAGGAGAAAATACGGAACTAGCCTATTGGATTCTATCATTGCTGCCACTGCCTATAGAGAGACCTGTCCAGTTCTCACCAAAAATCTCAAAGACTTCGAAAGGATCAAAGAAGTAAAATTCGAAAGCCCATAACCTTAGAGCTTCATCCTCCAGACTTCGTCTCCCAGCCGGTGAACATTCGCCACCACCTTTCCCTTCTCGGGTTTTTGACCGCTTATGAGCGAAACTCCCACCACAATGGGTTTACCATACTTTTCATCCACCACCAAAACAATCTCTCCCTCTTTGAGCTCGGTCATTTCAACGATGCCTGGAGCCATAACATCCGCTCCTTTCAAAAGGTGCGGGACTGCACCCATATCCACTTTTATCTTCTTCAGCTCGAACCGCTCAGCAAAGTGAAGTGAAGGAAAAAGCCTCCCCCCTTTCCTGAAGCAAAGAGGTTTCCCCTCGACCAGGTACACCTCCATGTCCTTGAACTGAGCCTTTTCCACCTGTTTAAGCTCCTCTTTAAACCCTAACGAGCGAAGCTCTTCAACCAGTTTTTTCACATCCTTTTTACTGAGGAAGAATCGCCTCACTTATTAAGAGAGTTCCTGGTTTTATGATGTCAACACCCGTCAAACCCTTCGATGTATTGACGCGCTCCCTGAACTCCGTGGTATTAGTGAGTCTGAAAGGAGGACAGGTGATGAGGGGAAAGCTGGTGGGTTTTGACCCCCACGTCAACCTAGTTTTGGAGGAAGCGGAGGAACTAAAAAATGGCGAAGTGGTCAGGAGATACGGAAAAATGGTAATACGCGGAGATAATGTAATCTTCATCTCGCCTGCTCCATGAGGAAGGGAACTCCTTCTAGGGGCAAGAGGCACCATGTCACTCACCTCAGGTGCAGAAGATGCGGGAGAAGGGCGTATAACCCGCAGAAGAAGAAATGCGCAGCCTGCGGTTACGGTCGCTCTAAGCGGATTTACAGGTACAGCTGGAAAACCAAGAACTTCAGGCGCCTGAGACTCAGATAAATCCAATTACTCGTGCGATGAGTTTGAAATGTCCGTTAACTGCAACGAAATAGACCGAAAATGGCAAGAGCTTTGGACTAGGGCGAGGCTATGGGAGGCTGAACCAAACCATAGACCGAAGTTCTATCTGACTGTGGCCTACCCCTATGTCTCAGGACCGATGCACTTAGGACACGCGAGAACTTACCTCATCCCAGACGTCGTAGCTAGGTACAAGCGCATGAAGGGCTTCAACGTCCTCTTCCCCATGGCCTACCACTTCACGGGGACGCCCATCGTGGGTGCAGCCAAACGTGTCAGGGACAGGGACCCACAGATGATTTCCATGTTGAAGAGATTCGGAGTAAAGGAGGAAGAACTGGAAAAGCTTGAAGATCCCATGTACTTCGCCAACTACTGGGCTAGAATAAGTGAGCTTGGCTATCGAAAGGGAATGGAGCTGCTCGGGCTTTCTATTGACTGGAGGAGGGAATTCACCACCGTCGACCCCCACTACAAGAAGTTCATCACTTGGCAGTACCACAAACTTTGGGAGCGCGGGCTAATCGTGAAGGGAAAACACCCCGTCAAGTGGTGCCCAAGTTGTAAGAATCCGGTAACGGATCACGATTTGCTTGAGGGAGAAGGTGTAGAAATCGTGGAATTTACCCTTATCAAGTACCGACAAGGGGATTTAATCTTCCCGGCCGCTACCCTGAGACCGGAGACCCTCTTCGGTCTAACTAACATCTGGCTGAATCCTAGGGCGAAATATGTGATAGCTACTGTTAATGGAGAAAAATGGGTGGTGAGCGAGCAGGCGGTAGAAAAACTCAGGGAACAGGGAAATGAGGTCGAGGTGGAAGAGGAATACCAGCCCAATTTTGGCTCGGAAGTGGAGGTTCCCCTAACCGGAAAAAAGGTTCCCATTCTTCCCGCGGAGTTTGTGGATCCAAATTCCTGTACAGGAGTTGTAGGCTCGGTTCCTGCCCATGCCCCCTATGATTATGTGGCCCTGAGAGATTTGGAACAGGATGAGAAATGGGGGGAACTTGCCAAACTGTTAAAACCTATCTCACTCATCGAGCTCCCGGGCTACGGGGAGTGTCCAGCCATGGAGGTGGTGAATAGAATGGGAATTAAGAATCAGAAAGATCCAAGACTGGAGGACGCGACCAGAGAGATATACAGAGAGGAATTCGCAAGAGGGAAAATGCGGGATTGGACTGGGGAGTATGCTGGTCTGGCGGTTTCGGAAGCTAAGCTCAGGGTCAAAGAGGATTTGCTCCGAAGTGGCAACGGGGCTCTTATGTACGAATTCTCGCAACTTCCGGTGACTTGTCGGTGCGGTACTGCCTGCAGAATCAAGATGGTGGAGGACCAGTGGTTCCTCAACTATGCCGACCCTCAGTGGAAGGAACTTGCCAGAAATGCCTTCTCAAGGATGAAGTTGCTCCCTCCCGAAACGAGAGCTCAGTACGAGTTCGTCGTCAATTGGCTACACGAATGGCCCTGCACCAGAAAGGTGGGATTAGGTACTCCTGCGCCTTGGACCGAGGGCTGGATTATAGAATCCTTGAGCGATTCCACCATCTACATGGCCTACTACACCATTTCGCATCTCCTGAAACAAGTCGAACCGGAGAAGCTCGACGATGAAATCTTCGACTTCATCTTCTGGGGAAAAGGAAACGCAGAGGAGCTTGGAAAAAGGAAGGGGATTCCCGTGGGGCTCTTGGAGAAGATGAGGAGGGAGTTCGACTACTGGTATCCCCTGAACTACAGAATCTCTGCTTACGAACTCATACCCAACCATTTAACCTTTTTCGTGTTTCATCACTCGCTACTCTTTCCCCACAAACTACCTGAAGGCATTCTTGCACTTGGGATGGTGATGCTCGAGGGCCGAAAGATGTCCTCCTCCAAGGGATGGCTCGTGACCATACCAGAAGCTGTTCAACGATATGGGGCCGATGGTGTGAGGCTCTATCTCCTGTCCGGGTCTGAACCTTGGCAAGATTTCAACTGGAGAGAAAAGGAGGCTGCTTCCATCTGCAGAAACTTGCAGAGGTTTGCCTCGTTGGTGGAGACCTGTCTATCCTTACCAGAAGGGGAGGAAACCACCCTAGACCGATGGTTACTGAGCAGGTTTCAGCGAATAGTAGGGGTAGTCGGAGAGGCCATGGAGAACTTCGAGACAAGAAAAGCCCTACATGCAGCCTTCTTTGAAGCCATGAAAGACATCGAGAGGTATCTTGAACGAGGGGGAAAGGGCAAAGTACTCAAACAAATTGTGAGAACCTGGCTTGTTCTTCTCTCTCCCTTCCTTCCGCATGTCTGCGAGGAACTCTGGTCGAAAATGGAAAAGGGATTTGTCTGCCAACAGAGATGGCCTGAACCCAGAAAGGAACTAATAGACCAGACTGCCGAGGCAATGGAGGAATATCTGGAATTGGTTCTGCAGGACGTCAAGGAGATACTCCAAGTTTTAGGAAGAAAACCCAAACTCATCTGCCTTTATGTGGCCTCTTCATGGAAGAGGGAGGTTCTCAAAGGAGCGATTGAAGGGCTAGGGTTCGAGAAACTTTTACAAATCGCCGAGAAGAGAGTTTCAAAACCCGAAGCGGCCGCGTTTGTCAAAAAAATTCAAAAAGAGATTAAACAGATGAATCTAGATATAGTCCGAGCATCGCTCCAGATAGCGGAGGAAGAATACCTAAAGCAAAACCTCGACTACCTACAGAAGAAGCTGGAAGCCGAGGTTAGAGTTTACTCGGAGGAAGACCCTGAAAAATACGACCCTGCTGGAAGAAGCTCTAAAGCCACGCCCCTCAGACCAGCGATCTACCTTGAATGACCTAAGACCCGAACTCAGGAGAGCTAGCGAGGAACTACGCTGGCTCTTGGATAGAGGCTATCCTCAAACATCGGCCTTGACCTTCGTGGGAAATCACTACAAGCTATCCCTTAAGGAAAGAAACATTCTAGCACGGACAGTTTTCCCAGAGAAGGAGGCTGCCGAACTCAAGCGGAGAAAAGCCGACGCTAGGGAGATGCTCGGGAAAAAGGTGGGGATAGATGGATACAATGTTCTGATAACGGTCGAGGCAATTGTGGCGGGCAAACCTGTCTTTCTCTGTGACGATGGATGGGTTAGAGATGTGAGTGCCGCCTTTGGAAAACATCGCATAACTCCCCGCACGCACAAAGCCCTCGACGAAATCCTATCCATCTTCGAGTCTGCTAGACCGGCATGGGTGGATTTCCTCTACGAAAAACAGGTGAGTTGGAGCGGGAAGCTGGCAGAGCTCACGAGAAAGAAGATGGAAGAAAAAGACATAGACGGGACTGCAAAAACGGTTGCAAGGGTAGATTCCGAGCTGAAGACGCGCTATGATTTGATTGCCACGAGCGACCGTGCCATCATCTTGAAACACTTCAAGGTGCTCGATCTTCCCGCCCTAGTTGCGGGAAAAGTCGGGAGTCCCCTCATCCGTTTATAAATGGCAGAACTGACGACTTTCAATGTAAAAAATGATTTATACATCGAGGATAATTTAAATTGTGGAGATAGAAAAGGGGAAACCGGAGAGACTTTTCTCAACCGTTGGGGAATGGCATTCGGTGGAGCTACCAGATTTCTTCAAAATCGCCGAAGCCCTTTCTGACCCCATCAGACAGTGGGCGTATACCGTCCTCGGGGAGGGACCCATGAGACAGGCAGAAATGGCTAGAAAAGCCAGCGAAAAATTCGGAAGGAAGATAACCAACATTCTCATGAGTTATCACCTAAAAAAGTTGGAGGAGGCTGGATTGGTCAGATTTGAAACCAGTTTTGGAAACGCCAAAATTGTACACCGCAACCTAGAGCTCAGACTGGAGGTGAAACCGACGGAGGAAGAAGTTCCAAGGGGCGGACTGGAAGAAGACCTCGCCAATGCCCTCAGAGCCCTCAGGAACGCGGGAACCTTAGAAACCCTGCGAAAAGCGAAGAAGGAGGAATCCTGATTGCCCGTGATTTCCATCTTGGGGACCAAGGGAGGGGTTGGGAAGAGCACCGTAGCAATGGGAATCGCCTGCTGGCTCAGCAAGCTCCAAGAAAACATGGTTCTCCTGATTGACGGCGACATACACGTAAGGACAGTGGAGCTCAAGATGTGTCCCGGGACTGATCTAACCCTAGCTCACTTTCTGGAGGGAAAATGCTCCCTCGCCGATGCCGTCTACTCTTGCCAGCTGAAGGTGAATGGAAAACCCCTCTTTCCGAAGCTTGCCATCCTCCCCGCCGGAGGCCGTTTTCTACCACCTGGCTCAAGGGACATGGTAAGCTTCGTGCAGACTACCGTCAAAAGGTTCGACCGGATGCTAAGTACCCTGAGGAAAAAGTTCTCCTACATCATCGTAGACACCCCTGCCTCCGTAGGTTTCGAGCACCTGATTCTCACCTCCATTGCCGACGGGCTCCTGTACGTGGTCAATCCCGATCTAGATTCCATCCTCTCCACCAAGCAGACTGCCCTAGGTCTCAAACAGCTCCTCGGTCTGGACGGTATTGGGGTTGTTCTGAATCGAGTAGGCAGAGGAGTGAGGGTGGAGGAGTGGACCATTCAGGCTGAAGAAATAGCGAGAGTTCTCGGAGTGGTGGAGGACGATGAACTCGTGGAGGATGCCTTCAGGAGGGATTTGCCTGTCGTTGCCCTTTACCCAGAGTCGCCTGCCTCCTTGGCGCTTAAGAGCATTGCAAGCGAGCTCATGAACATCGAAATACCCGCCACCAAGCTCGCCCCCAAATTCGAACAGGTTCTTGCGAAAAAGAAGTAAAGGCTTAATTCAAGGGATAGAACTATGCTTTCGACCTGAGCCCAAGAAGAGTATAGAGGACTTCTACGAGAACTCGAACTGAGAGAAGTTCGCAGATCCCTTCAGCGAGAAAACTCATCTTCATCCGAAGAGGAGAGCCAAAAAATCTTTCGCGAGAGCGAGCGTTATCGAACAGTTCTGAAAGCCGTGGCCTCTTGTACAACAAATGGTTCGAGATATACAACTGGGTCATACCCTGAAACTCGGGCCGATTACCAAATCGAATTTAACCTATTTGCTGAGCAGCCTCGTCCAGTACCGGATACCTAGAAAGACGAAGGACGAGCGCTGTCATCCCTGACCCCCTCGTAAAGTTCATGGCAATCCAGAGGTAAGTTACTTCTTCTTTCTTCTCCTGGTTTCGTAGACGTACGTCCAAATATCAAAAGCCGGAGCCCTCTTCTTCTTTTTCTTGGCTTTTTTGGCCTTTGCCCTCCTACCTGGTCTCCTAGCCTTGAGATGAGCTAAAATCATCCGAGCGAGCCTCAGGTATTGCTGAGCAGCGGGGGAGGTAGGTGCATACAATACCACAGGAAGTCCCCTCGTGATGCTCTCAGGGACCATGTCATCCTCCGGAATCTCCACAAGCGTGGGCCAACCAAGGGTCCTCCTAATTTCAGAAGTGGCCACCTCGTACCTCTTTCCCGTGACCCTGGTCAGAACCACCCCTAGGATAGGGATTCTCATTTTCTCTAGGGCCCTCATGCTCTGAAGGGTTCCCGCTATGGCAGGAATTTGTGGCTGACAGCAAACCAAAACCTCATCACAGACCCTCATGGCGGAGAGCACTTCGGGGGCGAACCCCGGTGCTGAGTCCAGAATTATTATGTCATACTTCTTTCTCAGTTCCTCGACTATGGGGGTCAAATCAATGGAACCTACATCCGTGGTAAAGGCGATGGAGCCTGGGAGCAGGTGAAGCCCGTAATCCGTCTTGCAGATCCCCTCCTCCACCTTCAGCCTTCCGAAGACCAAGTCCTGAACGGTAACGGGTGGATCTACCATCCCAAGGTGCAGACCCAGATTCGAGGCCGTCATGTTTGTCTCCACAATAATCACCTTCCCCTTCTTTCGCTGGGAGAGGGCCGCACCTAGATTGGCAACCGTAGTGGTCTTCCCCACACCTCCCTTCGCCGAAAAAACCCCCAAGACCACCCCTCTTCTCTTTCTAAGTGCCATGTTCACCACCGGGATCGGCCAACTTAACCTTTCTCAGGCATCGAGGACAGGTGGCATAAAATTGGTTTGAGCCCTTGTAATCCCATTCGTACTTGCAGATATGGCACTTGACCTTCATTGGTAGTAGTGGTAGTAGTAGTTAAAAAGCCTATGCTCGCTCCGAAACCTCCTTCAGCTTCTTCAGAATGTCTGAGGGTTGCTGAACAACCTTCCTTACCTCTCTGACCTCAAGCGGCCTAACCTCTTTTGCAAGCTTCTCGAGCTCAACTGCTGGCACGACCGGAGGTCTCACGATTTCCACCATTTTCTCCAGCGGTACTGCCGGCCTGATCGCCACCCTCTTCATGGCGGCGAGAACCTCCTCAACTGCCAGCGGAGGCTTGGGCACTACCTTCCGCACCTCTAGCGGAGCGAGCTTTGGCGGAATGGGCAGAACCTTCACCTCGGGCTTGGGACCTAGCTTCTCCAACGGGACTGCTGGCTGAACGGTCGGGCGAATGGCGGGCGGTATGGAGGGTCTGGCAACCTTCTCCACAGGAATCGCCGGTTTGACCACAAGTCTGCGCTGGTACAGGAAGTAGGCAAAACCAACGCCTGCCACTCCCAACATGGTGAGCAGCGCATAGAGCAGATAAGGTGGCGCTGGTGGAGCTGGAGCCGGTGGTGCTGGTGGTGGCGCCGGAGGCTTGCTGCTAGCAGTGGCGGAGAGAATGTTGTAGAAACCTGTGAAGCTTGCCACATAATAGAACCTCTCCTCATCCCAGTCCACGAGAGTTGCAGGTATATTCTCCCATCTTCCTCGGTAGAGCCTCCTCAGAACCACAGTGTTTTCGTCAAGTCCTCTCTCCTTAAGCCAAGAGCGGAGAATCTGGAACTCTACTTCCGTGCGCTGAATCGAGGAGGCAAACACATCCGACCACATCCAAGCGGCGTATTTATACTCAGGTGGCGGCAACCATCCGAACCTCCCGACGAATTCCTCGTTCTCAAACTCGACCAAGCAGACGGTTGCTTGCAGCTGCGGGGAGGAGAGGATTAGCCTGACCTTTCTGATGAATACGGTTTCCACCGTTGTCAAATCGAACTCCACAGGCTGGAAGGCGGGCAGATAGGTCATGGTCTTCTGCACCGGTGTCGCTCTCACGCATACGAAGCTAACAGGTTCACTCCAAGTCCCTGTTAAACCTGCACCGTTGACGGATCTGATTCTCCAGAATACCCTTCCCTCAACTGGACACTCGAACTCCAGTGAGGTCTCCTTGCTAACGGCCTGGAGGAAGGGAGAAGAGAAGTCAGAGGATTTGTCCACTTGAAGCTCGTACCTCTCAATCCCCGATAGGTCGATAACCGCCGACCAGGTCAACCTGACCCTGGTGCTCGTGAGAGCGTCCTCCACTGGCGAGAGAGGCGTGGGTGCGATGGGTGGTGTCAAGTCCATGCCCAAAGAGGCATCTGCAACCTCCGGAGCATTCTCAGCAAGCCCGTCGTTGTCCACTGCGATGGAGTATAACTCGTAATATCCCTCGTTCTCGGCGGGGGAGAACTCCCAGCTCCATGGTGCCTCGTTGTCCTCCCCGTACAACTTCCAAGCCGACCAGCTGGAGTTGTCGAGAGAGTACCTGTAGTACAGCCTGACCTCGACCACCATCCCATCATTGTCGGCTGCCTCCGCCTCCACCTGTACAGGAAGGCTCGACCACCAGAACGGAGAGACTGGCTTCACCCTAGAGGCGGGCGGGTACTTGGGTGGCGGGGGCGGTGGAGGCGGTGGGGTCGGTGCACTCTTGACCTCCAGCTGGAAGGTCCTCGCCACGGTTGCTAGCCCATCCGCCGCCAGCACCATGATGAGGTAGATACCAGGTGAGGTCTGGGAACTGGTGGAGATGGTCAGGGTCGAGGAATAGTTCGGGATAGCTCCCGAAACCGAAAGGGCGAAGGTCGCACCCGGCGGCAGGTTCTGCAGGCTCAGGGAGACCCTCCTGCTGTACCAGGGATAGAGCTTGCTCACGTAAATTGTGGCGCTCACGCTTTCCCCTTGCAAGACCTCAGCGGTGCTCGGTGAGAGAGAGATTGAGAAACAGACGGTGGGTGCCTTGAGCTGGCCCTCCTGCCTTTCAAGTTCCACCCACTGCCCTAAACCATACGCCACCGAGGGCCAATACTCGAGCGACTTCCAGGCTGATGGGGCGGAAGCCGACGATGCTCTCAACTCAAGAGCTCTCCAAACCGGGAAGGCTGAGGCTCCTGAAGCCAAGGACTCCAGCGATACCCAGGCGGGGAGGACGCAGACCGATGCAGCCGTCGTCTCGAGAGGCCTCCAAACAGAGGGAGCAAGGACATCTGAACTCAGGAATTCAAGCAACTTCCAAGTTGGAGGCGCGGAGACCTCAGAGAGCACGGTTTCGACCGATCTCCAAGTGGACGGGGCTGAGAGCGATGAGCTTATGACTTCAAGTGGCCTCCATTCGCCGACCCGAGCCACCGCTTCCGACCACTGCTCGAGAGCTACCCATCCCGCCACCCCAGTCGCGCCAGAGGAGTAGGAGTCGAGAATCAGCCAGCCCCTGCAAACGGTGAAGGAGCGGTTCTCCGACCAGGGGCCCGAATTGTTAGCCCCATCAATCGCCCTAACCCTCCAGTAGTAGACCCCCGCTTCCAGCAGGTTCTCCACCGTGTGCCAGTTCTCCGCCAGCCCGACCTTCCTGTAAATCAGGGGTTCCTGGAAGAGGGGCTCGTTGTCTATCGCCAGTTCATAGCTCGCCCCAGACATGTCCGTGACCGAAGTCCAGGAGAGTGTCGGCCAATGATCAACGCTCGCCCCATCCTCCGGCGAAACCAAGGCGGGCGCCGGTGGGGCGGTGGTATCGTAGCCACATCTGGTGTCCGCGGCCGCCGGCGCGTTCTCATAGTTGCCGGAGTTATCCCATGCCCTGGAGTAGAACTCGTAGTACCCCTCCCCGCTGGGCGGATAGAAGCTGAACTGGTACGGCGGGGCAGTGTCGTAGTCGTAGAGGATCCAAGAGCCCCAAGTTGAGTTGTCTTGGGACCAGCGGTACCAGAGCTCCACTGAGGTGACCGAGCCGTCTGCATCGGAGGCGGTGGCCTCTACCACTATCGGGGAGGTGGAGCGCCAGTACGGGGAGATCGGGAGGGCGGAGGAGACTGGCGGGACGATGAGCTCGAACCTGAAGCTCGCCGAAACGTTTTCCAGCCCTGCCCCGTTCCTGACCTTAACCCTCCACCAGTAATTGTCCTGCCTCAGCACGTTCTCCGCCTGATGTAGGTTCTCCGCCAGCTCAAGCTCGTAGGTGGGGGAGGAGAAGTCGGAGTCATTGTCCACCTGGAGGATGTATTTGACTCCGCTCAAATCTGTCACGGAGCTCCACCTGAAGGTCGGCCTACCTGTGGTATCGACAAGGGTTACCCCGTTCTCTGGCGAAACAAGGGATGGGGCTGGCGGGGCAGTGGAGTCGTAGCCGCACCTGGCGTCCGCCGCAGCAGGCGGGAGCTCATGGTTGCCGGAGTTGTCCCATGCCCTCGAGTAAAACTCGTAGTACCCCTCCCCACTGGGTGGATAGAAGCTGAACTGGTACGGCGGGGCGGTGTCGTGGTCGTAGAGGATCCAGGAGCCCCAAGTTGAGTTGTCGGGGGACCAGCGGTACCAGAGCTCCACTGAGGTGACCGAGCCGTCTGCATCGGAGGCGGTGGCCTCTACCACTATCGGGGAGGTGGAGCGCCAGTACGGGGAGATCGGGAGGGCGGAGGAGAC
>Ga0080004_1112095_pt1 | contig 18061 bp, 18 predicted proteins | sample WasSprMetagenome_FD_69207 | JGI IMG/M metagenome (GOLD analysis project Ga0080004, IMG submission 69207) | Sulfidic aquatic microbial communities from Washburn Spring, Yellowstone National Park, USA - WS (SPADES assembly) (version 2) | ecosystem: Environmental > Aquatic > Thermal springs > Hot...
AAGGTCAATATTTGAATAAATGCCCTGATTTTCTATTATATATTTTTCAGGAATTGATATATCCTTTTCTCCATCCCATTCTTCATATTTCCAGTTTTCCATATTTCTGTAAATATGGTTATATAATTCAAAATCAATTGTTGTATCTGCCTCCACCCATCTATTATTCAAAAAAACTACACAACTTACATGGATTGTTGGCTGGCTTATTAATTCATATATATCTTGGGGAACTATTGGAAAAAATACCTCTTTTTTTATCATATAAACTTTATATCCAGCATATATACCACAACTCCTTAAAAGTGCTATCTGAAGATTTGATTTATTGAAACAGTTTCCATATCCTTTTTTTAATGTCTCTGATGCCTTTGTATATGAATAATCAAATCTGTATTTAATCTCATCCCTAACAAAATTAAAAATATCAATTGCCTTCTGCTTTTCTGAATAACTGTTTTTTGTAATGAGATAACCTTTCATTCTTATATCAGATGTTTCAAAATCACAAACTTTTGTAGGAGATAAATATTCTCTTTCCATAAATATCTCATTTATAATATTTTACCATACCCGCAACTTCAAATAAAATATTTTTATTTAAGGACTTCATTTGACTTATTAATCTCTTTTTTATAGAATATCTTGAAGGATGATAAAATTTAGTTATCTATTTTTAATTTTGATTTTAATTCAGAAAGAGGTGATTTGTGAGATGAAAACGGATTTCTTTAAAATAGAGAAAATTAATGGAATATGGTGGTTTATTGATACAGAAGGGAAAACATTTATTTCAAAAGGGGTAAATCATATAAATTTTTTTGGCGACTATTGTCCTGAACTTGGTTATTCTCCATATAATTTAAATGTTATAAAAAAATATGGTAATGAAGAAAAATGGACAATAGCAACAGTTGAGAGATTAAAATCCTTAAACTTCAATACAATTGGTGCATGGTCTTCTCAATCTCTTTTTCCTTATCTTCCCTATACATATATATTAAATTTTGCCGGGAAAACAGGTGGCGACTGGCTCAAAGGAAGTTTTCCAGATGTTTTTGACCCTAAATTTTCAAAAAAAATAGATGAAATTGCTTCAAAAGAGTGTCTCCAGAGAAAAAATGATAAATTATTGATTGGATATTTTACTGATAATGAATTAAGATGGGGACCTGACTGGCGTTCAAAAAATCATATCCTTGATGATTATATAATTCTACCTTCATATGTTTACGGTAAAAATGCAGTTATAGAATTCTTTAAAAAAAGATATAAAAACATTGATGAATTTAAAAAAGTATGGAATTTTGATATAAAAGAATGGGATGAACTGAAAAAAGTCAATTCAATAAATAGTCCTTTAGATGAGGAATTGGAAAAAAGAAGGAATGAAGATAGATTTAAGTTTCTTGAAATAATTTCACAGAATTATTTCCGAATATGTTATGAGGCGATAAAAAAGTATGACCCAAACCATTTAATACTTGGTGCAAGATTTGCTGGATATATTTTAAAACCAGTTCTTGAAGGAATGAAAGATTATGTTGATGCTGTTTCATTTAACTGGTATGGTTTTGATATTCCGAAAGAAATATTACAAGAAATTTACAGTATTACAGGAAAACCAATCATAATAACTGAATTTTCTTTTAAAGCAATGGACAGTAACCTTCCAAATAATAAAGGAGCAGGTCAGCCATTAAAATCACAGAATGAAAGAGCACAATTTTTTGAAAAATATGTAAATGAACTTATGAAATTGCCCTACTGTATTGGTTATCATTGGTTTCAATGGTCTGACCAGCCAGAAAAAGGCAGATTTGATGGAGAAAATAATAATTATGGGATTGTAAATGAAAAGGATGAAGAATGGAAAATTTTAACTGATAAAATGAAAAAGGTAAATGGTTATATAGATGAAATTCATAAGGAGGCAAAATGAAAAAATTAATTTTATTTTCTTTTTCAATTTTATTTGCTGGAACCATTTTTCCTGATAAGAAGAAAACATTTCTTGATATTTCTTTCAGGAAAGATTATGTTAAAAATCATACAGAATTAAAAGAAGAATGGAAAGAATTTATCTTAAAAGGAGAAATACCTTTGGGAATGGAAAAGGAAGAAGTTGAAAAAATACTTGGTAAAAATTATGAGAAATATACATCAAAAACAGGATTAATGGAAGTATGGATATATGAAAAATATTATGTTGGGTTTGACAAAAATGGAAAAGTTATAAAATTTGGAATTTTTGACAAAAAGGAGGAAGGAAAATGAAAATAATTCAGGTAGGAGTTGGTGGTTTTGGAGCAAGTTGGCTTGATATAGTTGCTTCATCTAAAGAATGGGAAATTGAAGGGATTGTTGATGTAAATGAGGAAATACTTAAAAAATCAGTTGAAAAGTATCCATTTCTTGAAGGTAAAACATTTAAGTCATTAAAGGATTGTTTGAAAAAGACAAAAGCAGATGCACTTTTAAATGTAACTCCACCAAAGTTTCATAAAGAAATTTCAATTCTTGCATTAAAAGAAGGTTTACATGTCCTTGTTGAAAAACCACTTTCAGACACTTTAAAAAATGCTGAAAAAATTGTTGAAGAAGCAGAAAAACATAAAAGAAAATTGATGGTGAGTCAGAACTATAGGTATAACAAAATCCCAAGAACTATAAGAAAACTGATTGACGATGGCCAAATAGGAAAAATAAGTTATTGTATTTTAAATTTTCAGAAAGGGCCAAGATTTGGAGGTTTTAGAGTCCAGATGCCATTTCCACTTTTAATAGATATGTCAATCCATCATTTTGACCTATCAAGATATTTACTTGGCAAAGACCCTGTAAGTGTTTATGCAAAAAGTTGGAATCCACACTGGAGTTGGTTTAAAGGAGACCCATGTGTTTTTTTAATTTTTGATTTTAAGGATAATATTCATTTCAATTATTCTGGTGGTTGGGCAAGTGTTGGAAAGGATACTCAATGGCCCGGTATATGGGAAATTTATGGAGATAAAGGAACAATAATATGGGATAACTCAGGAATAAAAAAGGTTGTTGAAGGGAAAGAAGAAGTTATAGAGCCGTTAAAACTTGAAAGGGAAGATAGATTTCTTTCTCTTTATGAATTTTACAGAAGTATTGTTGAAGATAGAGAACCTGAAACAAGTGGAAGGGATAATCTTAAAAGTTTAGGTATGGTATTTAAATCACTTGAATCAATAAAAAAAGGCAAAGAAATTAAAATTAATATTTAAATTCAGGTTCTTTATAAACGATTTTGCCTTTTGAAATAGTTAATAGAACTTTTCCCTTTAATTTCCAGTTTAAAAAAGGAGAATTTTTACTTTTACTTTTTATCTTATCTTCTGTATAAATCCATTCAAAATCAGGGTCAAAAATAGTTATATCTGCTCTTTTCCCAACTTCAATAATCCCCCTTTCAAGATTTAAAATTTTTGATGGAGCATAGGTAACTTTATAAATTACATCTTTTAAGTTCATTCCATAATCAATAAGTTTTAAAATCAAAGGTAAAAATGTCTCAAAACCTATTATTCCAAAAGGTGCATTTTCAAATCCAGATTCTTTTTCTTCAAAACTGTGAGGAGCATGGTCTGTTACAATACAATCAATGGTTCCATCCTTCAAACCTTCAATCAAAGAAATTCTATCTTCTTCTGTCCTTAAAGGAGGCGAAACCTTTGCATTTGGATTATAACCAATCACTGCTTCCTCTGTTAAAGTTATATGATGAGCAGTTACCTCACATGTAATATTTTTTAAATTTTTCTTCGCTCTTTTTACTGATTCAACACTACCTGATGATGAAAGATGTGCAATATGTAAAATACCACCTGTTAATTTTGCAATCTTTATATCCCTTTCAACCATTATCTCCTCTGCTTCCCTTGGTATCCCGGGAAGTCCCATTTTTGTTGAAATATAACCCTCATTCATAACCCCATTTCTTGATAAATTTTTATCTTCTGAATGTGAAATAATGGGTTTTTTATGTAAAAGTGTGTATTCAAGAGCCATTCTCATTACATTACTATCCATAACACAATCACCATCATCAGAAAAAGCAACTGTATTTTCTTCTATCATTTCAAAATATGGAGCAATTTCTTTTCCTTCCCTTCTCCTTGTTATTGTTCCTATTGGCAAAACTTCACATAAACTTTTTTCTCCCTTTTCATATACAAATCTTACATTTACTTTATTATCAAGAGGAGGGTCAGTATTTGGCATACAGCATATTGTTGTAAATCCACCACTTACTGCTGATAAACTTCCTGTATAAATTGTCTCCTCATCCTCTCTTCCAGGTTCTCTTAGATGGCAATGAATATCAACAAATCCAGGACTTACAATTTTATTTTTACACTCAATTACTTTATGTTTTCCGGAAGGAATATTTTTCTTTATTTCTTGAACAATTCCGTCCTCTATTAAAACATCATACTTACCTTCTTTGCCTGATTTTGGTTCTATCAAATATCCATTTTTTATTAATATACCCATCCTCTTAATTATATTTTATTCCAAATTTTTGTCAAATTGACAAGGGTTAACTACAAAAAAATATTATTTTAAATTTATCAATTGTTTTTACAAATCACCAAATCCATTATATTTCAAAAAATTTTACATGTCTTGACAGACGCTTTTTGGCAAGGTATTATAAACATAATAAGACATTAAAGGTATAACCTCATTTTTACATGTGAATTGCAAAGGGAAATTGACCCATTTTTTGCAATTTAATTTTGCCCCACCTATTTAAAATAACTCCCAAATATCAAGAAATCAGAGTGAGCCTGGAAATATTATCTCTTATTCCAATCTGGTCTCTGTGTCCTGGGGAAAAGAAGGAGTACAGTGGTGGCATCTTACTTGTTCTTATGGTCAGGAGGCCTACTTAGCAGATTATCTAATAATACCGGAAGAAGTGAGGAATAAATCTCTTTATATAGAACTTGGTTTACGGAAATGGCTGAAAGAAAATTATGGAATTATTGGGAACATCAATTATTTAAATCTTAAAAACTCTTATCAAAAGTATGGTTTTATCCTTGGAATGTTTATGGAATTTTAGAGGACAACACTCAAAAATTCCCCTTTTAAACCTCATTTTCCACTGGAATTACAAAAACCTTCAATCCTTCCTTTTTATATTTTTCTTTTGCCTCTTTAAATTTTTCAAGCAATAATTTTTCTTTTTCATCCTCAACAACTGCAAAAAATATATTATTCCAGGAAGGCCAGACATTTGTTCCAAGATGAGGACCTGAAGTTTTTCCCACTCCTTGTGCTCTTTCTATTCTTGTATATTCACTAACTCCACATTCTTTTAAAATATCTATAACTTCTTTGTGAATTCCTATATTTGAAACAATTAAAAGCATCTTCATTTTGACTCCTTATTCATAATTGAATAGATAACAGGAACAAGTAATAATGTAATAAGCCATGAAACTAAAAATCCACCAATCGCAGGAACTCCAAAAGATTGCCATGTTTCTCCACCTGTTCCTCTTCCAAGTGCAAGTGGTATCATTCCAAATATTGTTGTTAAAGAAGTCATCATTATTGGCCTTAATCTATTTCTTGCTCCTTTTACAATAGCATCAAAAAGTTCATCTCCTCTTGCCCTTAAAATATTAATATAGTCAACAAGAACAATAGCATTATTAACAACAACCCCCATAAGCATTATTATAGCCATAAATGAAGCGACTGAAAAATTAACTCCTGTAAGTAAAAGGAATAATATGCTCCCTATAAATGTAAATGGTATTGAAAAGAAAATTATAAAAGGTGTTTTAAATGACTCAAATTGACCAACCATAACCATATAAACAAGTATAACCCCAAGGATAAGAAGAACTCTTAAATCAGCAAAACTTTCTTTTTGCTCCTTAACCATCCCTCCAAATTTTACTTTAATATCCTGTGGAATATTTAATTCCTTGACCTCTTTTTCTATATCTTTTAATACTTCACTCATTGCTCTTTTATAAGTATCACATCCTACTTTAATAATCCTTTCCCTGTTTTTCCTATCTATCTGAACAGGCCCTACTCCAAAATCAATTTTTGCTATATCCTTTAATTTAACAATACCTTTCTGCGTGAAAATAGGTAATTGGCTAATTTTTTCTAAGTCATATCTCTGGTTTTCATTAAGTTGAACAAATACATCAAAGTCCTCTCCACTTTCCCTGTATTTTGTTGCTGTATATCCATAAATATAAGACCTTACTGTCTGAGATATCTGAGCAGTTGATACACCAAGATTTTTTGATTTTTCCTTATCTATTTCAATATGTAATTCAATTCTATCACTCTTATATGAAGTTGTAACATTAACCGCTCCTTTTATTTTTTCAATTCTTTCTTTCAAAAGTTCAGAATATTTAATAAGTTTATCAAGGTCTGAACCATAAAGTTCAACCTCAATCTGATGTGCTCCTCCCATAAACATTGCCTCCATTCCACTTCCTGTTGTAACAGAATATCTTTCTATTCCTGGTATTTCCTTCAATCTATTTCTTATAATTTCTGCAATTTCCTTATCACTTCTTTTCCTTTCTTCTCGCCAGAGTAATCTTACTGCAACTGTTCCTACATGAGGTCCTTCTTCTCGTCCCATTGCTGCTCTTAATCCAGAACCAGATTGTCCACATGTTCCATACCATGAGACCAATTCAGGTATTTCCTCTTCACAGATTTTCCCGAGTTTTTTTACAATTTTATCTGTTTCTTCAAGTCGTGTTGATGGATTGAGAGAAAAATTTGCTTCTATTCTTGCCATATCCTGTTGAGGAAAAAATTCAACTCCAATAAATTTGAAAAGTGAAAGTGAGAAAATAAATAATCCTGAAATAATTATCAAAAAAGTTCTTCTATGTTTAAGGCACCATTTTAATGCATTTGTGTAAATATCATCAATTTTTATAAGAAATATCTCTCCAATTTTGTAAAATTTTGTCTGACTCTTTTGACTTTTTATAATTTTTGAAGATAACATAGGAACAATTGATAAAGAGACAATTAAAGACATAAAAATTGTTGTTGAAATGATATAAGCAAGTTGTTTAAAAATTATACCAACAAAACCTTTAGTAAAAAATAATGGAACAAAAACAACTATTGTGGTTAATGTTGAAGCAGCAACTGCAGTTCCTACTTCGCTTGCTCCATAAATACTTGCTTCATCTATTTTTTCTCCTTCTTCAAAATGTCTGAAGATATTTTCAAGAATAACTATTGAATTATCAACAACCATACCTATTACAAGTGCAAGTGTCATTAAAGATATAATATTTATTGTAAAACCACCTATAAAAAGGAATAAAAATCCACATATTAAGGAAAAAGGAATTGAAATTGAAACAATTAAACTTAAATTAAGCCGCCTTAAAAGAAAAACTGTTACAAGAATAACAAGGATTCCTGCTGTTATAAGTGAATTTAAAAGGTTTTTTATCGACCTTAAAATCATATCACTTGAATTAAAAAGAATATCAATTTTTATGTCTTTTGGCAGGAATTTTTCAATTTCTTCTATCTTCTTTTTTATATTATTTGCGACAAAAACAGTATTTGCTCCAGATTGTTTCTGAACAATTAAAACAATAGATTCTTCTCCATTTCTGTATGCCTTTGATTTTTCTTCCCCGTAATAATCCTCAACCTCTGCAATATCTCTTAAATATACAGGACTTCCACCAATTGTTGCTATCAGTATATCTTTTATTTCTTCAGGATTTCTGTATCTTCCTTTAATCCTTAAAAAATAATTCCTTTTTCCTGTTTTTATTTCACCGAGAGGAAAATCAATATTCTCTTCATTTAACCTCTGTATTATTAAATTTACAGGTATCCCATATCCATTTATTTTTTCCCAATCAAGATTAATATTTATCTGTCTCTTTAAACCGCCAAAAAACATAACTGTTCCAACACCTTCAGTTTGTTTTAGTTGATCAACAATCTGTTTATCCACAATATAATATAAATCTTTCCAGAGTGCTTTTGATGAAACAGACATTACCATAACAGGTATCATTGATGTTGAAAATTTAAATATTATCGGTTCTTCTGCATCAGGTGCATGCTGGGATATGTCCTTTTTTGCAAAATCTACCTTTTCCCTTACATCACTGACTGCTGCATCAAGATTTTTTCCCCATTTAAATTTACAAGTTACAATTGAAACATTATCACTTGAAACTGAATTAAGTTCGTCAAGGTCACTAACTGTTATAAGATAATCTTCAAGATATTTTGTTATATCATTTTCAACATCAGATGCACTTGCTCCTGGATACGGGACAATAACAGAAACAGAAGGCATTTCAATATCAGGCATTAAATCAACAGGTATTTTAGGGATTGTTATAATTGAAATTATTAAAATTGCAAGAAAAATCATAAGAACTGTATAAGGTCTCTTAACTGAAATTTCAGGTAAATTCATTTTTCTTCTCCTTTTATTATCTTTACCTTTTTGCCTGTATCAAGAATTCCCTGAGAAGTTACTATAACAAAATCATCTTTATTCAGTCCTTCTTTTACCTGAATATAGTTTTGAATGATTTTACCAACTTTTATAAATACTTTTTCAGCAGTATTATCTTTTACCCTAAAACAATAGTAATTACCACTTGCAGGTAGTTTCATAATTGCATCAAGTGGAACAGCAAGAACTTTCTTTTCTCCCGTTATTATTATTCCTTTACAGTACATTCCTGGTTTTATAAAAAATCCTTTATTCTCAACAATAACTTCTACATTAACAGTTCTTGTTTTTTCATCTGCCACAGGATATATTTTTGAAACTTTTCCATAGAAATCCTTTTCAGGATATGCATCTAATTTTATAATTACACTCTGACCCTGTTTAACTTTACCAATATCCTCAGAAGAAACAGGTAATTTAACCTTTACCCTGCTTATATCAACAATGGAAACGATCGGGACTGACCTCATCATAGAACTTTCAGTTATAAGTTCTCCTTCATCTATATATTTTTCAGCAATAAACCCACTTATAGGAGAATAAATGAATGCTTCATTAAGTCGTATTTTTGTAAGTTCAAACTGTCTTTTTAATGATTCCAGTTGTCGCGACACTATTTCATAATTTGTCTTTATATCATCAAGTTTTTTTTCAGAAATCACACCTTCACTGTATAATTTTTTGAATCTTTCGTAGTCCTTTTTAATATTTTCAAGATTTGCTTCCTGTGCCTTTATTTGATTTTCAACATTTTCATAATCAATCTTCCTTTTCCTGTAATCAATCTGAGCAATAAAATCACCCTTTTTTACATAATCACCCTCTTTTACATTTATTTTTTCAACTATTCCTGAAACCTCTGAGTAAACTACAACTTTTTGATATGGTTCAATCTCTCCTATACATTCAATTTCATCTTTCAATAAAATTTCATTCACTTTACTGACTTCAACAGGTATTTCAGTTTCTTCTTTTACAACTTCAAGTTTTTTCTCTTTTTTCTTTTTATTAAACTGACTAAAGAAACCAAAAATTATAACCAGTATTATTAAAATCCAGATAATTTTTTTCATTTTCCCTCCTACTTTAAAAGTCCACTTGCTTTTAGAAGTTGACTGTAAGATACTTTATATTCATAAAGTGAACTATAATAATTATTTTTTGCCTCTGTTAACATTGTTATTGCATCAATAACATCTGTACTTGTTGCAAGTCCCTCATTATAGAGGAGATTTGCAACTCTTAAATTTTCTTCTGCAAGTTCTATCTGTTTTTTATTTTCTTCCAATTTATTTTCTGCTGATAGGAAATTTAGATATGCATTTTTAACTTCTATCTCTATGGAGTTTTTAATTAAATTAAACTGATTTTTTATTTCTTCTTTTTCCACTTCTGCCTTTCTTATTTTATCTTTTGTCTGTCCCCAGTTCCATATATCATAGGTAAGTAAAATACCTGTATTCCAGTTAGTATCCCATTTACCTATAGATGATTGCGTTCCCCTTTCAATATTATAATTTAAAAAGAAGTAAATCTGGGGATATAAATTGCTTTTTTCAATTTCTATATTTTTCTCATAAATTGAAATCAATTTTTCCATGCTTTTTATTTCACTTCTCTCTTTCAATGAGGTTTCTTTCCACCACTCATAGTCCTTTTTTTCTTCCTTAACTTCAAAAATATCCTCTATTTCAAATTCATAATCAAGAGATTTGTTTAAAATAAAATTTAAATTTGCCTTTGCAATTTTTAAAAGATTTTCAGTTTCAATTATTTTTGTTTCTGCATTTTTCAATGCAACTTCTGTTTTTAAAATATCAAGTTTTGTCACAATCCCTTCTTTAAATAATTTTTCTGCATCGGAAAGATGTTTTTCAAGATTTTCCTTGTATTTTAGACCCGTTTCAAGAAATTTTTTTGTCTTTAGAATATTATAGTATGCCTTTTCAACCTCAAATATTAAATTTGAAAGTTCGCTTTCAAAATCAATTTTTGTTTTTTCATAACTTTCTTTTGATACCTCATATGTTTTTTCAATTCTCCATCCAGTAAATAAAGGTTTATTTAATGTAAATTTAAGAGAGAAAATATTGTCATCTGTAAATTTTACAGGGATTCCATTAAAATTAATGCCTTCATTATCTCCAAGATATGTATAATTAAAAGAAGTTGAAAGAGTTGGAAGATTATATTTTCTAACTATTTCTTTCTGGTAATATGAACTATCTATTTTAGCCATTGCAATTTTTAGTTTTAAATTATTTTCAACAGCAATTTTTATGCAATCATTTAGAGTAAGTTTTTCTGCTGATGAATAGAGTACAAAAGCAAAAAATAAAATTATAATTTTTTTCATTTCTTAATTCCCTCTGTAAATATTTCAAAAATAACATCTTTCTTTTTTAAAAGTGAATATTTCCTTTCATTTAATATCCATCTGTGAATATTTCCGTGTAATAAACCAATCAGTGAATAAATTATATCCTCTAAATCAATATTTTTTATCCTTCCCTTTTTTATCTCTTCTTTAAATCCTCCTTTTATAAAGGATTCCCATTTTTTAAAAAACTCCTTCCAGAATTCCTCAAAACTCCTTCTTCTTATTAATGGTTTTTCCTGAAGTAAAATTTTAAAAAAATCATAATTTTTTTCATAATAATCAAGATACATTTCAATCCCTTTTTTCAACTTATCAAAAAAACTATTTATTCCTTCCACCTCTTTCTTTATATTTGACATTAGATTTTCCATTTCTTCTTTAATTATTGAAAAAAATAAATCATTTTTATTTTTAAAATATAGATAAAAAGTTCCCTTCCCAATATTTGCTTTTTTTGCTATCTCCTCAATTGTAGTTTTTGAATACCCTTTTTTACTTATTAATTTTTCTGAAACCTTTAAAATTAATTTTCTTTTATTTTCCATTATGACTGACCGGTCAGTCATAATTATACCCTTAAAATTTTCATCTGTCAAGAGTTTTTAAAAACATTGACAATTCTACATTTTAAAGATTTGAAAAAATATGAACTCTTGAAAAGAACTTAAAATTTGACAAAAATATAAGTGTATGAAAAAATTTTAAAAAAAAGAAAGGAGGTGGGGAAATTGGCAACAAAAAAAGCAACAAAAAAGGCAGCAAAAAAAACAGCAAAGAAAAAATGTGCAAAGGGAAAGAAATAATAGGTAAAAAAAATGAGAAGGAAAAAAAGAAAACTTAGATGGAGAAGCAAAAAGGCACTTCATAGAAAGAAACCAACAATGGGTTGACTAAATGAAGAGTTTACTTACTGTGGTTTCAAGGTGAATGCTTTTAATTGCTTCTCCAAGTAATTCTGAAACTGTGAGTATTGTAAATTTTGAAGGTAAATTAGTTTGAGGTATTGTATCAGTAATTATGATTTCTTTTAGTTTTGAATTTGTTAATTTTTCAATAGCATCACCTGCTAAAACTGCATGAGTACAACAACCATAAACGACTTCTGCTCCATTATTTAAAAGTGCATTTGCTGCTTCAACCATAGTTCCACCAGTAGAAATTAAATCATCCACAATAATTGCTTCACAACCTTTAACATCTCCTATAACATGAACCATTTCAACTTTTTCAGGAGATTCTCTTCTTTTATCAACTATTGCAAGGTCTCCTGGTAATCTCTTTGCAAATGCTCTTGCCATTTTTACACTTCCAACATCAGGTGCAACTATAACTGGTTTTTTAAAATTTTTTTCTTTCAAATATTTTATTATTACAGGAGCAGCAAAAAGATGATCCACAGGTATATCAAAAAAACCCTGTATCTGTGGAGCGTGAAGGTCTATTGTAAGAATTCTATTTGCTCCGGCAGTAACAAGAAGATTTGCCACAAGTTTTGCAGTTATAGGAACTCTTGGCTGATCCTTTCTATCCTGTCGTGCATAGCCATAATAAGGGATTACTGCTGTTATCCTTCTTGGAGACGCTCTTCTTAAAGCATCAAGGGTTATAAGTAATTCCATAAGATTTTCATTTACTGGCATACAGGTTGATTGAATTATAAAAACATCCTTGCCTCTTATATTCTCCTCAATTTTTACACATATTTCACTGTCTTTAAATCTGTATATATTTATAGAACTTAACTCCTTATTTAAATATTTTGCAATTTTTTTTGATAATTCTATATTTGAATTCCCGGAAAAGAGCAGGCAACTATCCATTTTTACTCCTTTTTTTAATATATTCCTCCGCCATTTTTAGGTCTGATAAAGTATTTATTCCAATTGTTTCATAAGGGTCTGGTGTTGTATAAGTTAAAATTTTTTTATTTTCTGACCTGTAAATTTTTATTATGTCTGTTAGATAATACTCTTTTTTTACAGGATTCATTTCTATTTTTTTCAAACTTGAAAATAAACCATCTGATTTAAAAACATAAACACCAGCATTTATTTCAGGTATCTTTTTTTCTTCAGGAGTTGCATTTGCCTCTTCAACTATACCTTTAACCTTGTTTTTTTTATCCCTTAAAACTCTTCCATAACCTGTTGGATTCTCTACAATAGATGTCAGAAAAGTACAATAACTTTGTCCTTCTTTGTGAATTGTAATAAGTTTATTTATTGTCCCTTCTGAAATAAAAGGAGTATCTCCATTAAGAACAATTATATCTCCTTGAAAATTTTTAAGAATATTTTCTGTCTGTAAAACAGCATCTCCGGTTCCCTTTAACTCTTTCTGTTCAACATATTCAACATTTTCTCCTTCCAGTTCTTTAAAAACTTCTTCTTTTTTAAAACCAACAACTACTACTATTTTTGAAGGGTTGAATTTTTTTATTGTTTCAAGAAGATATTTAAGCATTGGTTTTCCAAGTATTTTTGTCACTGTTTTCTGATTTTCTCCACCAAGTCGCTTTCCCATTCCTGCAGCAAGAATTACAAAACAGAGATTATTTTTCTCAACCATTTATTTCCCTTTCCTGCCCGGCAAGGATTCGAACCTTGATCCTCGGCTCCAAAGGCCGGTGTGTTACCATTACACTACCGGGCAATCCTCTGTGGAGTTTAAAAATAAAAAGATAATTAATTACTGTTCAGGATAATTTTTCCCAGCGCCCTTTTTTACTTTTTCATATTCCTCAAGAACCTTTTTTTGAATATATTCTCTAAAATCTGTTTTTATAGGATGCGCAAGGTCCCTATGTTGTTGAGAAGGAGAAAGTCGCTGTTGATTTACTGGATTTAAAGATGCTCCACAGGAACCACAGAATTTATGGTTTATGGGATTTTTAAATCCACATCTTGAACAGGGTCTCTGCATCTTTTTGCTTGGCATAGCAACAAAAAGCCCTCTTTTTCCCTCTATAATCCTTATATCCCTTACCACAAAAGAATTATCAAAAGTTATTGAAGCATATGCTCTTAATCTACTATTTGGTCTCTCTACAAGAGAAATTCTGGTTTCAGTAATTTCCATCTTTACCTCCTTTTACAGGCAAACACTTTCAACTTCCAATTTTTCCCAACCTTTAAGAAAAAATAAATTTTTAACTTTTCTGACTTCCTCCTTCTCTTTAAATATACTGAAAAGCACTCCTCCACTTCCACTTAAAAAAAATCTCTTCCCTGTTTTTTTCTCTACCTCATTTCTCACCTCCTTTACCTCATTATTTATTTCAAAGCACGCTTTCTCAAGACGATTAAACATATAATTTTCAATTTTATTAATATCACCTTCTTTTATTTTCTCTATAAGGATTTTAACTTTTTCATATGCATATGTCAAATCACCAAATTCTCCAAGTTCATCAAGTTTATTATAAACATCAGATGTTTTTATGGAAAAATCAGGTATTAAAAGAAGATAATAAAATTTGAAATCATCACAAATTTTAACCTTTTCTCCAAAATTTTCTATAATGCATCTTTTACCTGTTAAAAATAATGAAACATCAGAACCAATCTCTTTTGCAATTTCTAACATCTCATCCATATTCAGTCCAAAATTAAAAATTTTGTTTAGATAGAGTAATGCATATGCAGAATCAGAACTCCCTCCACCAAGACCTGTTCCAGGTGGTATTCTTTTTTCAATTTTTATATTAACTTCAAAACTAAATCTTTTTTTCAGAATAGAAATCAATTTTGTAACAGTGTTTTCCTGAGGTATTTCCCATTTTGAAATGAAATTTACACTTGTTTTTTCTGAAGATTTTATATAAATGAAATCATATAATGAAACTATATCTATAAGGGAAACTAAAGGATGAAGCAAATTTTCTCTTTTCCCGACTTCAAGAAAAAGGTTAACCTTTGCTGGTGCTTTTATCTTCCACATTATTACTTTTCTTCCTTTTTGCAACCTTAACCATTGACGGTCTTATAACTCTCTCATTGTAAATATAACCGCTTTTATCTTCTTCTATTATTATACCATCTTCAAAATCATCTGTTTCTATGACTTCTGTTGCTTCATGAAAATCAGGATTAAATTTTTCTCCTTTTGCTACTATTTTTTTTACTCCAAGACCTTCAAGAAATTTTTCAAATTCCTTTTTAAGTAATTCAAGACCCTTTTTAATAACTTCAACTGACTGAGTTTTATCTATCTGCTTTAAAACACTATCAAAAATTTCATCAAATGGAATTAATTGCAAAATAAGATTTTCATTCCCGTATTTAAGTATATCTCTTTTTTCCTTTTCAACCCTTTTTCTGTAATTATCAAATTCTGCTAAGGTCCGTAAATATTTATCGTTTAATTCTTCTATTTTTTTATCTGCCTCTTTTTTCTCATTCATAAGTTCCTTAAATTTTTTTGCAATCTCCCTTAAATTTTTTAAGTCCTCTTCCTTTATAAAGTATATTTTTTTGTTCATTTTATAAATCCCATTCTCCATGGTGGCCAGTAAATAAAAAGTGCTTTTCCTATTAAATTTTTTCTGGGGACAAATCCCCAATCTCTACTATCAGAACTATTTATACTATTATCCCCAAGAACATAAAATGAATTTTCAGGAACCTGTATTTCTTCTTCAACTCCATATTTGCCAATACTATAATAATACCTGCAACTTATTTTAGAATCTTCAATTACTTTTCCATTTATGTAAATTTTACCCTCTTTTATCATAACTCTTTCCCCGGGAAGTCCGATTAATCTTTTAACAAAATCTCTTTTCGGGTCATGAGGCGGTTTAAAGATAACAACCTCTCCTCTTTTTGGCTCTCTTATTTTAAAAATTATATTATTTGAAAGAAGACGGTCTCCAACTTTTAATGTTGGAACCATTGAAGTTGATGGAATTTTAAAATTTCCAACAAAAAATGTTCTTATAAATAGGGCAATTATAAAAGCCCAGAAAAGTGACTTAAACCAGTTAAATGTTTCTTTTTTTAAATCTTTTTTCTTTTCCATTTTGAAATCTCTTTTCTTTTCAATCCTGAAATTTTAAATTTTATCATCCTTTTTCCTATCAATCAAATTTTTAACCTCTAAATATATAGATGCATAAGAATTAACCATTTCTTCAAAAGAATACCATTTTTTTATTTTTTCCCTTGCTTTTTTTCCCATCCTTTCCCTTAAATCTTTATTCTCTATTAAATTTATAATCCTTTTTGCCATTTCTTTATAATCCGTGCTTTTCACAATATATCCATTTTCTCCATTTTCAATTATATAAGGGACATCTCCAACATCAGTAGCAACAGGTGGTATACCATAACCCATACTTTCAAGTAAACTCACAGGACATCCCTCCCATAATGAAGGGAGAACAAAAATATCAAATATTTTAAGATATTCATAAATATTTTCTATATATCCAGTGAGAACGAAATATTCAGAAAGACCGTTTTTTTCTATCCTTCTTACAATTTCTTCTTTCAATTCACCCTCTCCAAGGATATAGAACTTAACATTATTAAATTTTTCTATCACTATTTTTCCTGCCTTAATTAAATTAAAATACCCTTTTGCCTTTTTTAAGTTACCAATGCTTCCTATAACTATATAATCCTTATTAACCTTTTCTATTTTTTCAGGGATTTCTATTCCATTTGGTATAACTTTTATTTTCTTTCTCGCAATTTTCCCTTTTTTTATCAAAACTTCTCTTGCAGAATAAGAATTTGATATGATTAAATCAACCCATTTTTTTGTTATCCTTTCTAAAAACCAGTGATACCATTTTCTCCATGGGTCTGTGCTTCTCTGTGAAGAAATTATAAATTTTATTCCAGCAAGTTTTCCATAAATTCTTCCAAGGATATTGCTAACAAAAAGAAATGACTGAAGAATATCTATTTTTTCTCTTTTAATATGAAAGAAAAGAGTTATAAATAAAAATGGTTTTTTTTTAAGGTCAAAAACATATATTTTGAAATTTTCCTTCCTTAATTCCTTTGTAAATTTCCCCTCACCTTTTATGCAGAAAAATATAATATCAAAAATTTTTCTATCAAGGTGTTTTACAATTGTTAGAATCATTTTTTCTGTTCCACCTATTTCAGAACTTCCTATTAAATATCCGATTTTAACCTTATTTCCCATATATTGGTTCTACTAATGGAGATGGAATATTCCTTTTTATTTTTTGATATGCAACAATTCCATTTAATGATGCCCTCGGATAACATAAAAAATCTATTGTTTTTACTTTTTCAATATTTATAAATTCTTTTAAATTTAAAACTCCAGGACCGATTAAAAAGATGTTTTTTCTTTCAATAAGTGAGAGTATATCTTTTAATGAAATTTTTTTTATACTAAATGATTTTTTGTAATTAAACCTCCCATTAAATTCAGAATAAAAAAATAAATCCTTTGAAGAATAAACTATCCCTAAAAATTTTCCCTTCATATTCTTAATAGAATAAAAAAGTGCATCAAAGACATTTACTGCATAAATTTTATTTTTTTCAGCAAGAACAAGTCCTTTTGCAAAACTTATTCCAATCCGAATGCCAGTCCAGGAGCCTGGACCGGTAGAAACAACAACATAATCAAAATCATCATAAATTATATCAAGTTTTTCAATAAATTCACCTGCAATATCAGAACTTTCAAAAAATATTTCTTTTTTGAGATTACAATTTTCAAGGGTTGCTATACTTCCAAAATTTGTTGTTGTCTCAATGGAAAGAATTTTCATGTTTAATCTACCTTTCTGCACTCTTCAACAAATGCTTCTATATTTTCAATCGGGACTTCCGGTTCAAGAACATGAGTAGGAGATAAAATTAAAGCACCATCATAACCAATTTTTTCCTTCCTTTCCCTTACAACTTTTTTAACTTCATCAGGTGTTCCAAAAGGCATTGTTGATTGAGTTCCTATTGTTCCATCAAAGACAATATATTTACCATAATCCTTTTTCAATTTATAAATATCCATACATTCTGGTTGAACAGGATTTAAAATTGTTACTCCTATATCTATCAATTCTCCTATTATATCTTCAATATTTCCATCACTGTGATACCATATCTGAATATCTTCCTTTATACTTTTTGCCTTTTCATATACCTTTTTCCATCTTGATTTTATAA
>Ga0080004_1112441_pt1 | contig 18061 bp, 22 predicted proteins | sample WasSprMetagenome_FD_69207 | JGI IMG/M metagenome (GOLD analysis project Ga0080004, IMG submission 69207) | Sulfidic aquatic microbial communities from Washburn Spring, Yellowstone National Park, USA - WS (SPADES assembly) (version 2) | ecosystem: Environmental > Aquatic > Thermal springs > Hot...
AATTATACTAGAAAGCGAATTAGCAGAGCTAGAATCTTCAAAGGAATTGAATAAGTTAATTAAAGAGAGAAGCGAAGAACCGTAAAATTTAAATATTTGTATACCTACATACTCATAATAGTGAGAAAATGGCACAGCCTCAAGCATTGTTAGGTCAATTGGGTGGACAACCAATTTTAATTCTACCAGAAGGAACACTTAGGCAAAGGGGAAGAGATGCCCAGCGCAATAATATAGCTGCTGCTCGAGCTGTTGCTGAAGCAGTTCGTTCTACTTTGGGTCCAAAAGGAATGGATAAGATGCTAGTAGATTCTATTGGGGATATAGTAATAACAAACGATGGAGTAACAATTTTAGAGGAAATGGAAATTGAACATCCTGCAGCAAAGATGATGGTTGAGGTTGCAAAAACTCAAAATGAGGAAGTTGGAGATGGAACAACAACAAGCGTAATAATTGCTGGTGAGCTTCTTAAAAAAGCTGAAGAGCTTTTAGATCAGGAAATTCATCCTATTGTAATAACAAAAGGTTTTAGGATTGCTAAGGAAGAAGCTTTAAAAATATTGGAAGAAATAGCAAAGCCCATTTCCTTGAAAGATGATGATTTACTTCAAAAAATTGCAATTACAGCAATGTCCGGAAAATCGGCAGAAAAAGTCTCACCAAAAATTGCTTCTTTAATCATCGAAGCAGTAAAGACTGTTGCTGAAGAAGTTGATGGAAAAATCAAAATTGATAAGGATAATATAAAGAGGGTTAAAAAGCATGGTGCAAGTATAGAGGAAACTGAACTTGTTAAAGGAATAATTGTTGATAAAGAAGTTGTTCATCCAGGGATGCCAAAAAGGGTAAAGAATGCAAGAATTGCCTTATTAGATTGTGCTTTAGAGATTAAGGAAACTGAAACTGATGCACAAATAAGAATTACTTCTCCTGAGCAAATGCAAGCCTTCATTGAGCAAGAGCAAAGAATGCTTCGAGAAATGGTTGAAAAAATTGAAAGCGTTAAGGCTAATGTTGTATTTTGCCAAAAAGGAATTGATGACTTAGCTCAGCATTACTTAGCAAAGAAAGGAATTTTAGCTTGCAGGAGGGTTAAAAAATCTGACATGGAAGCTTTAGCAAAAGCTACTGGAGCAAGAATTGTTACAAGCTTAGAAGATTTAACTCCTAACGACTTAGGATTTGCTGGATTGGTTGAAGAGAGGAAGTTTGGTGATGAGGCATTAACTTTTGTTGAAGATTGTAAAAATCCAAAAGCAGTTACAATATTAGTAAGAGGTTCTACTGAGCATGTGACTGATGAAGCAGATAGATGTGTTGAAGATGCTATTGGCGCTCTTGTTTCTGCTTTAGAAGTTGGAAAAGTTGTTGCTGGAGCTGGTGCTCCTGAAGCAGAAGTTGCAAGAAGGTTAAGAAAAATTGCAGAAAAGTATGCAGGAAGAGAACAATTGGCAATAAAAGCATTTGCCGATGCTCTAGAAGTTGTTCCAAGAAGCTTAGCAGAAAATGCAGGATTAGACCCAGTTGACATTTTGGCTGAATTGAGAGCTGCTCATGAACAAGGAAAAATAAGTTATGGATTGGATCTTGAAAAAGGAAAAGTTGCTGATGCATGGCTTTTAAACATTGTTGAACCATTAAAAGTAAAAACTCAAGCAATTAAATCTGGTGCAGAAGCTGCTGAGATGATATTGAGAATTGATGATGTTATTGCTGCTGGTAAGCTAGAAAAAACATCAAAGGCACCTGAAACTCCTTCTGAAGAAGAGTAAATTAAAAAGAAAGCAAACTTCCTGAAAGGAATTTCATCGCCTCTTTCAAAACTTTTTGTGAAGTTGGCTTAAGCTTACTTAAAGCTTCTTCATAGCTTAGCCATTCATAACCAACATTTTCTTCAGATATTCTTACTTCTTTTTCATCAGTTTGCGCAAGAAAATAAATTACTTCTTTCGAAATTAGCTTGTTCTCGCGACGATAAAACCATTTTACTTTTTGCTTAAAATTTTTTAAAAATTTCAAATCCTTAATTCCTGTTTCCTCCTCAATTTCCCTTTTTGCAGTATCTTCAGCCTTTTCACCTTTCTCAATATTTCCGCGAGGAAAATCCCAATATTCTGATTTAAACTTATATCTTAAGAGCAAAAATTTTATTCCATTTTCCTTCCTAAAAACTACTGCACCTGCGGATTTTTCCCTTATCATTTAAATTTATTTACTCATTTTTCAAAATTAATATTATGCCTGAGGATCTTAATGAAGAAACTAGTGAAACCGATGAGTTTGAACTTACTCCAATTTCCCCGCTTAGAAGATTAGAAAAAAGGATTGAAAAACTTGAAAAATTTAGTGGCTTTGGAGATAAAGAACTTTATCGCGAGCTTTTAACAATAGTAAGAACTAACCAGCAAATAGTTGATGAAGTAATAAAAGCAAATAATAGCTTAATACTTGAAATTTCTAAGCTAGTTACAAAAATTGGAGAGCTTATTTCGCGTTTAGACGAAATTATTTCTTTTATTAAGGAAAGTGCATCTGAAACAGAAGAAACTGTAGAAAAAGAGTCACCAGAAAAATTGAAGGAGCTAATTGAAATAAACAAAAAAATTGTTGAAAGTAACAAAGCTATACTTACTAGCTTAGAAGAACTTATAACAAAAATTAAACCTCCTCCTTTAATTAGAAAACCTTTATTCCCAAAAAAATTATAAATAATTATGAAAGCTCAAGCTAACATTGTTGCAGCTGTTATAATAATCGTTTTAGCTATAGCTTTAGTTTCTGCTGCTTATACTTGGGGTGTTCCACTCATAATGAAAAGACAAGATTGGGCTTTGGTAGATAGAGTAAGAAACTCCTTTGATCAAAATAACATAAATTCTTTGCCAAGCAAAATTGAATACATAGCAACTAATAGGGGAGAAGATACTTTTATTTCCGAGACCAATGGTATTTTTGAATTAAATGAAACTGAAAATTCAATAACTTTCTCATTTTTTTCAAGAGTAAGTGATATAGCTATTAATTCTGGTTGGATATCTCTTACTTATGGCTCATCTTGCCCTCCTTCAGATGGCTATGTTGGAATTGATAAAGCAAGTGTAGTTTGCGCAAGAGCTGATACTCATCAAAATGGTTATAATATAACTTACAGAATTTACTTCAGAAAACTTTTTGAGCCTGCAGGAACAAAAGGATATAAAATTCAGCTTGTTAAACATGAAGCTAGCCAACTTAAAGTTAGCGGAAGAAATGTTAGGATAATTTATTCTGGCATAGAAGAAACTCTGGAAGGTGGAAAAAATATAATTGTAACAAAGATTAAAATTCTTTTAGGATGAAAGGGCAATATTTAGTAATTCAATTCTTGCTTTTCTTCCTAATTGGCCTATCAGTATTCTTGTCCATAGGAAATCTTTTTCGCTATCATGCTGATGTTTTTGGAGCAAATGTTGCAAATTCCTATAGAAAGCTTTTGAATAGTTATATTTCTTCAGCAATAATTTATGAATTTGCCAATTGCAAACAATGCGACGTCATAAATTCAACCTTCAGGATAAAGAATGAAACTGCAGAGTATTTTTATGAAATTTATTACACATCTTTAGGATTAAACGTAATATCCCAGCCAGGAGGAAGAAATTATCTTTCTTCTGTTCACAACCTGAATTATACTTTAAGCCCAACAGGAAGTTATGCTGTTTCAATAAAGCCAATAAACTTAATTATTGATAAAACGAAAAATAAATTATGGATAAAATAATTGCTAAAAACCTTCTCAAAAGAATGATTAAGGGATATAAAAAGATACAGGAAAAAGAAAAGGTTGAAATTCCTGAAATTTCTCCGGAAAAATTCCCGGAAAAGAAGGAAAGGGAAATAATAATTCTTCAGAAAGCTGTTGAAAAAGTTCCTACAGAAAAAGAGGAAAAAGTTGAAGAAAAAATTGAAGGAGTGGAAATTCCTGAAATTTTAGAAAGAATAGTTCCAGTTAAAAAACCAATAGAAAAGCCTATAAAGCTTGTTTATCCTTTAATTCCAAGAAAGCCGAAGAAAGGAGAAACTATATTTGCATATGCAAAAATTGAGTGGAACGATAAATTAAAAAGGTATGTTTATAATGTAATTGAACCTGAACTAACAGAAAAATTGAAGGAGATTTTGATTAAGATAAAAGATTTGCTTGAGCAAAGGTTAGATGTTGATCTATCAAAGCTAAAGATGGTTGAAGCCTCCGAATTTTTGAGAAAGCAAATAAATGATATAATAAATTATTTTGGTTTTAAAATTTCTCAAACAGAAATGGAAATTCTTCGCTACTTTGTTGAAAGGGATTTTTTGGGATTAGGCAAAATTGAACCTTTAATGAAAGATGAAAATATTGAAGATATAAGTTGCGATGGAGTAAATATTCCTATTTTCGTTTATCATCGCGATCCAAGAATAGGAAGTGTTGCTACAAACATTGTTTTTTCAGATAAGGAAGAGCTTGATTCTTTTGTAATACGCTTAGCACAAATTTCTGGAAAATCTATTTCTGTTGCCGAACCATTAGTTGATGCAACCTTGCCAGATGGTTCAAGACTTCAAGCAACTTTAGGTACAGACATAGCAAGAAAAGGAAGCAATTTCACGATCAGAAAATTCATGTTAGAGCCTTTAACTCCAACCCATTTACTAAATTATAAAACTATTGATTCAAAAAGCCTTGCTTATCTTTGGCTTGCAGTAGATTTTGGAAGAAGCATTTTAATTTCAGGAGGTACTGCCTCAGGAAAAACAACTTTGCTTAACGTTTTATCTCTTTTCATTAGGCCTGAAAAAAGGATTATTTCAATTGAAGATACTGCAGAGCTTCAACTTCCTCATCCTCACTGGGTTCCTACAGTTGCAAGAACTCCAATTTCTAGACCCGGAAAAGAAGAAGTTGACCTCTTCAAACTTTTGAAAGAGAGTATAAGGCAAAGACCAGAATATATAATAGTTGGAGAAGTAAGGGGGGAAGAAGCTTTTATTCTTTTCCAGCAAATTGCTACTGGTCATCCTAGTTTGGCAACAATACATGCTGATACTATACAAAAACTTTTTGATAGACTCACCACTCCTCCAATTTCATTACCTCCTTCCTTAATAGGAAGCTTAGATTTAATAGTTTTCCTTTCAAGAGTAAGGCATAAAGATAAGTTTGTTAGAAAAGTTACTCAGATACTTGAAATGATAAGATACGATGAAAAAACTGGAAAGCCAATAGTAAATAAAGTATTTGAATGGAATCCTTTTACGGATAAATTTGAAACAATAAATAAAAGCATTTTGCTGAAAAAGATTTCGAGTAGCGTAGGTGTACCAGAAGAAGAGCTTGTTGAAGAATTGAAAAGGAGAGTAGCTGTTCTGGAGTGGATGCAAAGGAGAAATATTACTTCTTACAAAGATGTTTATACTGTTATAACTGAATATTATCATCATCCTAATCATATTCTTGCCCTTGCATTAAGGGGAAGATGATGGGTTTTTACAGAAATCAAGCATTTAGGTTTTTTGGAAAATATTCAGAAAAACTACTTGAGCTTTTTCCAGATTTAAAAATTGATTTAAAAAAAGCTGACATGAAAATTTCATCTCAAGAATACATGAGCATGGCTCTTTTTACAATTTTCTTGCTTTTTCTCATCCTTTTTCCAACAATTTCACTTTTCTTTGGTCTTTTAACAGGTGCATTTTTATTCGGCTTCATAAGCGCATTTACAACAAGCCTTGCTGCTTTATTCCTAACTTTCATTTTTTTTCTGAATTATCCAAAAATTGTAAAGGGTAAAAAAGCAAAAGAAATTGAAAAAGCTTTGCCCTTTGCTTCACTTTATTTGTCAACAGTAACTAGCTCTCGTTTACCTTTGCACACTTCTTTTAAACTTTTTTCAAAATTTAGCGGCTATGGAAAGATAGCTGAAGAAATCAACAAAATTAATCAAGATGTTGAACTTTTTGGTTTAGATATAAACACAGCTTTGGAAAGAGAAATAGATAGAAGTCCTTCAAAGAGCTTAAGCGACCTTTTATGGGGAATTTTATCGGTATCAAGAGCTGGAGGAGATGTTAACGAATATTTAAAACAAAAATCTTCAAGCCTTATTGAAGAATATAGACGCAAGCTATACGAATTTTCCCATAGCTTAGCATTATATGTTGAAATGTACTTAACTGCAATAGTGCTTGGTACTGTATTTTTCACTGTTTTAAGTGCAGTAGTTGCTGGAATAGCAGGAGCTGCAAAAAACATAGTTTTATTACAAGCTTTTCTGATTTTCATTTTTACTCCGCTAATTGGAGTAATTTTTCTATTTTTAGTTAAAAGGAGCACACCAGCTGGTGAATAAATGAAGATGAAAATAGGTGAAAGGGAAAAAATCCTTTTAATTTCTTTAATCATTTCTGCATTTCTCCTTACTATAGGATTTTTAAGCTATGATATTGGAGTAATGGGAAATGTTATAATTCTTTCAAGCATCATAATCATAGCACCGCAACTAATCCTATCTTATCTCAAATTTAGAGAAATAAAAGAGATGGAAGAAAATTTTCCCTCTTTTATCAGAGACTTAACAGAATCTATAAATTCTGGTATGCCTTTACATGAAGCTATTAGAAGTGCTAGTAAAATTTCATACGGAAAACTTTCAAAAGAAATAAAGAAGATGGCAAATCAAATAAGTTGGGGGATGCCAGTACCAGAAGTTTTGAACGATTTTGCAGAAAGAGTTAAAAAGAGCAAAAGACTTTTTTCTTCAATAAAAATCATAAGAGAATCTTATCTTGCTGGAGGAAATTTAGTTTCTATTCTTGACTCTATTGCTGAAAATATCACAATTTTAAAAGATGCTGAAAAAGAGAGGAAAAGCTTGCTTAATCAATATGTGCTAATAATGTATGCTATAAGCATAATATTTATAGTTATAGCTGTTGCTCTAAACAAATTGCTTGTTCCAATTTTCAAGGCAACTCCGCTTGCAGAAGGCGCGATAGGCCTTACAAATCCCTGCTTACAATGCGAAAGCTTAGTCTGTGGAGTTTGTGCAATTTTTCAATTTGTCTCTCAAAACATTTTTTTAGTTGACCCCAATTCTGTAGGAGCATATTATACTTCATTATTCTTCTTTTTATCATTAATTCAATCAATCACGGCTGGCTTAATAGCTGGCCAGATAAGTGAAAATTCAATTGTTGCAGGTTTTAAGCACAGCTTAATCTTACTTTGCATCTCGCTAGGAGCTTTCAGCATTTTAGTAAGATTAGGTTTAATGGGTGCTTAAATGAAGGCTCAATTTTCTTTAGATTATTATGTTGCATTAATATTTTTCGTTCTTTTCATAACTTACATTTTCTTTAGAGTTGCCTCTTTTTCTCCACTCTACACAAAAGAAATAAATACGCAAAGAATTAGAGCTGAAGCATTTCAAATTTCAGAAATTCTTATTAACGATGTAGGTGAGCCTGCTCGTTGGTATCAAGTATCGCAAACAGAAATAAAAAGGATAGGTCTTTCTAATGAATCACTTAATTACACAAATTTCCTTTCAACGAAAAAAATTTCAGCTCTTAATTCCTTAATAGGAAATCCTTGTACTCAATCAGGATATGAAAAAATTAAAAGCTGGCTTAGCATAGAAGATGATTTTGCTTTCACCTTAATAAACAAAACTTCTGGAACTACGATATTGAGTTGTAAACCGCAGCAAAAAGTTGCTAGAGAGCTTGTAGTAAACATTTCAAGAATAGTTGCCTTTGATTCAGGAGATTATGGAATTTTAAATTTGGAGGTTTGGTAAAATGAAAGCACAAATTCCAATGATCGAAACAATAATAAGCATAATAATTCTTTTAATAGTTTTTTCAGTTTTTTTCCCTGGTTTTATTTATCAAAGTAAATGGAGTGAAGCACAAATTTTACTCAAAAGCAGAGATATTTTGGTTACACTCGATAGACTTAAAAAAATTTGGAATTATTCTTTCGTTGAAGATATAAGCAATTTTCTTAATACTGTTCTTGATCCAAACATGCTTTTCTGGACAGAAACAGAAGGAACTTTTAAAAGCAGAATAGTTGTTGCTTGTAATTGCACTTTAGGGCAAATAAGCAACCTTACAAGATGGATTGGAAAATTGAAGTTAAATGGAAGAGAAATTAGCCTCGACTTTGTTCAAGCTAACTTAGAAAATATTCCTTCTTCTGATGTCCTTTTAATTTTTGGTTATAAAAATCTTGATCCATACAAAAATTCCCTTCTCGATTACTTGAAAAAAGGAAACGGAATAATAGAGATTGCAGATTTTACGTCTTCAGTTGAAAATGCACAAAAGGAAATTTTTGGGATTGTTGATTCAGGGAGCTGGGGTAGTGTTGATTACGATAGAACTATAAAACCATTAAATGCCTCCAACATAACTTACCAATTATACAAAATTTTCTATCATCTTCCTCTTCTTTTGAAAAGTCCTACAAAAGAAAATTCAATTCCAACAGAAGGCTTAGCTTCTCCAACATGCCCAAATGTAACAAGCGGTAATTTCACGTTCAATCAAACAGCAAAAAAATTTTGGGTTTGCAATTCAACGCATGTTTATTTTGACACAAATCAAAATTCCTTAGCAGATCTTTTAGTAAAATTGAATGAAGATTTCACTTTGCAAGGATATAAGTTTCATCTTAACTACATAAACAATTATACTGATATTGGAATTTCTTTCAGACCATTTTACAATTTCACAGATACAGATACTTTCCAATTTTGTAGAGAGCCGTCAAAGAAAAGAATAGTTCCTCTTAACAATGAAAATGAAAGAGCTTTCCTTTACGGCATAAAACAAACTGGTTGGGGTGAAGATATTCGAAGCTTTTGTGCAATCTTAAATGCAAGTGGAAAAGCTATTTGGTTTACAGACCCAACAGATACCATTTCATTAGAAGATGATCATAAACTTCTTCTAGCAAGTTTAATTTTGACAGCATCTAGCAAAAAAAGTTTGCAACTCCCTTATGCTAGTTTAAGAATTGGCTATTTAACTCCTTACATAAACGTGAAAAATGAAGATATGTTTGAAGTTTACAAATTTAGCTTAGGTTTGGGATATCCCTACTAATTACTATTGGCTTAGAAATTTTCCACATGTTGTTAACGTAAGTATCAAAAATTTTTGCAAAAGATTTATCGTTACTCCAAATTGAGCTAAAGCTGAAACCTTCAAGCTTGCTTGGATCATTATCAAGCCTTAAAAGAATTTCTTTTCCATCAACAACAACTATTCGAGGATGAACACTAGTTGGAAAATATCTTACTTCAGCTCCAAACCTTATGTACCATTTTATATTCAAATAATTTTTCTGGCTTGGAGGCTCTAACCCTATAACTCTAACTTTTACTCCTCTTCTAACAGCAAATTTAACAGCTTGACCTAAACGAGCTGTAAAAGAATAATTTTTCGTTACTCCATAAACATATTTTTCGCTTCTATCAACCATCTCAGCAACTTTATTGAAGAATTCCTTCCACTTTTTTCCTTTTATTGTCCATATTCCAGTTGTAATATTTTTTTCAAATTCTGATTTGAGCAATTTTGAAATAACTTTTATCTCCTCGCTCAATTCCTTAAGCTCCTTTTGCTTTTCTGAAATAAGAGCTCTAAAAGCTATTTCTGGTGGAACTGCTCTAAATTCCTTAGGCCTACCATCAAGCATTTCAACTAATTGCTTACTCATTAAACTTTGTAAAACAGAGTAAATTTTTGACTGAGGGACTTCTGATTTCAAGCTTATTGCCCCAGCTTTTGCAGAACCAAAATTTAGCAAAGCAAAATAAACTTTTGACTCGTATTCATTTAAACCAAACTTTTGAAGAATTTTAATAATATCTTGCTTACTCATAATTATTCTGTTTTCTTGGATGCTATTTAAAGTTTCTGTTTCTTCAACAACTAATATTTCAGCCATTTTTCTCACTAACTCCTTCCTTTGCTGCATTCTTTATCTCTTCAAAAAAACCTTTTAAAGCGCTTGTGAAAAGATCATAAAGAAATTTTCCACCCATCACACCAGCTGGAAATAAAAGGTCAAAAGAATTTTGTTTTTCATCTTTAACAAAATTTGCTAAATAATCAAGAGGAATTTCATTTTTCGCTTCCTTTATAAGTATCTCTTTATAATCTTTTGATAATTCTGAACTCTCAACCTTTTTAACATATTCGCAAATCTTTTTAATTCTAGAAAAATCTGAAGAATTTTTTAAGCTCAACTTCAAATCTTCCAACTCTTTTTTATAAGCTATTTCGCTCATTTTTTTCTACCAAACTCATAAAAAAATCTTGAAATGAATTCATCAACGCTTAGCCGTGAATATTCAAATTTTTCCTCGAGATAAGAATCAAGAGCTTTGAAAAACTGTTCAACGAAAATTTTTGTAGGAACGCTTAAAATTGCATCTGCAACTCTTTCTTTAAATGGTAAATAAGCTGGCATTGCTTCTATCATGTATTTCCTAATTTTTTCTTTCACGAATTTTACTGCTGCCTCTTTTTCAATTTCCTTGTTATTCTCTATCTTTGCCCACTCGCTCTTCAGCTTTTCTGAATTATAAAGTCCAGCTCTTCTTCCTGCTTCAAGAAATAGTGCTAGAAGAGTCTCCATCTTTCTTCCCTACATACCTTTTCATTACTCTTTCAACTACCTCTTCTAGCTTCTTTTCGTCAATCTCAGCTTTTCCGTATTTTTTGAGAAATTCTTCTAATCCTTTCTTAACTCCCCACTTTACTATCTCATATCCGCACAAGCCAGCTCCTGCGTAAATAGCGTACTTAACAAACTCTTCCGCAGCTTCTTTTATTCCCATTTTCACCTCCTCCAAAGTTTACCAACAATATTTCGAAAAAATTTCATGACAAAAACTGAGCCAACATAAAATTGAATAAAACCTTTTATTCCCTCCCCAAAGCTTTGAGAAGAAATTTCAGAAAAACTTTTAATAGCATAATCAAAACCTTTGTAAAGATCAATGTAAGGAAAATGATGAATAGTATATTGCAAACCTTCTAAAGCTCTTTTACCAACTTCGCAAATTGCATATCCTCCAACTGCACAAGCTGCTCCATAAAGCCCAGTTAAAATTGCTGGCCCTACATACCAAGGATCCACATAACTTTTCAAATAATCCTTAATAGTTTTCAAAACTCCTTTTTCACTCATTTTTTATCACATACAACTTTTTTATCAACTCTTTGAAGCTCACGAGAAGAAATTGAAAATATGAATAATATCTAAATTTAGAACTCTTTACAGTGAAAAATTTCCAGAAATTTACCACCAATGGTGGTTGTATTTCTTTAAATATGGGTTAAAATAAATGCAAATAATGAAAATTGAAGAAGGAGTAATTCTTGTTGTAAAAAGAGGAGAAAAATTTTTGCTTCTAAAAAGGGCTGAAGAACTTGAATTTCCTACGGGAAAAGTTGAAAAAAAGAATAGTAGCATGGAGCATGCTGCTTGGCGCGAGCTTCAAGAGGAAACTGGTTTGTATCCGAGCAAGCTAGAATATTTAGGAAGTTTTGAAAGAAAAGAAAAAAATAAAATTTCAATCTTTCATGCTTTTCTAGTTGAAAAATTTGCTGGAGAAATAAAACTTTCTGAAGAGCATTCTGATTTTTGCTGGCTAACAAAAGAAGAAATTTTGAGAAAGAAGCCTTCAGAAGAAATAAGCATAGATAGCATAACTCTCTTGAAAAAATTTAAAGTATAATTTTTTTCAACTTTAAATGGAAACAAAACATACTGCCTTACCGTTAACTTTATTAGGTAAAAAATAACGTAATAAAATAAAAGGAATATAAAGAGTCTCCAGGATAGCGGGGTAGAAAGTTAATACTTGCCCAAAGCAGCCTGGAGCCAATGACAGTATGCTCGTCGAAGCTTGCGAAAGGCTCATAGACTCCAGGTTAAGACACCCGAAGAGAAAATCGGGGAAAGGTCGCTGGTTCAAAAGGAGTTAGCTCCTGAAATTCCAGCCCCCGCTATCACCCGCTTTTTTATTAACATCAATTGCTTTTTTTTGAAATTTAGAAGATAATATGGTGTTAAACAGATATTTAATGTGGAAAAAGATGAATAAGGAATTAAAAATGAAAATCTTCCTTACTGGATTGCCAGGTTGCGGAAAATCAACTGTTTTACTTAAAGTAATTGAAATTCTTAAACAAAAAGGATTAAAAATTGGAGGAATAATTACTCCTGAAAAGAGAGTTGGTGAAAAAAGAGTTGCATTTTTAGTTAAGGATATTTATTCTGGCAAAGAAGGAATTTTAGCAAGTGTTGATCAAAAATTTGGTCCAAGATTAGGAAAATACAAAATAAACTTAGAGGATTTTGAAAAAGTTGCTTTGCCAGCTTTAGAATTTGCTATTAAAAATTGTGACTTAATTGCGATAGATGAAATTGGAAAAATGGAATATTTCAGTGAAAAATTTAAACAAAAAGTTTTTGAAATTTTGAATTCTGATAAAAAAGTTATTGCTGTTTTGCACAGAAATTTTGTTCCTCAATTTAAGAATTATGGAAAAATTTTTGAAATAACTAAAGAAAATAGAGAAAGCTTGCCAGAAAAAATTGTTGAATTATTTAAAATTTCTCCTTAATTATCTTCTCGCTAATCTTCTTAATTTGCATCATAAATTCCTTAGCTTTTTCTAACACATCTTTTGCATCTTCTTCTTCAAAAATTACACCAACTCGATAATCACTAGATTCTCTCATTTCAAATGCTTGCCTTAAATTTCTACCAAATTTTTTATCCATTAGTTTTTCTTCAGTTATAATTCTTGAAAACTCCCTTATCACCCCTTCGTGCGTTCTTGGCTCAATACCATAAAGATATAAAAGAGCTCTTGCTGCATGAAACATAGCATAATATGCTCTGCTTATAGAATCAACAATTTTCCCATTTTTCAAGAGTATTTCCGCTGCCTCTAACCTCTCTTGAGAGCTTTTTATTTCTTGTTCAGCTAACTTTTTTGCTTCAACTTCCTCCATAAATTATCATTCCTTTTTTTATTTCTTTTATGATTGGCTCTTTACCAGTTTCAAACTCTTTTTCAGAAAATTTAATTATTGAAACAACCTTTCCGTACTTAAACAAAATTTTATCAGAAATCTCTTCGACTTTTGAGAGAAATTTTTTATCGCTCGTTATTACTGCAATATCAATATCTGAATCAAACCTACTTTTTCCCTTAACCACAGAACCGAATGCTATTATTTTCCCATTTCCCTTAACTTTTCTAAATTCTTCAAATATCTTTTGATATAATTTCAGCATATTGAATAAGTGTGCTTTGGTTAAAAAATACTTAAATTATTTTTGAATGGGTCCGGGGAGAATCGAACTCCCTTCTCCACCTTTCTTCTTGCTTGTAAGGGTGGCTTTAGTTTTTAAGTCCTACCGTTAGACTACGGACCCGCTTAGTTAGTATTTACTTTTCAAAATTTTTATTTTTTCAAAAATTTGAAACTCTTATTCTGAAAATTTAAAGCTAGTAAAACCGTTGCAATTAACAATATGAAAATTATTCCAAAAAAATCGAACTCAGGCAAACTCTTTTTACCAGCACCAATTGTTACCATTTGTTTTGCCCAGCAACGATTATTTACACAATAAGGAGCAAAAGCTGGACAATCTGCATTGCTATTGCATGCTGTATTGAAATTTGGAACTGGCTCAATATTTGATTTTGAATAAATTTCAAAATTTGCATTCCCAGTAGCAAGAAAAGTTATGCGTGGAAAAGTTGAAGCTATTTGATTATAAGAAATTTCTTCTGTACTCGAAAAAGGATTTTCTATTAATACTGGTGGGCTAAATGCTGAGGGAATAAAACTTATATTTGTTGTAAAGCTGCTTTTTAAAAGCCCGAAATTTTGAACATTTATTGGCAAAGTGAAAGGATCTCCTACAGTAATTGTTACAGGCGAAACTGAAGTTTCAAATTTTATTGAGTAAAAAGTTCTGTTTGGATATGGCAAATATTCTAAGCTTGGATTTGAAGGATCGTAAAATTTGCAGGTTACGTTATTTATATTTTTAAAACTATACTTTGGTAAATAAATTGAGCAAGAATGTTTTCCAGTCGGCCCTAAATAAGTGCAATTTTGATAATCTTTACAATTTACATTAATTGGCGGTGTAGGATTTGGACAATTCAAATAGCACCAAACCCCAATTTCTTTTTCTTCTCCTGTATAATAGCTAGCATCCCATCTTACGATGAGATAATTTAAATCTCCTGCTAAACCTAAAAATCTAGCTATCATTGAAACTTCTTCTTCTGGCAATGGGGCTCCTCCTGTATAATCTTCTTCTGGTGGTATTGGATTAAGCACTATTGAACCTATAGTAAAAGTAGTTTCGCCTGGCTGTAAAGGAACTTGAGAAAGAGCTAAAGAGGTTAAAATTAAGAGGGCTAATAATAGGATTAAAATTTTTTTCATAATTAATTATTTATTTCAGAATAAAAAATCCTGTTACTCTTCTTAAAAAGCTTATTACTTTGGCTTCCAAATCTAAAAGAATTTTTTCTAAAGGACTTGCGATTTCAAAAACTGTTTCTGCAGGGGTTAAAATTGTTGGTGAACTGTAAATTACTGGAATTACTTTTAGAGTATGAGGCCCCATAGGAATATTTTGCGGTATCTTGCAAGTTGCATTTATTTTTGCATAACCATTAACAAGAGTTACCCAATATTCTGAACTTCCGTGGTGGCCATGCTGCCCTGAACAACCTCCCATTCCACAACCGCAACTCATCTCGCTTCTAAGCTTTTTTCCACCAATATCGCAACCATTAGTAGAATTCCAAGGTATGTTTGAAATGAATAAATCAAATTTAACATCATAATCTGATTTACTAACATTAAAACGAGAATCGTTAAAATAAATTGTTATTGTAACTTGCTGCCCTGGATAAACATAAGTTGGATAAATGCTAGCAAAAGTTTTACAATCCTCTGGGCAATTTTCTTGAGTTTCCTTTGGGTCGCACACAGTATTATTATCACAACACCTTGTTCGTATTGTAAATGAAACGTCACAGCTAACTGTACCATTTGTTGCGTTTAAATGTACATATGGAAATACTTCACCAGCATCTAATGAAGAAACATTAAACTGAAGTCTTATTTCTCTTGTCTGATTAGTAGGAACAAAAACTGGATTATCCAAAATTTTTATAAATTGTGGATGAGGTGGATTTATTGTTGGTCTTTGATTTTCATCCAATGTATAATTATAAATTTGATAATTTCGAGCTGTGTTAATGCTTGTGAGATTAAATGTTTTAACCGTAACTCCTATAGGCAAATCAATTTCATCTGGTCCTTCAATACTACAATATTCATTTTTTGCTGGAACAGTGATGTATTTTACATGAACTGCCGGACTTCCTTCCCTACACAATTCATATTCTCCTGATTGTAGCGGAGCATTCAAATTCAAACTTTTGATTCCCTTACCAGTTATTTTCTCTGAAAAAACTATTTCGCCAATACAATTCGTTGTAGCTTTCTTACGAATTCTTATTGTTGTATTAAGTGAATGGCTACAACCCACACGATCTGAAGTAGAGTCACACTGAGAAGTAACTTGCTGCCCAGAACAAGATTGGCCCCAGCTTAAACATACTCCATTGCTGCACCATCTTAAACATCTTCTTTGTGTACAAATTTGTCTAGAAACTGCATGGCATTGACATTTATTAACTCCTGATTCCCCGAGCTTAGCATATTCATATCTAAATTCTTCTCCTGGATTTAAAATTAAAGTTGAATTAACACATTCATTTTCTGATCCAAGCTGACAACGACTATGATAAACTTTATCCTCTTCCCTTGTAACAGCTGCTCCGCCAGGACAAGTATCTGGAGAATATGTAGGATCTAAACTTATTATGCTAGTACAAATCTCAGAAGAAGCATTTTTACCACTATTTTGATTTTTAGCATTAATTGATATTACATAACCACCTAAATATGCTTCAGATGCAGGTGTTATATTTAACGTTACATTTGTTGAACCTCCGCTAGAAAGGGAAAAGCTAGTTGAACTTAAAACACATTGCCATCCTGATGGACAATTTGTTATAGATAGCTCAAAATTAGATGAACCGCAATTTTGATCATTATTTTTCACAGTAATTGTATAAGATACAGTTGCGCTGCCCGTACCTTGTTCATATGGACTTGGAATTACAGAAGGGGGGTTTCTTTGGCAAGATACTGTAGTGGTGGTAGTTGTTGTAGTGGTGGTAGTTGGTTTACAAGTGCATGTCTCTATGGTATCACAGTAGTAACCAGGAGAGCAGTCATTGTCTGAACCACATTTTGCTCCACAAGAATCTCTTACACATTTAGGATTTGAACATGAACTCGTATACTTTATACAGCCGCCTGAGCTTGCAACCTCACAAATCCCCTCAAGCATACATTTCATGTGGTAGCTTGCTGTACACGTTGTAGTACCAGTTTTTGCCCCCACACAACAAGCACTTCCGGAAGAACATGAAGTACAGCAGTCGCTATTCGTTGTACACTCTTGCCCTACAGCGATGTTTATAAGAAAGATGAAAATTATGATAAGAAAGAAAATAAAAATTTTTTTCATACTACCATCCTTTTAATAGTTAATACCTTTGTTTCTGGATGATTAGCTATATAATTTTTGAAATCTTGTAAAGATAAAAATTCTTCCTTGGTAACATACACGTTTAAAATTTCTATTCTGCCTGTAATATCTTTAACATAGCCAGCATGAACAAACCATCTTGGAGGTTCAAGAAATTTTCCACACTCAAAATTTGGAGAGTATAAAGTATCACCATAGATTTTAACATCTTGAAACAATGGGCTTTCTAAACAAGCATAAAACGGTTCATGATTCCCAAACTTTGTTAGATTAACAGCTATTATTAAGCTCTCTCCTATTTGAAATTTTTCCTTTTCTGTACAATCCTTTATTCCATCTGCATAAGCGCAGCATATTACATATTCCCTTCCCACAGAATATCTTAAACAATCTTTTAAAAACTCACGAAGCTTACCTTCCATTTTTAACTTAGTAAAATTTGCCATTCCTTCTATTAACTTAAACTCTTTTTTAGGGAAAAAGGAATAAACTAAAAAGAATAAAATCAAAAGAAAGAAGATTAAAAAGAGCAATTTCTTCATAATACTTATTTACTTGTTTTATTAATAAATATTTAGAATATCCTATTCTTCTTCTCTAACCCTTAAATCACCTAAATAAAGTTTTGGCAGAAGATTGTAAGGATCTTCAACCAATACTTTAGACCCATAATTTTTAGTCTCATATATATACTTTTGAACATCTATAATTTCGGCTACAGATACATAGCCATTCTTATTTAAATCGAACCCCTCCGGCTCAGGAGCATAGTCCTCCCTTCCAAGCTGGGGTGTCGGTACTAATTGAGTAAAGTAAACCATATTTAACCCTTGAGTAATTACTCTTGGAGAAGGACCATACTTGAGAATGGGAAAAGCACTTTCACCAAAACATGCATTAATGCCTATCCAAAGCTTCATTGGCTGAAGTTTCGTCAAATGTTCGTTAATTTCCTGGTAGTTTACGACTCTATCACTAAACTGAAAGATCCCAACATTTCCGTGACCCCTTAAATTAATAAAAACAATATCATTTTTTGTAACTTTATGCTCCCAATCTGAAATAGTCTTTGCAAAATTAGTGAAGGTTGCATTAGGACCTACTAATTCCACGACATTTTGAGGTAAACATTTATAATGTGTGATAAAAAAATCCCTAAACTTCCTAGCGTAGCTCTCCTCTGTACCAAGTAATAAAATATATCTTCCATTATAAACATTCCAAGGTAATCCAGCAATTTCTTTTTCAAAATAATTGTTCATTCCATCATTATCCATATCAGTATTGACACAACTTCCATTTCCTATTAATTTCAATATCTCTTCTTTTGGAAATGATGATAAAAATTTAAT
>Ga0080004_1110674_pt1 | contig 18040 bp, 8 predicted proteins | sample WasSprMetagenome_FD_69207 | JGI IMG/M metagenome (GOLD analysis project Ga0080004, IMG submission 69207) | Sulfidic aquatic microbial communities from Washburn Spring, Yellowstone National Park, USA - WS (SPADES assembly) (version 2) | ecosystem: Environmental > Aquatic > Thermal springs > Hot...
GTCCCTCGGGTCGCCTTCCCTTTCCCCCTCCCTGAGCAGCCTGTTTACTTCGGCCCTCTCCAGGGCCTCCGGCGCCCTCCTGGCCTCCGGGACGCCCTTCGGGAAGTCCGGGAGCCTGGGTGCCAGGCCCTCGTCCACGCACCAGGAGAGCCAGGATTTTACTGCCTTCATGCGGCGGTTCACGGTATTGGGCTTAAGGCCTTTGACGTTCCGCATCCAGGACTGGTACTCCCGGAGGTCGATGCTGGTGACCTTCTCCGGTTCCGGTTCCTCGCCGCAGGTTTCCAGGTACCACCGGGCGAAGGCCAGGAGGTCCTTGCGGTAGCCGGTGATGGTGTGGAAGGAGGAACCGGTCTCCCTGAGGTGGGAAAAGTAGCGGTCAAAGGTTTCGCTCATAGAAGCCCACTCCTTTCCGCGTATGGTTTGGTCTTGTAACCGGATCTCACGACACTGTCACGCAAGGGGAAAGCAATCCGGTTACTATAGAGTGTAACCGCGGTTACAGGAAACATTTGGAACCTTCAATTAAAATAGGGCTTTAAGGAGCAGCCCTGGTTGCCTGCACGGCGTGTTTCCAAGAATTGACTGTGCAAAATGGCAAAATTGCCGGTTTGCACAGTCAAAAATTGTTAACGCTGGTTGCAGAAGCCACCGCGCACCCCCGACGACTGAAAGTTCTACCGGTAGAACAGCGCCTGAAAAGCCTGCCCTGGCAGCTTTCTTTAAATTCCTGATAGAACTGTCCGCAAGCAAGAAAACACTCACAGTGTCTGGCTGTGCCGGCGGCACTATTTATGAATCGATTCGTAAAGTAACGCCCTGGACTGGAATAAGCCCTTTGAGGCCAGCACTGATTCGTATAAACGCTATAGATTTATGTTCAACGCGTTGAACATCGCTGTTCAACACTTCTTTACCTAAGTTGTTCAACGAGTCACGAAACACGTTGAACGCTTCACCCGGCAGGACACAAATATGGCAGGACCAAGTGGGCTTCCACAGATCATCCAAATTCTGGAGTTGACGACCGTCAACCTCCCCGTTGACGGCCTCTTTGGAGTACTGGTTGACGGAGTTGCGAATCTCCGTCAACGCACTTTCGGGAAGGTGAGCAAATTGGTGTATTGATAGACACCAGCTTTTTCCGCACCCCAAAAAAAGAAACGGATCTTGAGCAATCATCCTTACAACTTCCAGTTTCAGTTCGTCCGTCGGTAAAGCATAAATGTGGCGGAACCAGGTAGGTTTCCACAGGCCATCCAGATTTTTCTTATGACGGTCGTCATAATCTGTTATGACTGAGTCGTCGAGGTCTAGTATGACGGAATTCCGAATCTCCGTCATAACTGCTACGGCCTGTTGCACCAAGCAAAAACCCCGGGAGGGCTTACAGCTCCCCCGGGGCCCGGAAAGGGGGGTGGAACCTTGAAGGTGTCCCGCCCTGGTCCGCATTGACGCCGGACGCGTCAAGAGGCGCGGCGGGCACTGTCATCTAAAAGTATACTACGGGTCTTCTCACCGGCAAAGCCTCGACCGCAACAGACTATAGCGGACTTTTTTACACCCATCCCGGCCAGCTTGTACAACTGCGAATGTTTAACGCGCGTTAAAGATTTGGAATCGCTTTCCACCACACATCTCCGTCTAATCGCTTCTGCCCTCCACTGATAGGACTGCTGCTGTCGCCAGGTGAATTTTTCGCGCGCGACAAAATTGTCCGCGTGAGGGACAAAATAGCTGGTCCCGGTAGAAGACTCCGGGCGGAATTCTGATGGCGGAACCGCGTAGGCTTCTACGAGTCATCCAAATTTTTACTTTCACGATCGTGAAACTCCTTTTTCAAGGACTCTCCGCTACCACTTTTCACGGACTTACGGATTACCGTGAAAACGCTTTCGGGTTCTGAAACCTGCAGGGGAAGCGGAGGCCCCGGAAAGGCTTCTTACCCCTCCGGGGCCCCTGGAGTGATGACCTGCTTGTAGTCCCGGGGCTTATTATACACCTCAGGCTCCAGGGACGCAACCGGATTATACCAGGTCTAGTGTAAAGCGCATGTTCACGCGAGTGAACACCGCCTGGGAGATTTCCCAAATCTACCCCCGTTACCTTTCCTGAGTGAACACCTTTTTTGACCTGCTCCCCGGATCTCCCCTGGCGGCAGATCCCGCGTTAGGTGTTATCTTATCTCAAATCTAGCAACTTTGGCAAATTATGTTTACTATTTTCGGCAAAATTGCCGGTTTTGGTAACCATTCTGCGGCCAGTACCGGAAATTCTTGGGTATCAAAACCGGCAACCTTCCTGTTTTTGATACCCAATTCTTGGCAATTACACTTTATTCGTTGACGGACTTTCGCGGTCCCACGAACCGTGGTCCGGCAGGAGGCCGTCAACGCAAAAGTTGACGGCGTCAACCCCAAAAATTGGCATTCTGTAGCGAACCTTTTGGGTCCACCTCAATTGGTGCTTTTGCGGACTTTCACGTCTCCGTAAACTGCCGCCTTAAAAGGTCCGTAAACGCGAAAGTTTACGTCGTAAACCCCAAAATCTGGCACTTTTGTGGTTTTTGTCTATCGGTATCAAGTAGGGGAGACCCCCGATTTTTCCTAATTTCTTCCAACCAGCTACACCTTGATTTTCTATGGCTGATTATTTTGCCACTTTTATCCAGCCTAAAAAATAAGGCCAAAAGAGCGCGGCGCGGGTGGGGTACGTAGGTAAGTACCGCCGGTAGAGACGCCCACCTTGCACCAAACGACAGTTGGGGGAATCAGAAAGTATGCAGTTACTATGTATTTTCTTGCGTTTTTGTCAGGCTACTCAAGGCAACATGCTTGTGAAAGAAGGAGCTATCTCCCCCTTCCACCTCCACGAAGACTGTGCTCCAGGTTGTGCCAGCTCCCGGCGGCCCGCCCTCTCCTGCACGGAGGTCAAGCGCAAGCGTGTACCTCTTCTTCGCTTCCTTCTCAGCGTACATGCGTGCGTCGGCAACCGACAGGAGGAAGCTCGCGTCCCGGCCGTCCTGAGGATAGCGGGCCAGACCGACCGAAATACCCACATCTACACCCGCAGTATAAGGCAGTTCCGCCAGCAAGTTTTCTCTCAGCCTGGCCCTGAATTTTTCCGTCCGGGGTCCGCTCCGGGCAAACAGGATCGCAAATTCGTCTCCCCCGTACCTGGCTGCTATGTCTTCTTCACGGATGCTCTTTTTTATCGCCCTCGCGGCCGCTTCTAAAACCGCGTCCCCCACCTGGTGACCGAGGGTGTCGTTTATCTCCTTCATGTTGTCCAGGTCCAGGACGGCCACCGCAAAGCTCCCGCCCCTTTCCAGCCTGCGGCCCAGCTCCCTGAAAAACGTCCTGCGGTTGTAAAGCCCGGTGAGGGGGTCGGTTTGTGCTTCTTTCTTGAGTGCCAGGGTTACCAGGTGGAATCTCACGGTCAGGAGGTACATGGCTACTACAGTTACTGCCGTGCCGGCGTTCACCAGAACCAGGTCGCTAAGGACCCTTCCCCAGCTTTCCGCCGGGCCAACTCCGCCCCAGTAAACGGTCAAAAGGGTTCCAGAACCCACGGTCAATAGTCCCAAAAGGAGCAGATGCTCTGGCCCGCCGCCCCTCTGGCCACGCCTCCTGTAGAAGCAAATTCCCATGCCCAGGGCGGATAGAAAATATACCGCAGCCCTGCAAAGCCCTGATACCATCCACACTTGCTCCGGCTCCATCAGCCAACCCAACACTCCTTCTTTATACCCGAATACCGAATACCTTCTGCCTTACGCCTTAAAGCCGTGGTGCCTCCACAGAACGAAGGCGACACAGCCAACGCACGGAACCCCGCTCTCAACCATCAAAAAATGGTACGGGGCACCGAACTGCCCCGTACCGGATCTCACCCTATTTGCTCCCGATCGCGTCCAGCAGCCGGAGGATCATCGCCGCGGCTTCCGCACGCGTTACCCGGTTATCCGGCCGGAACGTGTTATCCGGATAGCCCACGACAATGCCCTTGGCCACCGCAGCTCCTACGCTCGACCTCGCCCAATCCGGGATACTGCCCGCGTCCGCAAACTTCAGCTCCGCAGGGACAACAGGGCCTATCTTCTTATCTAGTATCCTCACCACCAAGGCGGCCATCTCGGCCCGAGAAACCGGTCGGTCAGGTTCAAACGTAACCGTACCGTCCGGCTGCGGGTAGCCCCTGACCAGGCCCTCCCTTGCCGCAGCGGCCACTACTCCCTTGGCCCAGTCAGGGATGGAGGCCTTATCCCTAAATTTCAGGTCCTGTTCGCTGCCGGCAGGGAGCCTCAGAGCCCGTACCAGTATAGCAGTAACTTCAGCCCGGCTGATCTCGTTGTCGGGCCTGAAAGTGCCGTCCTCGTAGCCGGAGATGACGCCCATATAGGCCAGCCTACTCACGGTGTCGGCAGCCCAGTGGCCAGCCATGTCCTTGAATTTAGCAACCGGCGGCTTGGGCTGCTCCGCAACGGTGGTGAAGGTGAAGGTGTAGTCGCTGGATAAGCTGTAGCCTTCCTCGTCTTTCACCGCCCCCGCGGGGATGACCACGGTGTAGGTCACGCCGTAACCCAGCGCTGCCTTCGGCTTGATGTAGAGGGCACTCCCGCCCTCAATACGCACGTCCACTTCCACCGCGTTGCCGGTGGCGTCCTTCAAAGTGATTTTTGCAAAATCATCACCCGCTGTGACCGTCTTGGTGAATAAAACCTTTATTTCCTTGTCCACGGGCACGCCGATGGCTTTATCAGGCGGGTCGGTGCTGGAGACATACGGTCTCACCACTCCACCGCCACCACCACCGGAGCTACTACCACCACCTGATCCACCGCCTCCACCACCGCCGGAGCTTCCACCGGTGGAAGCGCTGATGATGTAAGAAAGGGTAATAATTTCACTCTCGAGGCCATTCTTTTCCACTAGGGCCTTCAGAACGGTACTAGTGGTGAACGTCAAAGGGCCAGTATAAAGCTTGCTAGGGGCCGCGCCGTCTGTGCTGTAATAGATAGCCGCTCCGGGCTCGGCGTTAAGCGTTACCTGCACGCTTCCTGTGTATGTCCCTGGTGAGGGCTGAGCGGTGGGTGGTGCAGGGCTATTAGCAACAGTGAAGTAGCTAAACGAACTGACCGTAAACTCCACAACACCATTTTTGAGTTCGCCGCCAAGGTTCACCCATTTGTTTCCAACCAGCTTAAAAGCCCTTACACGTCCACCAGCGATACCTCCGGCAGGCAGACGTACTATAATGGGCTTGTCCAGCTTTACGTTCTCAAACTTTATCTCGAAAACCCCACCAATAATATCAGATGCAGGTAATTCAGTTTTATCTACCTGCTTTACAGTTACCTTCCCTTCGCCGCTAAATGCTCCTGGAGGAACTTCCAATTCCACACCGGATTGGCCTTTAAGAACAACCGGTACATCCGCGGGAGGTTTGAAGTTCTCTAACACACCGCTCTCCGGTATCTGCTGCTCTACTTTACCTCCCGGCGCCGCTTGCGTAGTGAACGAAAATATATAGTCTTGCGCCAGTGCGTTACCTGCCAGATCCTTCACCGCGCCCGCCGGGATAGCAACGGTATACCTGGTTCCGTAGGCAAGCTCTGCGTTCGGCTTAATGGTAAGAACGACGCCAGCTAACCTTGTGGTCACGGCTATCGCGCTACCAGTAGCGTCCTTAACGGTAATCCTGTCATAAGCGTCCCCAGCCTCCAGATCCTCGCTAAAAGTAACCGTAATTGTCTTGTCCACTGCAACTCCGCTCGCCCCGTCGATTGGGTCCGTGCCGACCACCGTTGGCGGGGTCGTGTCCTGCGGTCCGGGCGGCGTACTTCTTGCCGTAAGATTAATTTCTTTTACCTCACCAGCCTTAAACGCTACTGTTTCACTAGCCGGTATGCCGCCTATTTCAAAAGTCACCTGCTTCCCTTCGTCCGCCGCGGTTCCGCTTACCACAAGCTTTGGGTCAAGAGGGCCAGGGCCACCGTACTTCCCAGCTTCCTTGACGGTGATCTGACCCCGGGTTTCACCGCCTATTCTAGCTACGATTACCGTGCCGACGGGCGCTGGCTGGCCGTTCACCATGACCGCGCCGTAGTACGCCGCGGGGAGTACCGGCTGCTCTTGTCCCCTCGCAAACCCCGGCAATAGAAGAGAAAACACTAACATGAGACTCAGTAACACGCACTGATACCGCACGGTCTTTCTCAAGAGGGCGTCCCTCCTTCATTTTTCGCTAGCCCTACGCGAAGGGCCGCGCCATAAAGCGCGACCCTTTCGCGCGACCAGAAATCTACCTACACTTAAACTTAGTATGGGTACGTACCGACCGTTACGGGAGTGCTGGTAAAACCAACCAGCTTACCCGGTTCATCCATGTAGACCCAGTAGCCGAAGTGGGGCATTACCATTACTCCCGCTGCCCCTTGCGGGGTCACAGCCCAAGGCATCGGGTTGACCCCAGGGCTCACCGCTACACTCCAACGCCCGCGAACCGAATATAGCGCACTATCGAGGTTGTCGCCTTTCGTAACACCGATCAGATTCCAGCCGGCAGATAGTTCCCTTACCGGTGGATTAGTCGGAGCTGTAACAGGTTTGATCGCGGCTAAAGCAGGGCCTTTCAGCTTGATGTATACCGCTTCAAGCGGCTGGATGGTGTTGCAGTCTGCCGTAACTTGCACCCACCGCTGGGCGGCCGCATCGAATTTGTAAGCGATTTCCACCTTATCGAGGTCGATCACATTGCCAAGCAACTTCTGATCGCCGGCTAGCTGCACCGGCACCGAGAAGGTGACCCATCCCTCAGGGCCGGGTATGAGCACCTGCCGTGCCAGCACCGAGTAACCTTCTCCGTTGTTATCAGCGACCACTCCCGGAGATGCGTTTCCTGAGTTATCGGTGGCCTCTATCTTGAACTGTACCTTATCGCTGCCCAAAACAAAGTTACCAGGAACGCCCAACGTAATAGTTACGGATTCACCGGGCAGGCAATGGTAAACTGATGAACCGCCCCAGGAAGCTCTGTACCAGTTGTTGCTGCCGTATACCGCTACATAAACAGCCACTCCAGCTAGATCTTGATCGGATGGTGCCGTAAAACTGATGCGGAATACTCCGGGGCCTGGCTGCGGAACTACGGTAAGGTTGCTGACTTCGCCGGGCGGCGTGGTATCCACCGGAGTCTGTGCCGGCAAATAACCCTGGCCGTTGTTGTCGAGTATCACACCCCGGGATTCGTTACCGATGTCATCCACGGCAGTAATCTTAAGTTCGTAGGCATGACCGTTAGCCAGACCAGTGATAAGGCAGGACCCAATACCCTTAGCTACCTTCTGCGGTGTACCCCACGCGTCGCCTGTGGTGCCAACTGGCCGGTAGTAAACATTGATGTGGTCTAGGTCTACATCGAAAGGATCGCTCCACTCCACCTTCAAGCTGCCGCCTTGTGCTGGAACAGTTACTACCAGTGAAGTGGGTTCGGATGGAGGTACCGTATCCCTAGCAGAATAGCCCTGCCCGTTGTTGTCTAACACTATGCCTGGAGACTCGTTGTAAGCAGCGTCCACGACGCTAATCTTGAACTCATATCTTGTTTGGCCGGTGCGGTCGAGGTTGGTAAACTCATAATGCCCTATTCCTTTTGGTACCGAAATGGCGTTACCCCAACTGGTGCTACCTTTCTCCCGCATGTAAACCTTAACGTGGTTAAGGTCGATGGCTACCGGGTCAGCCCAGGTTAAGAGTATCACGCCACCTGACGGAAGAGCTGTAGCCCGGGCTCCAGTCACTTCTCCGGGTGCCTCGGTATCCGTCGGTATGTAGCCACGCCCGTTGTTATCGTCTACGATACCGGCAGATTCATTCCCGTAGAGGTCAAATGTTGTCACCTTCACCGCGTACGGCACACCGTTAACCAGGTCATTGATTTGGTACTGGTACACGGTGCTGGAGACCGTACCACTGAAGGCCCAAGAAGAGTCAGCCAACTTCTTGAAGTAAATCTTGGCACCAGCATAATCAGCATCCACCGGGTTGGCCCACTCAAGCTCGAGGGCACCACCAGCCGGAACGATGCTAACCTTCAGGTTACTTACCTCGGCTGGCGGTTTCACATCCTTGGCAACATAGCCCTGGCCTTTATTATCATCAACCACGCCCTGGGACTCGTTACCGAAGTTGTCCACCGTGGTCACCTTGACGGCGTACTTGGTAGTGCCACTCGGGTCAAGCCCGGCGATGGTAAAAGTCTGTTGGCCCCTCGCTACGCTACCGAAACAAGTCCACGACCCACCTGGGATAACACTGTAGTACACCTTGGCCTGAGCGTAATCGGCATCGGGCGGATCAGTCCAGCTAAGTACCAGCTTACCGCCCTCGGGCGGCGACGTCACGGTAAGGTTTGTAACTTCCGCAGGAGGCTGCTTGTCCACGGTGACGGTGTACCAGTCCGTAAGAGAGGGGCTTGCACTAGTATTGCCCGCCTTATCGGTTGCCTGGAACCGATAGTAAACAACATCCCCTACACTGGTGGTGGAAAGATCAACCAGGGCTTGGTACATGTTACCACTTGCTGCTGGTACTAATGAAACGGTGACTTCCGTGCCAGTGGTACCTATCCTATACACCAGTTCAACAGTGTAAACACCTGCTGGCGTGTCGGTGGCGGTAATAGCAAAATGTTCCCCGCTACTGCCAGCAATAAAGCTACCGGGCTGCGGCACAGGATTGGAAAGCACAGGGCCAGTTGCGTCTACTTTGAAGGATTTTTGAAGATAATCGATGTTCGCCCCGTCGTTGACAAGGATGGTTACGGTGTAAGTCCCCTCAGTGAAAAGTAGCTTGTTGACGCTAAGTACCCAAGTATAAGGGTTATCCGGCTGTGGCGTTCCTGTAGTAGGGGGAGTTACCTGAGCAGTAAAAACTTTAAGGCCTGGACTCCATGGTCCATTGTCGGGATCCTGCAGGTAGTCTCCCTGGGCGTTCTGGATGGCGATGCTCACGCCCGTAACCCCGTCGGGATCATAGACCGTTCCTGTTACGGTGGTAACCTCTTTGACCGTTCCGCCCTCAGGCGGCTCAGTGAGCGTGGCTGTGGAGTTCCCTGCTGCGGCCGCGTTCGCTGGCACAGCCGGGAGGAGCGTGATAAGAATACCCAGAAGAGCTACAATGGAAATTAGTTTACACATATTCTTACCACGTTTGCCCATGCTTGTTCCCCTCACTGTTCTTGGCTAACCTCCCCTTGCATAGATTTTTTCATTTCCATTACACTTTTCTACTTTCTTCCACGTACCACCCCCTCCGGCGTTCTGCCGCAACGTCTGGTGTGCTGCTCCCACCTAGCCAGTGCATAAATCTGACCTAAGAATATATTTCAGACAAGCATAATTTGACCCAGAAATGGCAATATTTATCCACAGCGGCAGCCCAAACCTCGATGCTCACCTAACACTTCTCCTGCGCCGTCCTTCCTCCTCGCTCCGTAGCTCGGTCGGTAGGAGACTCATCAGCAAAGAGTTCTTCCACAGACCTGTTGAGGATCCGGGCGATGCGCAGGGCAGTGACCACTGACGGATTCTTATATCCTCTCTCGATATTTGTATAGGAAGCGCGTGTTAGGCCAACCCGCCGGGCCACCTCGGATTGGGTAAGTCCAGCCCGCAGGCGGGCCTTGCGCAACGCATTGCGCATGGGCTGCCTCCTTCTGGACTTACTGTAGTTCGCCGATGTGCCATCTGGAAACATTATATGTATTCTTTTGGAAACTTGTCAACGGGTTTTAGAAAAAGTAAGGTTTCTACTAGAAACATTAAGACTCTATCGGAGGTAAGTATCATGATACAATTTGGAGACACCTTAAAACAACTGAGGCAAAAGATGGGGCTCCGGCAGGACGACGTGGCCAGGATAGTAGGGGTGGAGCGCTCCACTGTAGCCAATTGGGAACGCGGGGCGAAGCAACCGAGTCTGGAAACTCTTGTAAAGCTAAGCCAGCTCTTTGGTGTTTCCTTAGACGAATTGGTAGGCGTCGCCGAAGCTGCTGGTCCGTCGCCTTTAGCCTGTTATCGCTCCCTAGTCTCTGATCCACTGGTAAAGCTTCTGGCCGAGCGGACCGGCGTCCCGGCGAAAAACATCGCTGCCTTTATTGCAGCGCTCCAGACCTCGGACGACATTTGTGGTAACTGTAGGGATGAAGCCTGAGCGGAAACATTAATAATTGGTAGACCCCTGACCAGACATGGAGGGTTATTACAAAAGGGACGTAAATAATAGCCTTCCAACAGCTCTCTATTCGACAGCGACCCTCAGACCAAGAGGAACTCGATGCGAGTCAAGAAGCGTAATGGATAGATTATCTTCTTCTACAAACAGTTGGACCTAGTATTTTCCAAATTCTCTAAATTATAACAAGACAGACGCTTTCTACTCCCGGTAAGCCTTCAGACTAGGTCATTGCGGAAATATGGGCTGCAACCAAATCCTACCACCTTCGAATCCTCTATCCCACGCTGTCCACGCCACATACAGGAACCAGAAATAATGCTCCCCGGATCCCCAATGCTCCGCCCAGGATAAAACCCAAAAACGCTTTCTCACTCAAAACACTCTTCCCTCCCAAACCCTTTTATCCCTTATGAAGTTGCCCGTTTCCGGGGCCTTCCGCGTTGCCTTGAGCGTTTTTAGCGCCCTTAGCGGGCGCCTCCCAGCCTTTCTTCTGCCGTTTCCGGTCCTATCTCATCAAGGCAAGGAACATTGCCTTGAGGGGTTGCCTTTCGATTTCTACGCCCAAAAATCTGCCCCTCGCAGGCAGGAAGATAGCAGAAAGCTGTAGAATACGTAATTGCTGGAGAAAGGCACCACTATAAGTTGCAGGTCATGACGAACTCCTGCCGTCCGGCCAAGTTTTTCGAGGAACTACTCGTATTTTATATCCGCTTCCACATAGCCCCGGTACGGGAGGTATAATAAGTCGCTATGGATAGCTTAACCAAGTTACAAGACTTTCTTCGTGACCTCTTTCGGTTTGATTTAGCTGACTTAGACTTCGGTCTTTACCGCATCTTTCACCTTAAGCGCACCGAAATCGAAGCTTTCATTAGAGAAGAACTCCCCCGCAAGGTTGACGAGACCTTCGCGGAAGTACTTAGCAAGGAAGCCGAACAGGCTCGCCGCGAATACGAAACATGTAAAGCAGAATTGCTCCAGGCTTTAGGTGAAGATGCTCTACTCCCTGATGGTCGTATTGTCCCTCAGACGCGCGAAACTGCGCTGAAGTTACCAGCCACTCAGTCGATTGTGAAAGCCTATGAAGTGGCGTGGGAGAAAATCCAACGTATTAAAGTTACTGAAGGCCATAAAGCCGAAGTATTTAACCACTTGGTTGCCTTCTTCAGCCGCTACTACGAGGACGGAGACTTCATCCCCAAGCGGCGTTACGGCATGCGGGAGACCTACGCAGTACCCTACAGCGGCGAGGAAGTCTTCTTCCACTGGGCCAACCGCGGCCAGCACTACGTCAAGACTCACGAGCGCTTCCGAGACTACGCCTTCAAACTGCGAGATATCACCGGCGAGTACCGCGTGCGCTTCACCATTATCGCGGCCTCTATTCCCAAAGACAACACCAAGGGCAATACCCGCTACTTCTTCCCCCGCCCGGATCTGGCGACCTACGACACAGAATGCCGGGAGTTCGTGGTACCTTTTGAATACCGCCTTCTCATGTCAGACGAGGCCGAGCGGTACGGCACGAACAGCAAGGCCCAGGAAGCCATCCTAGAGGAGGCCCTACCTCACCTGCTTTCGGCTGTGCCGGACGACAACTTGCGCACCTTGTTAAGTCGGCCAGCGAACGAATGCAAAGACGCGCCCACGGTGCTCTTCAAGCGCATGCACCACTTCTGCCGCCGCAACACCAGCGACTACTTCATCCATAAAAACCTACGCGGCTTTCTCACCCGCGAACTCGAGTTTTACATAAAAGACAAGATCCTTAACCTGATGGATCCGGAAGCCAACCTAGAAGCCAAGCGCCGGGTGGTACGCACCTTCCGCAAGCTGGCCGAAAAAGTGATCGAGTTTTTGGCCACTATCGAGGATGCCCAAAAGACGCTCTTCGAAAAGAAAAAGTTCATCCTGGAGACAGACTACCTCATTCCCATTCAGCACGTGCCGCGCGAGTTCTGGCGGGAAATTCTACGGAACGAAGAACAACTCGAGGAGTGGCGGCAGTGGTTGGCTATAAGCGATGAAATAAACGAGGCATTCTTGGAGGCCCATCCAACGCTACCGGTGCATACTAAGCACTTTGACCGGAACTTTGTTCACCACCTTTTAGAGACGTTACCCTTTAACGACTTAGACGAAGCCACCGACGGGATCTTGGTACACGGTGAGAACTATCAAGCGCTGCGGCTTCTCGAAGGACGCTACCGGGAACAGGTGAAGTGCATTTACATAGACCCGCCGTACAACTCACCTTCCAGCGAAATAATCTACAAGAATAACTACAAACATTCCACTTGGGCAACCTTAATGTTCGAAAGACTCCGGGCTTCCAAAGCTCTTCTTCAGAAGGGTGGAACCATTGCCGTCGCTATCGATGATCACGAAGTTGTAACCTTGAAGGCGCTGATGCCGCTGGTGTTTCCGGGCGAGATGGAAACTGTCGTGGTCCGGAGCAACCCGGCCGGTCGGTCAACTCCGAAGGGGTTTTCGGTCCAACACGAATACGTGATCTTTGGGTGGAACGGCGGAGAGGACGCTGTAGTTGGCCGCCTACAGCATACCGAGGACCAGGTCGAACGGTACGAAGAGAAAGACGAGAATGGAGCATATGAGTGGACCAACTTTAGGAAACATGGGGGCTTTAGACGGGAGTCGCCAAGAATGTTTTACCCGATCTTCGTTAATAGAGAGACTAGGGCCTGGAGAGTTCCTGAGATGAATTGGAGCGACGAGAGCAAAGAGTGGATCCTGCTCGAACAGCCCGCTGACGACGAGCAAATTCTCTGGCCAATCGACGAACGCGGACAGGAGAGACGGTGGAAGTGGAGCGTCGAGAGGTTGCAGGCAAATAGAGATAAGGTGAAGGTGGATGTGGATCGGAACGGAAATCTAGCACTCTACGTCAAGTCTTACAAGCCCGAAGGCCGAACTCCTCCGACGTGGTGGGAGAAGAAGGAATACTCTGCTACAGACTGGGGAACGAGGACCCTTAGTAACCTCTTTGGGGTATCCAAGCCTTTCGACTATCCAAAGGCAGTAGAACTTGTGAAAGACTGCTTGAGAGTGGGTTCGGTTGCCGCTTCAGACATTGTCCTTGATTTCTTTGCTGGCTCCGGCACTACGGCTCACGCCGTTATCGAGCTCAACCGCGAGGACGATGGACAGCGCAAGTTTATTATGGTGGAGATAGGTGAGTATTTCGATACCGTGCTCCTGCCACGAGTCGCTAAGGTCATGTTTGCACCCGAGTGGAGGGACGGCAGGCCTCAACGCCTGCCCATCCCTGAGGAAGTTGAATGTACGCCGCGGCTGGTTAAGATCCTACGCTTAGAATCCTACGAGGACACTCTGCATAACTTGGCCGCCACGGTGGAGCGGCAAGCCAAGGATGTGCGGGCTCATGAGCGGGAGACAGCCTACAAGGCGCTGGCGGGAGAAGACGCCTACCGCCTGCGCTACTGGTTAGAACTCCCCCTCAAGGAGGCTGAGACCTGCTTGCGTGTCCTGGACCTACGCCGTCCCTTCGACTACCGCCTGGAGATTCTCACCGACGGCGGCCCAGTGCAGAAGCCTGTGGACCTGGTGGAGACCTTCAACTACCTTTACGGTCTACGCGTCCGGCGGTATGAAACTCGGCGCAACCCGGAAGACGGTGACCGCGTTTACCGTATGGTCAAGGCTACCGACCGTGAGGGCAAGCGTCGCATCTTAGTGATTTGGCGGGACATGGACGGACTGGACCCAGAGAAGGAGCGCTCCTTCCTGGAAGGCCAAATCGTCGCGATGAGGCAAAACGGCGAAGTCTGGGACGAGGTCCTCATCAACGGCGACACTCCTACACCAAGCGTGATATCCCTGGATCCGCTCTTCAAACGGTTAATGATGGAGGGAGAAACCTGATATGCTCCGGCTGGAAGATTATCTCGTCCTCAACCGTTTTATGCACCACCTCTTGGGTGCAGAAGACTTCGAGACGCTGAAGAACTTGCTCCGTCCTATGCCAGAAGGGCCAGATGGCAATGGGCAAAGTCACTTCTTTAAACGGCTAGCCACCCAGCCGGATCTGTGCGTTCCCCCGGACAAGTTGGAAGAGTACGACCGTCGGATCATGGCCTACGAGGAGCGGCTGCGCAAGGCCCGGCGGGGCTTCCAGGGTTTCCGCTACTTCCAGTACCTAGCGCTACTCTACACCGAGATCTTCTTGGACCGCCTGACCGAAGACCCTATTGCTTTTACCGCTGACCTCAACGGCTTTCTCGCTGAGTTACGCGCCGAAGAACCCGACTTGGTCGGCTTCCCAGACTTCTCCCCTGAAAACTTAAGACGCCTGGCCTTCTTCACGGCCACCGGTAGCGGCAAAACCTTGCTCATGCACGTGAACATCTGGCAAGTGGTTCATTACCTTAAGCATGGCGCTCATCCCGAGGCCCTCGTTCCGGGCAATGCCCCCCGCCGGGAATTCGACAACATCCTGCTCATCACTCCCAACGAAGGTCTCTCCGGCCAGCACCTAAGAGAACTACGCGAAAGCGGTCTGGATGCCGCTCTGTTCATCGAAGATCGACAAGACCCAGGTGGCCTTTTTGGCCCGAAAGTCAAGGTCATTGAGATCCACAAGCTGGCCGAGGAACCCTCTCGTGAAGGCGTGAGCGTAGTTCTGGAGGAAATCGGCCCAAACAACCTGGTCATCGTGGACGAAGGCCACAAGGGTACCGGGAGCGAAGCCCAGGCCTGGAAGAGCCGTCAGAAGTACCTGAGTGAGGGCGGCTTCTTACTGGAGTACAGTGCCACCTTCGCCCAGGCTATCGCCGCGGCCAGCAGGAAAGCCCAAAAGCAACTTCTGCAGGAATACGGCCAGGCGATCCTGTTTGACTACTCATATGCCCATTTCTACGGCGACGGCTACGGCAAGGACTTTGTCGTGCTGAACCTTAAAGATTCCCGCCCCGAGCAAGCCCATGAGCTGCTGGTGGGTGGGCTTCTGGCTTTTTACCACCAACTTTACCTGTATCGGCAAAACCGGGCCGCCTTCCGCCCCTACAACATCGAAAAGCCCCTGTGGGTGCTTTTGGGCAGCAGCGTCAATGCCCTCTACACTGAGGACAAAAAGCGTCGCAGCGATGTCGCAGAGGTGGTGGCCTTTCTCAAGCGCTTTGTAGAAGACCAGGGCTGGGCCGTTTCAGTGATGGAGCGCATTTTAGCGGGCAACAGCGGCTTCCAAGACGTCGAGAGCGGCCAAGACCTGTTTGCTCCTCACATCGAACGCCTGCGCGGCCAGGAAGCCAAAGTCCTTTATGACCGAATCTTGGCCGAGGTCTTCCACGGTAGTGGCGGCCTGGAGGTATGGGAGATCAAACAGGCCGACAGTGAACTGGGCCTTCGCCTTTCCACCGCCGATGAAAATGCGCCCTACTTCGGTGTGATCAACATCGGCGACGTCCCGGCCTTCAAGAAATATCTGGCCGAGCACCTAGGCATCGAGGTGCAGGAGGACAACTTCCGGCCTTCTCAGTTCGACTTGCTGGATCATCCGGATTCCCCGATCTTTTTGCTCATCGGTGCTAAGAAGTTCATCGAGGGATGGTCCTCGTGGCGGGTGTCCTCCATGGGCTTACTCAACGTGGGCAAGGGTGCAGGCTCCCAGATTATTCAGCTCTTTGGCCGCGGCGTACGCCTCAAGGGCAAGGACATGAGCCTGAAGCGGAGCGCGGCTTTGCGGGACGACTCGCCGCCAAAAGATCTTCGCTTTCTCGAGACGCTTATCATCTTCGGCTGGAACGCCAACTATATTGAGACGTTCCAACAAATTATCGCGAACGAAGGTGTGGGCAAAGAATTCACCTTGCACGTTCGGAAAATGGACCCGTGGCCAGCGAACCTTCCTGTACCGCAAAGGAAGCTTGGTTTCAACGCTTTAACGCTGACTTGGCCGCTGGATGCAAGTGGTCCGCCTGTAGAATTGGATCTTACGCCTCACGTAGCAGTACTCTCTCCTGCAGACGGATCGCCTACCGTGCTCCGAGCCAGGAAGCATGGGTCGGTCTACCTCGACTTTTCCAGATTGCCCGTAGATCTGGAAGCCCTTTATCTGGAAGCACTGGAGTACAAAAGCATGCGCGGTTACGCCAACCTATACATTACCCCCGAGGCTATAGTCCAAGTCTTGCATGCTCGTTGTCGCGTCAAACTGCCCGCGACGGACCTGACCATTGAGAGCATCCAGAAGGCCGCCGCGCAGATGCTCAAAGCGTATCTGGACCGCTTTGTGCGCATGAAAGAGCGAGAAGCCGAAAGCCAGCATGTAGAGGTCGACCATCTAAAAGCCGACGACCCACGTGTGTTGGACGAGTACCGCATTCGAGTGCAGGGTGAAAGGTGGCTTAAGGAGATCGAAGAGTTGCTCCGGAACGGCCTTCCGGCCGACAACGGCGGAGAGCCACTGCCGCGACTCTACTTCGACCGTAGCCTGTTCAATCCCCTCCTTACCGAAGGCGGTCGTTCGTGGAAACAAACCGTCTCCGTCCACCCTCCAGCGTTAAACCGGGATGAGCGACGGTTTATCGAGGATCTTCGTAGCTTCTGGGAACAGCATTGCAATGACCCTGAATTTCGAAACTGCGAACTCTACGTGCTTCGCAACTTGGCGCGCACTGGTATCCGTCTGTTTCACCGTAGTGGCTTCTATCCAGACTTTATCCTGTGGTTGTGCAATACTCGTACCGGCCAAACGCGAATCATCTTCGTGGATCCCCATGGCTTGCACCACGGTGGGTTGGCGGGAAACATGGACAAGTTCGAAGCCCTGCGCGCCTTGCGGGAACTGAGCGGTCGGCTTGAATTTCAGCGTAGGGGGATACGTTTAGAAGGTTACCTCCTCACCAATTCACCGGTCTCGCAGATTCCGGACGCAAATGGTCGTTCTGAGGATCAACTTGAAAAGGAATATCCTTTAGTCTTTCAAATCGGAAATTACGTTGAGAAAATAATAAAAACACCACAGGGGATCTGCTAATTAACCGCTTGAGCGCGGAACGTAGGAAGGTGTGAAAGTGATTAACCTGATCAGGCAGAAACTCTCTATTTTGTCGATCCTCTTGGCCTCTATCCTGCTTCTGTTCTTGGGTTGTACTTCAGGGTCACCATCCCAGACTTCCCCGCAAAAGGACCGGGTAACCCAGGAGCACACTACTGCCCAAACTCCTGTCCAAGTACCGTCACCGGTCGCACCGACCCAATCCGGGATCCGCACGATCCAAGCCACCGTCACCTCCGTCTCCGACGGCGATACCGTCCACGTGAGCCTCAACGGCCGCGACGAGCGGGTGCGGATGATCGGGGTCAACTGCCCGGAGATAAGCCACCCCGACCTGGGTATAAAGGAGGAGCCCTACGGCAGAGAGGCGAAGGCCTACACCGAAAGGCAGCTCACGGGGAAGAAGGTCTGGCTTGAGCTTGACGTCCAGGAGAGGGACAGCTACGGCCGCCTGCTGGCCTACCTGTGGCTGGAGCCGCCCTCCTCCGGTTCCGAAGAAGAAGTCCGGGCCAAGATGTTCAACGCCCGGCTACTCCTGGACGGCTATGCCCAGGTCATGACCGTCTCCCCCAACGTGAAGTACGCCGACATGTTCGTCAGGTTCCAGCGGGAGGCCAGGGAGCAGGGCAAGGGGCTGTGGGGAGCGGCACCCGTACCGGCGCCGGGCGGCGGGGCCCAGAAGCAGAGCAGCGGCACCCACTACATTGGCAACGCCCGGTCGAAGGTCTTCCACCTGCCCGCGTGCGAGTGGGCGCAGAAGATAGCG
>Ga0080004_1119210_pt1 | contig 18039 bp, 26 predicted proteins | sample WasSprMetagenome_FD_69207 | JGI IMG/M metagenome (GOLD analysis project Ga0080004, IMG submission 69207) | Sulfidic aquatic microbial communities from Washburn Spring, Yellowstone National Park, USA - WS (SPADES assembly) (version 2) | ecosystem: Environmental > Aquatic > Thermal springs > Hot...
CATTATGTATTGCTTGAAGCCGTGGAACTTCTTGACGTAGTACTCAAAGTTCTCAATGTAATGTTCAATGTTGTCTACGCTTTTGCGATAATCGATATCGCGGTCGAGGTAGCAATCCCATTTAAACTCTGCCGGGATCATGCAATCGGTGAAGTGGTAGCAACCGCCGTGGTTGTTGACGATAGTGATGTTATCGAGGGCGACTGCCTCACGGGGTGGGCGGTCTCTGCCTAGGTGTATGCCTATATCGAGAAATATCTTTGTTTTGGAAAGTATCTTTATCATGCGATCCTTACCAACATTTTCAAGATCGAAGACAGTAAACCCACGCCTCCTTAACGCCTTCACCAACTTAAAGGCCGTGGGATAGGCCTTCCTAACATTCCACGCAATAGCGTCTATCTTCTCATGGTAGCTTACCTCTTTACCTCTTACCAAGAACTCCTCCTCCAAGGGCTCACGAATCATCACTATTCTCTCATCCTCAATACTGCAACTACTTAAGAAGTCCTTAGCATACTTAGATTGTACTAAATGGAGGTCAGCGTTAGGTACTGAAACTGCCTTTCTATCGATGAGCGATTTCACATAGCTTGCTAGGTACGCATTATAATAGAAGCGAATGTTTCTGGTGGTAAAAGCGTATGCGATATGAGGGTCAAACGCGTACCTTTTGATCGTATGTAGGATGGGACCTAGCTTGCTCGGTCTATATGCAGTCAACACATAGTTGTCCACGGCAAGTCAGTAGATTATCCTTTTAGCTTTCGTGAAGCGAATTATTTGATCAACCGCTGTCTCAGGCGTTATGACCGCCACCATCTCTTGATCCCTTACCTTTTTCACAGTAGTCCAAGGACATCTGTACTTCTTGTAGTTGGGATGTATGGGGTCGTTACATGCTCCACCAAAGAAGGCCATAACAGCGTTGATACCGTATTCTCTTAAAGCGTTACAGATTTGAAATAATGCCGTCGGGCCCCCTGTGTAAACCCCAGCTGGCGCAAGCACGTAAACTGCCACAGCAACTCACCAACCAGAAGCAGAGCTCATAATGCGCAGAACACTACAATAGCTCACTCCCGTCCTCGCCTCGATTATAACACAATTTTTCTTTAGACATGTTAAAAAGATGTTGTATGCACCCATTTAACTCCTCTAGGGGCTTCTTTGCCGTAACCCTCACGGCCTCTCTCGAGTTCATAGAGGGCTTGAAGTTCAACGCCCTCAGCTTGTCTATCCTCAGCGCTATCCTCCTCACGTCGTCAGGCCAGCCAACTCCGTGCAACACTGGCTTGTACATCTTTTTTTTCACTTTGCCTAGGTTCATTGCTCTAATCACTTCGTCCGCCACCTCATCCACGGTTATCCAGTCCTCCGAAGCTACGTTGTAGACCTCGAAGTAGTTATCGCTCTTCCTTCACACAATCATGGCGTCCTCTATTGCGTCGTCCACGTGCACGTAGCTCCTCACCTGTTTTCCATCTCCTAGCACCTCCAGCTCGCTCGGGCTCTTCCTCAGCTTGACGACGAAGTCGTAGACCACTCCGTGTTTAAGCCTAGGGCCAACGACGTTTCGCGTACTTCAGGATTACGGCTTTGATTCCGTAGAGCTTGGAGTACGCGTGGATTAAGCTCTCGCAGGCGGCCTTGCTCGCCCCGTAGACAGACACAGGCCTCACAGGAGTGCGCTCGTTCAGGGACCTGGCCAAGTCTACCAACTTGACGCCTAGGGACGGTTCTCTGATGGCTGTCAGAGGTGACATAATATCGTGTAATTCATTGCTTTTTAATACCGTGTGCAAGATGATTCGAATACGGCCAACAATGTTCATGTCATTAACTCCACTAAGCCCCAAGTTTTGCTAATCACCAAACCCTCGTCCTCTGAGACCTTTTTCAGCATCTCCCGTGGTTTTGAGTCCCTCGTCTCCTAATACTGACGACCCTTACTTTCCTTCCAAACCCTCCAAGCTAAACAGCACTCACAAGGCCTGCCTTAGATCTGAATGGCAATCCTTACGTCCATCTTGGAGTTGTCGTCAGCTGAACGGTTATCGACGACTATGAGCTCGCACTTGTCGGGAGGGTAGTCCAGCTCGGCCACTGACTCAAGGGAATCTCAGAGCAATTGGCAAGGTGTTAGAGAAGTTGTAATTGAGCCAGATTATGGAGGCCTTGGGCCATATGAAGGCCTACCACGTAGACCCCCACATTATCGGTTTAGAGGGCGAGGCGAGAGATCGCTATATCGCTATTTTGTTGGCGATGAAAAAGGTCTTACTACCATTATATTAGCATGAAGCATGCTTGCACCTGGTGAGCATTTTAGATATACCTTACTGGCACCTTAAGGATTCTGGAAAGGAAGGTTTGATTTTTCCTTTCTAATAAGCTTTAACGTGCCAGACCTGGTGTAGATATGCCAAGGAGGTATGCTTGTAGAGACGACTGCATTAGCATGTATTATAACGTGATCTCCTATGATTAATTCACCATCCTCTTTTGGAAGGATTATAGCCCCATGACCTATGTGAACGTTTTCTCCTATAGTAACTTTCGCGATGATCTTCTTTCCTAGCCCGATGTCTCTCCACATAGTGTTGTGAGTGTATATAGCAACATGGCTTGCTATAACGGAGTTCTTTTTTACTCGTAGTTGCGCGTTTAGACCATCCAAAAGGCAGTAGTGTCCGATCCATACATTTTCCTCAACGATAACGTCTCCCAATATTAGGGTTCCCTGTCCGATAAACCTGGCTTTTATTTTGTCACTAGGAAAGTCGTTAGACATTTTCCATCACTCTTTGATGAATCTTCCACAAACTTCGGCCACACTATTGACTATGTACTCTAAGTCCTCATACTCCATGCTCTCGTACAAGGGCAATGTAAGCGTCGTCCTTCTAAGGAGCTTGGAGTTGAGAGGTTCTCCGCGCTCCACGAATCTCTGAAACGCTGGTTCCATGTGAAGAGCATACGTACCTATTTGCGCTTCTATACTATACTCTTTCCTCAACTTGTCGATGACGTCGTCTTGGTACTCGCCGAACTCCTTAGGGAAGCGTACGACGTAGGACTGATAAGTAGAGCGGCAATTTTCCTCCTCTTTTAAGGGCCTCGCGTACGGAATGACGTCTTCTATCAATTTATGGTATCGCTCGGCGAGCTTTCTTCGCCTTTCTATCCTCTTTTCCAGTTTATCAAATTGAACGAGGCCTATGGCTGCCTGTACGTCGCTCATCCTAAAATTGAGCGAGTTAAGTATAAAAGCCCCCCTTCTATTTCTGCCGTGATCTCTTAAGGTCAGGAGCCTTTCGTAAAGCTCGTCATCGTTCAAAACTATCATCCCCCCTTCGCCTATCGCTACTAGCTTCCTAGGGTGGAAGCTGAAGCACCCGCATTTGCCCATATTTCCAGCAAATTTACCGTTGCGCATGCTTCCCAGAGCTGTCGCCGCGTCTTCTATTATGGGAATGCTCAAGCCCATGTCCGAGATGACTTTCTTATACGATTCAACGTTTAATGCATGACCAAAGGGGTGGACGAGTATCACCGCTTTTACGTCGTGATGAACGGAGAGGACTTTCCTTAGCTCGTTCAAATCAAGGCCGCAGTTTTCGTCGACGTCCACGAGTATAGGTCTACCTCCCAGCTCGACCACGGCGTTTGCGGTAGCAGGAAAGGTGAAATCCGGCACTATGACCTTATCTCCTTGTCTGACGCCTAACGCTTTTAGACATAGATAAAGCGCTGTAGTACAAGAGGTAACGGCTACGGCATGCTTTGTCTTTACATATTCTGCTACCTTTCTCTCGAATTTCTCTACGTAGGGGCCTTGGGTAAGCCATCCACTCAAGAAAACTTTCTTCACTTCCTCGAGCTCCTCTTCACCCAAGCCCGGCTTTATGAGTGGGTATTTATAGGACGTCGTTCTGCTGGTCATCGTTCGATACCTTCCTCCTTCTGCCAGACTTCTCGGTACCAATTTATAGTTATCCTCAATGCATCCTCTAAACTGGTTTCAGGCTCAAACGACAAGAGCTTTCTGGCCTTCGTTATGTCTGCATAGTGCCTCCTCACGTCCCCTGGACGAGGTGGTCGATATGTTATTTTTCCATCGTATCCCATCAATTTGCAAATGGTGCTTATCAAGTCTCTTATACGAGTCTCTTTACCGCTAGCAACATTTACAACATGGCCTTTCAACGAGTCATTACATGCCATTTTTATGGCTGCTTTACAAGTATCCTTAACAAATATGAAGTCTCTTGTCTGATACCCGTCGCCGAAGATTTCAGGTTCTTTGCCCATCAGAATTCTCCTAATAGTTCTGGGTACGACGGCTGAGTATGAGAAATCGTTCTGACCTGGGCCTATATTGTTAAACGGCCTGATTATTCTGACGTCATTCCCATAATTGTTGTGATAGGAGAGGAGCAAGAGATCTTGGGCCGCCTTGCTCGCCCCGTAAGATGTCGATGGTTGAAGAGGATGGTCCTCGTTCATGGGCACGCGCACGCTAGACCCGTAAGCCTCAGACGAGGAAAAGTGTAGCATGACTTTGAATTGATCCTTCCTATGCAATTCTGCTAACGTTAATACTATCTTCAAATTCTTGTTGAACACATACAACGGCCTTTTCAATGCTAAAGGTAACGGAAGAATGGCTAAATTAAATACATAATCCACTCTTTTCCTCTTAAGCAAATCGAGCATGAACAAATAATTGGAGGCATCTCCTTTTATTAATTTAAACTTGCCTGGATATTTATTCAAGATGTGCATCCCTCTTTGTCTTCCGCCTATTTTCTCCAACGCGAAATTGTCTACCACGCATATTTCTCGAACACCTAATTTGATCAGCTCTTCGACTAAATTACTACCTATGAACCCGGCCCCTCCAGTTACGAGGATCGAGGATGATCGCAGATCTTCCAATTCCCTAGAAGTCAGATACATAATGTCTCCTTAACTACTTAGCTAGAGTATTTTTACTTAACGCTAAAACTGTCAAGTCGCAAAGGCCTAAGGTCACGTTCACATATAGGCTTTTGTAAGATAGGATTTCTTGACCATCAAAGTTACTACCATTTGCAAAGCTGTTGTTAATAGCCATATGACTTCGCGCCCTTCATCATTTTTTTAACATTATTTATCCACGTCAGCACTACAGGTCTGAAAATTGTACTCTTTCTGCTAATATTGAGATTTAGGAAATTCATCGTTATATCTCAGGAGCTACTAAAGCTTGGTCCATTCTAACAAGCTTAGCGCACGTATAGCGACCATCCTCTAGTCCGACAAAGCGGAGAACATAATCTTCGGCGTTATAATGGCGACATCTTCTCGTCCCTCACTTCATCTATGGGATCTTTGGACGCCCACGTTTCTTCTCTTGTACAGGACGCTTAAAATCCTTACATTACCTCATCATAAAAGGCCGTAATGGCTCTAACGCAATTTTCTGAGAGCGTGGCAAAGTTAAAAATAATGCCATTGAGCTGTAGAAACCTTTACCAAGACGCCGTGTCAGCTCGCCTTTAAGCTGAAGAAATCAAAGGAACACGACACAAACTTGGTACTTTTTTATAAAGTTTAAATCGCTTTAAAAGACTTCTTACTTGGATATTTTCGCGCATTTACATGTCCTTTACCTGTTTGTTTAAGGATTACAATATGATCTATGAAGACTGAGATAGTGTAACGTTAAGTCGCTTAATCTCTAAGAGCTTTTCGTAAATATATCGAGCGCTGGCTATTATAGCATCCCAGCCGAAGTACCTCTCAGCCAGGTCCCTAGTCCTGCAGTCACTCTTCGTCAAGGCTTTCTCGATGAAGGTCTCTAACTCTTGAATGGTGCGTGGGATGTAACAACCTCTCTCCTCTAATTCTCTAACATCCAATTCTTTAGTCATCCTTGAGTGGATCAACGTGTTTGAGACAACAGGTATGTTGCACGACATAGCTTCCATGGGTGAGACTCCAGGACCTCCGTATCGCACATCAGCCAAAAACCAAGCAAAGACATTTGAAGCGCTATAGTAGTACGGCATGAGTTCATGTCTCACGCGCTCGAAGGAGTATGGTACCTTTCTCTTAACGTATGTGAAGAGCGTATCACTTGGGTACCCTCCAACCGCAACAAGCTCTACGTCGTATTTGGTCTTTAGCCTGTTAACAATTTTTATAAGTAGTGGTAGGCCTTTAAGGGCGTAGAACCTTCCTACGTAAATTATTAAATACTTATCAGGAGGAAGTCCTAAAAACTCTCTGCACTTATCTCTTGGAAACGGTCTAAAGACTTCTGTGTCGACCCCTACCGTTTGAACTCTAATTCTACTCGGGTGAATCCCTACATACTTTATCAATTCCTCTCTCAGCGCTTCTGTGCCAGTAAAGAAAAAGTCAACGTTGCGCAGAGCAAACTTTCCGAGAGAAACCCAAATAGAGCGCTTGCGCAATCCACTACCATGATCTTGGATCACTATTACGTTGTTTCTGAACTTCGAGGCTATGGCATAGGTCATCATCCCTGGAAAACCATGGACGTGAAAAACAACGTCAGTCCCCTCTTGTGAGGCCTTTTTCAAGTACTGTATTAATTGATGCGAATATTCATACTTGTGTCTATAAGAAAAAGTCGATGGAAAAACTTTATAGACTATCCCATCTTTCCGTATTGTAAGGGTTTTTTTAACTATAGGGTCGAACGTTAAGCACTCTACCTCGTAATTACTTCGCTTAAATAATTCCCTTCCGAACCTAGCATGCCATCCATCGAACATAACTTGGTGTAAATCGGCAGAAAGAGCCGAGGCAGAATGATGGAGTATCTGAAGTATCTTCAAGATGAACCCCTCTCCTACATTATGGACGTGCGAAGTACGACTATTCCGAGCTTTATTAAATCTTACGCTTTGCAATTACATAGCCTTGCTTCTCGACAGGCTGGTACATGCTCTTTATCGGCTTTATTATCGTTGCAAACCCCGCGTTTTCCAAGAACCTTTTGAGCTCCGCGTAGCCATTATGATATTCGATGACGATTTGCTCGAAGACCGCGAGGTCCTCGGGCTTAGCGCTCAGCACAGCTTCGTACTCGCAACCCTCGCAGTCGACCTTGAGGACGGAGCCCCTCTCTATTCCGAGCTCACTAATCAAGGAGCCAAGCGTGTACATTCTGACCTTGACGCCGTTTGTGCTCGGCTTAAAGGAGTAGTAGCCGCGAACCTCGTCTGGCTCTGCGCGTACCTCGCCATCGAACGGCCCTAGGCCAGCGTTTAGCAACAAAACCTTGTCCTCGACACCGTTTATCTTGACGTTGACCAAGGCCTTTTCGTAGAGGCTCGGGAAGGGCTCCAGCGCTATGACCTTCTTGGCGCCCATCAAGGAGAACAGTATCGCTGTGTCCCCGACGCCAGCGCCGACGTCGACTACCACTCTGTCCCTGACGTCGAGGTCGTCGTAAGCACCGCCAGCGAAGTTCTCGAAGACTATGTCGTATAGGAACTCAAAGGAGTCGTAAAGGCGAACTCTCTGACCCTTGTAAGTGACAACTGCGTAGAGGGAGTCTCCACACTCCAATTCCTCAAAGGCTCTTCGGTGGTAAGCGTAAATGATGGACGTATACATCTCAGGCCTCAACGTGTACTTCTTACCATTGCACTCGACGATTACGTCACCTTTGGCCAAACCGTGCTTCACGAGGAAGTACTTGAGGCCAGCCGATAACCAGTTCTTAAACAACCTCCTGCTGGCGATCCAGATTGCGAGCTCTTTGAATATATTCATAGAGTTAGCCTCGCTTCAAGTCTTGGTGAAGAGGATGGTTATTAGACCTTAATAAAGTCTTTCCGGGCATATCGTTCGGATTGCCCGCGCTCCTCCTTGTCTTATTATTGGATCTTTCAGGTGCCTCCATAATCCCCTTTTAAAGCTTATGACCTGAATGCCCAACTCATCTATTGTGGCATCTGTCATCAACGGCTCTGTGAGGTATGGGTCTACGGCTATGCAGGCGTGCGTAGAGGACGGCGTGATGTTGTCGTCGAGGAGCTCCACGAGGTACTTCCTCCTCGTTATGTAGCTCTGCGTTGTTCCGAGTGCGTGCTCCACCTCTATCACATCCAGCTCCTCGTCGGAGATGCCAAGTTCAGATGCTATGTCAGGGGTTCACAGCCACTAAAGGCTCATCGCTCTCGGCGCCGCCATTTACAAGCACTTTTACGACGACGCTTTTCCCTCCATCCGTTATCCTGACCCTCACAGTCATGCGATCACTTCTTAGGCGTTAAAAGCCTCACGACCCTGTACTTGCCGTACTTGACCTTCTTCCCTCTTAAAAGCCCTACTCTACCCTCCAAGATGTCCTCCAACATCCTCTTATCGATCACAACTCTAATCATATCATATTCACGATGAAAAACCATACATAACGTATATAAGGATTTCCCTAGTTCCAAAGGGGACTTGGTAGCTCAGGCTACTACCTCCCCTTCAGGCCCTCCTTGACCATCATCTTGACGAGGGCCTCGACGGTATCCCCACGGTCAGTTGTACTATGCAAGAAAATGACCTGAAAATGTAGTATGAAGCGAAGCTAAGTAAAGAGGCAAAGAGATGAATCTTGCGGTAAAGTTCTAGAGGAGCTGAGAGAGCTTTTCTATGAAGGCTTTGATATCTTCCACGGCGCTCCTCACGGCTTCTCCCGGAAGCCAGTTCTCATAGAAGTTTTGATGAAGAGAGGTGGCTGTTAGCCAACATCTTATAATTTCCCTATCCTTCCTCTTTCTACTTAATTCAGCGACATAATTATGTAGCTCTCTGTTGCTCCCCAGCTCCCTTCCCTCTCTTGCGGCCAGAGCTTTAACGATCTGTGAAGCGGCGTCCCAAGCCTTCTCGGATGCTTGGACGTAGTCCCCCTTGGCTAGGGATTCCTCCGCATCCTTTAGGTATTTTTCGGAAAGCTTAAGGTGAAGCTCAGACTTTGTCTCCGGGTCGAGAGGCTCGTTGAGAAATTTTGATAGAGCCTCTAGCACTAGTTCCTCTTTAGAAACGCCCGCTTTTTCGGCCTCTTCTCTCAACCTCGCTTCGACCTTCTTAGGCAACGTGAGCAAGGTCATCTTCTCCTCCATCCTAATGAGGACATCGCCCTTATAAAGCTTCCAAGCGGTGTAGCTTTCCTTGACACCTCTCCTCCCCAATAGTTCTTTAGCGCGCGGTATTCGTAAACGTCTAACGAGGTATCGCTCTAACAGGGGCTGACAAGGGCTTCTACGTAACTCTTTGTGGCCATACTCAATGCCTCTTGGAGCTTCTCGGGGTGCTTGAGGTTCATGCAACCCCAGCCCACAGGACCTCGAACTAGTCGTTGAACGCCAAGAAGGCTTGCAAGAGATGAGAGAAAGCAGAGTGGAAAGCTGAAGCACGATAAGGATTTGCTTTAGAGCAGAAATGCCACGCTTTCCTTAAGCTTACCCGTGGTGGGGTCTACTTCTAAGCGAAGCCACTCAAGCGTCGTGACGCCTATGAGCGCGAAGTCCATCTCACTTGATATCAGCATGGGCACGGCCCTCCTCCTGCCCGCGATCTCCATAACCCCTACACACTCATCAAGCTCCACAGGGCCCTTAGCCGTCAGCACAACGCTTTTACCAGTCGTAGGCAGCTGAAGCTCTTCGGCAATCTTCTTAGGGATCACGGTGTCCGTAGCCCCCGCATCGACGAGGGCTTTAACGGATGCGCTTTTACCCGTAAACGAGTTCCTGATAACAGCCTCAACCCAAATGGGCTCCACTCTTAGCCCACCTCATAGACCCACGCTACCTAAGAGCCCTAGCTTTTCCTAAATATCTTTACCATCTCAATGTAGTGCTCGTAAGAGGTGCTACTCGCTCAAGAGCCCGTGCTTCTCGAGGACCTAGTCCCTCAGGTACTCCAGTGGGAGGAATACGTCGTGGACGTAGACGCCGCCGTTGAGCTTCGGCAGGACCTCGAGGTGTAGATGCTTGCAACCTTGCTTCAACTGGTTCCTTTAAAGAAAGCGAAAGCTCAAGGACCTTGAGCCTCCCACCGGTAATGGCCTTTGCTTCGAGCTCAAGGCTTTCTAGTCTTCAAGCCCGTTTCTCATTAACCATTCCTCGAGCGCTTGTCTGACGAGCCCTTACCGTCGGCATGACGACCTTGAAATCGACAGTCTAGCTCGAAGAGGCATACCATGTCACGGTGGGTTCTCCAAGGCCTCCTAAGATGCGCGCCTGGTCACTTCCTCTCCACAATCCTCCGAGCCTCTAAAACCATCTTCTCTATATCCGGTAGCCTTGCCCTCACGTCCTCAGAGTCGAACTTCGCCTCGTGGAAGCCCCAGACGTGCAACGCCCACGCCCTGTCCCATGCGGTGCTGAGCCACCCTCCCACCCTCTCAGAAATCCTCAAGACGGCCTTCTCCAGCCTCCCAACGCTCCACCTGCCGCTCTTCTCGACGTCTTCGAGGACCTCCCTCAAGCTAAAGTGTGTTGCAAGAGCTTTAACGGCCTCCTCCGCGGCCTTGTAGAGCTTCTCACTAGCCTGGACGGGATCTCCATCGACGAGCTTCTTCCCCTCCTCCAAGTACTTCACAGCCAGCTCGATGTGAGACTCCGCGGCGACTTGAGGGTCCAATTTCAGCAGGTTGACTAGAAAGTCCACGATGAGGGGTTCCGCGTCCATGCCCCTCTTTCTGAGCTCCTCAGCAATCCTCCTAGGAATTGCAACGCTCATAGCCCTATACCACTGAAAACGCGCACATTTAAAACCGCTGGCAATACTTTAGGCCCGACAACCTAGGACGACCGTCGCACCTTGTCGAGTTGCTAGGTCCATACTTTAACTCCTCCAATCCTCCGCCTCGTTCACCACATCACAAAGCCAGCTGAGCTTAGGGTATAGGGTTTCCTCGAGGCAATCACTTTAGATAAGCTCTGAAGAGTTTTAAACAATTGTAGACAGCTTGATCGCCTCGGGGTTCCTCGCATTGGGTCAGGGCCTCATCCCTCACATGCGAGGCCGTCAGGGCTCGACGTAACCCGAAGCCCTTTACACGCCTTATTATTTTCTTCCACCACCTGCTCTGACCTCAATGAATTGAACGCCTACGAGCTTCCTCTCCCTCAAAAGTTGCTCAGTCGCACCGCTGAGGTCTATCGGTATCCTGCCCTCGACCCTCTCGAGCTCGAACAATCTCTCCACGGCCTCGAGAACCTCGGATAGATAAGCCAAATTCTCAACGCCAAGCCTTATGAGCTCCCTTATGGCCTCGCTCCTGGACTGAAGGATGCCGTACTTCACGAGCCGATCTATTTGCCTCAACTCCTCCTCCCTTAGCCTTACGGGAACTATCTTCGTGACCACGTTGTAATACGCACGCGTATAACAATGTAAATTTCCACGAATTCTCCAATTACGCCAATCACATAAACCCAAAATCCACAGGAAACCGTTTAACGAGTTGAGCAACGCGCCTTTAACTGACTTCCAATCCTAAGAGTCTGACTTCGAACCAACTTCAACAGAGTCTGAGTATTGAGCTAAGCTTGGCAACCCATCATACCCCTACACCATAATCTTCAGCATCCTCCTAACAACCTCGATGCTTTCATACTCACTCCCAGCCGAAATGTTGCATATTCCCCAGACGCTCCTCTTTCGAGGACCAGTCTCAATGCTTCGCGGTGGTCTAAGACGTAAATCCAATCCCCTGACGCTCTTCTCAGCCATATGTTGGGACCTTTAACCCCAATTTTATCCTTGCACATTGATTTTTACGTGGTGTTTGTTGAACTATGCTTCATGTACACAATCATGCCTCCGAAATTTCAATGCTACCATCGCGCTATCGCACTTTTAACGGCCTCTCTGTGTAGCGGTGTTTGCCAAGCTACGTATTTGCCGATGCCCAGCTCGAGATCCGCCTCGGGCGGTGGCTCGTCGATCCAGACCTCCACGTCCCTAGCACGTAGGAAGTAGACTATGAGGTTCCTATCTATGAGCTCATTTATCAGTTCCTCTGGCGCGTCGGGACTCCACAGCACGTCGGGGTCTTCGACTGCTTTCTCGAGCCAGCCCCTCCACTTGCTAACGAACGCTGGTGTAAGCTTCTTCTCCTCAACGAAGCTCTTGGTGATCGCATCGAGGTTCCAATTGGCTTGGTAAAGCCTTGACAATGCGCCCGGGTTTCCACCGGTTAACCTCCAAACTTCCTCAAATGGCGGCTTTGGACCTGGGATCCTCTCGTACAGCTCCTCGAACCCCCTCTTGGGCATATTCCACATGGGCATTAAATTGGCCCACCTATGCCTACCGATCCTCCACCGCGTAACGCCCTCGCTAGTAGCAACTATCACGACTATCTTCTCATAGCTTTCAGGCGGGTACTCGATCAATCCGAGAAGCTCCTTCACGTACACCTCCGCTTTATCAAGCCCGATGGCTTGGAAGACGTCGTCAACTAGAACGGCTACCCTCCTCTTCCTCCACTTCGAGAGGAGCTCCCTGACGACGAGCGTTGCTAGGGTGGCTAGTTTAAGTTGGGCAACGCCGATAGCCTCGCCTACAGCCTCCAATAGCCTCTGAGCAACCTCCTTGACGTCGGTGTAGGGGATGACGTCTCTATGCAATGGATTTACGTATAACGTCTCAAAACCCAGCTCCCTTAAGATCTCGGTAGCCTGCTTCAACCAAGCGGTCTTGCCACAGCCCTCAGGCCCGAAGACAACTATGGGATGCCACGTCCTCCCCTCGGCAAAATCCTCGACCTGCCTAATGGCCCTATCCCTATCACAGAAGTCCACCTTCAAGCTGGCGAAATTCAATGTCACCTTCCTCATTTCACTTTCCCGCCATTCTCGTCCTCTCCATGATTCTTAGGTAATCGAAGTATTTAAGCTCAAACAATTAATGTAACTCTTTACTTTTACTGCGCATCAGATCCTACCATTTGCCCCCCAGATGCTCATCCCATAAATTCATCTCTATCCGTCGCGCCTAGGGACTTCCTCCCCGCTGCTCTTTCACTAGTAGCACAGCTACCTCTCCCAGCACTCTAGTAGCTCCTTCTCAGGAACCGGCTCAGCATCCTCGCCCCCACATCTCCACGCCCAAAGACGTACTTGAGGGCGTTTATGGCCGTGGCCCTGAACGTGGAGTCCTCAACGAGCTTCCCGGCCAAGACCTTTGCGACCACGTCAGGACCGAGCTTGCAGGGCGCCTCCACGCGGCCAGCCCCGATAGCTCTGCAAACGCTGCGGAGAGCCTCGAGAGCCCTACCCGCCCCCAGCTCACTCGCTAGGCTCAAAGCGCCTCTGTTCGTCCACGCCCATGCGACTAGGCAGTCCATCAGCAGGACCGTGTGCTCCTTGTAGATGGCGTGGGCGGCCGAGACGGCGACCTCCGCCTCCCTGGACAATGCCCTTGCCCTCAGCCCATCGACCTCTACCTCTTCGACGCAGCACTTCAAAAGCTTCTCGCCATCCATGTAGACGACCCACGCGAACGATGGGTGGGTGTATAGGTCGACTATAAACCCGTTCCTAGCGAGGGTCACCGTGTAGGGCTCCCGAACGACGACCTTGAAGCCCCTGGAAGCCAAGGCTTTAACGGCCCTCGGGACGTCCTCGACGCTCACAAGCACGTCCAGGTCCACGGAGACGTGGTCGAGGGGCCTCCTGAACTTGTACAGAGCGTACGCCGCCCCCACATCCTCGAGGACCTCGACGACCTCCGCCGCGTTCCTCCTGAACCACCTGCACCTGGCCTCCTCGTGGACGAGCTCGTCCTTCAAAAAGTCCCCAACCCTCCTGAGGTACGCGAGGAGGAGCTTGTTCAGCTTCGCGACCTCGGCGAGCCTCCGAGCCTCCTCGCCCCTGGGCGTGTACGAGCCCAGCAGGGTCTTCAAGAGCTTTATCGTCTCCGTTTCTCGAGGCATTTGAGCACCTCGGCCACAACCCGAGCTGGCCCCCACTTGCCAGTATCTATTGAGCACTTGGCGATGTACTTGGCCAGGACTCCGTACACCGCGAGCTCCCTAGCGATAAACTCCCTCGGGACGTCGGCCCTCTTACCGAGGACGTCCAGGTCCGCGTATAGGTATACGGGACCCTCCCTACGCGCGAGCCTGAGGAGGAACCTGCCGTAGGTACTGCCAAGGAACGATGGGTGGTCGAGGGTCATAACGACCCAGACGATGAAGTCTAGGAAGCCCCTATCGCATACGAGGAACCTGTAGAACCTCCTAAGCAGGGACCTTGCAAGCGCGTGGGGTAGTAGGGACCAGAGCTCCACGTGAGTCCACAGCCACCTGAGCTTGCGGGGGATGCATATGCCGTAGTAGGGGTTGCAGGAGCCGCGGAAGGAACTGAACCGCGATAGGAGCCTAGCCATAGCCGAGGCCAGTAGGTGGGAGCCCCGAAACCAGTGGGTGCGTGTGGGACCGTGCAGGGAGAGGTGGGAGGCTAGTAGCCTGGCCGTGGTGGTCTTGCCGGAGCCATCGGCGCCCGATAGAACGACGCACTTCCCCCTAGGCATGCGCCCCTTCTCTAGGCCCTCAGCAACAGCGCTACCAGAGTCGCTATCACGCTCACCAGTAGCGGCAGGTTGAAGGCTATGAACAGCTTGGTGAAGAGGCTTATCGAGCCCTCCAGCCTAGCGACCCTCTGATCGAGGCCGTTGATCCTTTTGTCAAGGCCGTCGATCCTCCCGTCAAGCCTCCCGATGTCCTCCTTGAGCTCCTTCCTCAATGCTTCCATATCGTTCTTGAACTCCTTTCTAAGAGTCTCCATGTCGCTTTTAGTAGCCGTCTTAAGCGCCTCTATATCGCCCTTGGTCGCCACGTCCGCAGTAGTGATCACAACCTTTTCAGCGATTAACCTCAATCAACACCCTGCGTACATGCTTTTAGTTGAGAATTTTGTATCCGTCCTAGGTATGTGTTTAGATCATCAGGGGTAGCCCTTTGACGAGTTTACCAGTCGTTGGGTCCACCCTGTAGCCCATCTGCTCCAGAGCCACTACACCTATTAGTGGTGTCGTGCCCTTAGGTCTTTTGATGATTGGTGATTGAGCTATCCTATCCTCTATCTTTATTATTGCGTTGGCCACGAGCTCCACTCTTTTAACTCCCTCCGCCGTTTCGGCTGGATGTTCACCTAGGCTCGGCAAAGCGAGCTCGGCGATTATTTCCTCGGGCAGTGCCGGGAAGGTTGCTCCGGTGTCGACTAAGGCTTCCACCTCGGCCTTCCTTACATCGCTTAACCTCAGCTTCCCCTCTAAGTATTGAATGTAGTCGGAAGCGTTGTAGAATGTGGCCTTCACGTAGGTGTGCCCCAACGTATCCACCTCAGAAAGATGATTGTCTGACCTCCTTCCCACATCTACAATTCTATGGCTGGCGTCCTTTCAAGGTTCCCAGTTACTGGGTTCACCCCATAGCCCATTTGCTCTAGGGCCACGAGGCCTATTAAAGGCGTCGTGTTCTTGGGCCTCACGATGACGTAGCTCGCCGCAGTCCTATCCAATCGGATAATTGCTAGGGCAAGCCTCACCTTCTCCCTGCCAGTAGACGTCTCAGCCTCGACCTCGCCATGAATGAGCAGGCCAAGCTTCTCAACAACATCCTCGGGCAGGACGGGGAAGGTAGCGCCCGTGTCCACCAGCGCTTTAATGCCAATCCTCTTGACTTCCTCCAACCTACACCTTCTCTCAACGAACTCCGCGTAATCTATGGGATTATAAAAGACCGCATCAACGTGCACATGGCCCAAGACACGACTACCCTTCGTATCGTGCTAACACATTTCTTTAAACTTTTTCAACAACTTTCCGTTTTGTTACTCATTTCTTTGTTTATGTTGGCCTTTAGTTCTTTATTAAAGAACTGAATAAGTTTTCATAAGCCGTACTTTACTTTGAGTTCTTTTCTAATGGCAGTCCAATCACTTAATTTAAGCTCTCCTCTTAAAACTTTCATTAAAGTCTCAGTATCCAAGGCTAGGTATGCTTGCGACTTAATACCGTGTTCTATCATTGATTTGTCGTTCGTCCATATAGGCGCTTTCAACTTTAAAGCCAGCGCGATGAAGGGCGCATCCTTCTCGTCAAACTCTTTGGATATTGCATAGGCCTCCGAGATCTTGTCAGCATACTTGGATTCTTCAACGATGTTTAACCTTGGGAGTATTAATTCTTCTAAGATGAACCTGAAAAACTCGGGTTTTAAGCCAATGCGCTTACATATCTCTTCCCCGTGTCTCTCTATCTCTTCCACCAGTACTTTAGGTGCATGAAAGTTTATCCCTGAAAATACGACGATCCTTCTAACGATCCCTTTACTTACTACCGCAGAAATTATTTTGTTACTATCAATCACAACTTCCATTTTCGTTTCAGTTCTTCCCAGATCCTCTCCTTCAACTCATCGTCTATTCTAAGTATTTCCTCTTCATCTACGGCTCCGGTGATCTCCTCCGCTACAAAATACTTCAACAAAAGCTTCCTGAACTCTTCAACGACGATGCGCTCCATAGCCTTTTTGAGCAGCTCATCCTTCGAGACGAGAATCCATACCTCCTCCGGAACATCGATGGAGATGCTCTTACTCACGACTTCGAATAGTGACTCTACCTAATTTATGTTTTTCCCTTCTCTCAATGGACCTGGCAACCTAGGATGTCAGACGCAACATGTTAAGTTGCCAGGTCGGTTATACGGCGTTCTCAAGGAGAGGCACGGCCTGCCATCTAAGATCGCCCAGGATTGCTGTAGGGAGGCCATCGCCAAGTCGTGGCTCAACAACCCGAGTAGGGGCAGAGCGCCTAGGGCTAGGACGCCTAGGCTATCGCTAACACATGGGTATAGCTACAGGGTTAGGGATGGATATGTCGAGCTCCTAGGGGGCTTCAGGCTCAGGATTATCGGCTGGGACGGGAGGTACGACCAGTACCCCAGCGGAGATGCCAGGCTACTGCTCAAGGACGGTAAGTTCATCCTCGAAATATCCAAGCACATCCCCAAGCCGCCCAAGTACACCCCTGGAGGCGTCCTAGCCGTCGATGTCAACGAGAGGTGCATCGTCATCGGCAACAGCAAAATTGAACACAGGCTTGGGACGGCCGTCGAGAGGGCTCTGCGCTATAAGCATCTAGCTGAAAACCTTCAGAGGAGGTACTCCTCAACGAGGTACAACGCCTGGCTTAGGAGGAGAGGCATCCTAAACAGGGTTAGGCATTTCCACAGAAGGGCTAGGAGCATTATTGAGGACTGGGCTAAGAAGACATCGCGCACAATTGCATTGCTGGCAAAGCAGTATCAATATGCAGTTGCTAGAGAGAACCTAACAAACTTGGCGGAGAACCTCAGGAAGCTTCCAAAGGAACACAAAACCGCTTTGCTGATACTGAGCTACAGAAGGCTGGAGTTCTGGATTGACTGGCAATGCGAAAAACTTGGAGCACCATTAATAACTGCAAATCCAAGGGGGACATCAACTACGTGCCCAAGGTGCAACTCAAAGCTTGTTGAGAATGGCTACAGAAGATTGAGGTGCTCTAGATGCAGATTCGAAGCTGATAGAGATACTGTAGCTGTTCTAAACATTGAAAAAAGGGCTTTAATCAAGCTGTGGGGAGCTCTGACCCCCCTGAATGCCCCTCAAATGACAGATGTACCCCCGAATAGATGAGGGGAACCTGCGAACCGCCCTGGGGGGCCCTCGCCCTTTAGGGCGGGGAGGAGGTCAGCCAACTCGACAAAGTCATCCAAGGGCGCAGGGATAGAAAGATGACACAGAAGACTGTCAACGGACATCTGACCTCCTCCCCGCCCTGAAGGGCGAGGCTTTCGGTTGTAATGGCGGTTAGAACCTCGCTCTCTAGAATATCGTACTCCTTCATCCTAGACAGGGCATGCTGGTGAGCCTTATCCTCATGCTTCGAGCGCGCTCCATAACCTTCAAAGCACGACTTCGGAGTAGTCCCCGACGTTGAGCTTCACGAACCTCCTGTTGCC
>Ga0080004_1113133_pt1 | contig 18030 bp, 4 predicted proteins | sample WasSprMetagenome_FD_69207 | JGI IMG/M metagenome (GOLD analysis project Ga0080004, IMG submission 69207) | Sulfidic aquatic microbial communities from Washburn Spring, Yellowstone National Park, USA - WS (SPADES assembly) (version 2) | ecosystem: Environmental > Aquatic > Thermal springs > Hot...
TGTCTGACTCGCCAAGGGCTAGGTCAACGTGAAGGCCGCTCACCGAGGCGTTCAGGCCGTACATGGATGTGGAGAGGTCGTTCAGGTCGGCCGTGATGCACAGCTTCCCGTCCTTCTCCTCCAGCTTGTAGGACTTCACCAGGTTCTTGAGGTCCAGCTGGCCGACCAGCTTGCTTGGGTCCGGAAGGCTTGGAGCCGAGACCTTGCCCTGGAGTTTCTGGACGAGGGAGTCCAGGTCGATGAGGCCCCTCAGCTGCTCGAGGTTGGATGGGACGGGTAAGGTGGCCCCTCCCTCAACCAGCGAGATTATGTTTAGGCTACCGCTGGCCGAAAGAGCACCAGCGACAGAGAGGTCCGAGGAAAACGCTATCGAAGCATTCCCGTTCTCAATCTCCACCCCCGCTGCCGGGAGCAAGGATGCCTGCAAGTTGCTCACGGATATGTCAAATCCCGCAAAGCTGGCAGACAACTTATCCCTGCTGACCTTGATGGGCTCCGTAACCTCACCCAAAGTGGACCTGATTTTCTTAAACACGAGCTTTACCGAGGGGTTCCTGACCTTAATGTCAAAGCCCCAGAGCTGCTGGGCCACGTCAGGGGAGGTGGCCTCGAGAACCAAGTTCTTGCTGGAGTCGAGGTAGACGCTCACACCTGCTGGGAGCTGGCTCTTTATCTGGTCCAAGACGGACTGGAGGTCGAGCTGGGCCCCAGAGACGGAGAGTTTACCGGCCACATCGAAGCCCAGATCCACCGCAATGTTGAGCTGGGCGCCAGAGAGATGGACATGAAGACCCTCAAGCGTGGCCTTCACGTGGTCGCTCACACCAACATCCAGTCCTGCTATGTTCGCCGAGGTTTCGGGTATCTGAGTGGAGATCTGAAGCTTCCCCTTGTCGCTGATGGACACGCCGTACTTAGACATGAACTCCGCCACCACCGGGACGGACTGGAGCTGGCTGAGCGGGAAGGAGCCTGATACATCGGTACCTGCTCCCGCCTCGAATGATAGAGCAATATCTACTGTGAGGTTACCGCTCAGCCCGGACGATAGAGCCCCTAGCTGAACCGCACCGCTACAAGCGACTGAACCAGAGACCGCGAAGTCGGCGGAGCCAGAGACAGAGATGGAGTCGGATACCTGAACATCCCACTCGCCCAGCGATAGGCCGACGTGCAACTCACTCACGGAAGCGGTCAGGCCGTACAAGGATGTGGAGAGGTCGTTCAGGTCTGCCGTGATGCAGAGCTTCCCGTCCTTCTCCTCGAGCTTGTAGGACTTCACGAGGTTCTTGAGGTCGAGCTGGCCGACCAGCTTCGTCGGGTCGGGTAGGCTTGGTGCGGAAACCTTACCCTGCAGCTCCCTGACGAGCGAATCCAGGTCTATGAGACTCCTCAGCTGCTCCAGATAGGAAGTCCAACCAGCCGAAGAAGAGGAAGTCGAGCTAAGTTCTCCCACAACTGAGATAGAACCCGAGGAGCTCAGGTCAGAGGCAAAGTCTAAGTACGCCTCTCCTCCTCCCACCTCCACCTCGACCGCTGGTGCAATCTTACCCCTAAGATCCCTCAGGACAACGGTGAATCCCGCGGCCCCTGCAGAAAGGTTCTCTACATAGAATGGAATCTCCCCTGCATTGGCCAACTTGGAAGAAATCCTCGAGACCACCACCTTGACAGATGGATTCCTCACCCCCAGCGTCAAGCCCCAGAGCTGCTGAGTCACGTCCGGAGAGGAAGCCTCCAGAACCAGATTTCTGTCCGAATCCAGATAAAGTTTGACTCCTTCAGGCAGCTGGGAGCGCATCTGCTCTAACAACGGTTCAAATTCTATTCTACCCTTCACCGCCACACTTCCCACTAGACTCAACTTGATGGCACCGTCCTCCAACTTCGCATGCAACTCAGCGACGGAAATTTGAGCTCCAATCGAACCCGCAAGGAGGTCCCTCCACAGATTCTCATTCCTCCAGACAAGCTTGCCCTCCTCCACCTTCACCTCTCCAAGCTTACTGGTCAGCCCCTTGACCATTGGGTTGTCTAGAACCTTGCTCAAATCGAAGAAGGCACCTGCCGATATGTTTGTCCACACTCCAAATTCCACCTGAGTACCGAGTTTCAGCTTCTGCCCATCGAACTCCATGAGGAAGCCACTCTCCACCAGCCTAGCATTTGCCTCCACATTGCTCAGGTTCACCTTTGCCCCATAGAGATCTGCTCTTATCTCGTTACCCAAGACCTTCACAACGGGTGCCTTCTGACCGACCCATTGAACCGTCCAAGGCATCTTCGGCACGAACCTGTCGAGCACGATCCCCTCCACCAAACTTATAAACTCCTTCAACTGGGAAGTACTCGTGAATCCGATTTGCTGGCAGATGGGTGAACTCAGAATCATGTCCAGATTTGCCCCAAACTTCGTAGTCAGAAGGTTGTTGACCTGATCCACTATGATGTCTTCTAGCCTTATAGAACGAATGAAATCAAGAACCGCCACCTGCGCGTCCGCAGAAACCTTCCCCGACACACCGGTTTCCGCACCAAGGGCAAAGGAAACTTGGCCACTCTGCAAATCTAGCTTGAAGTCGGTAAGGTGCAACCTAGCTTTCAAATCGCTCACCTTGACGTTTACACCATAGAGAGAAGTGGAAACTTCACCCAGATTCACTGTCAGCAGGATGCCACCCGCGGGAGTCTTGGAGAGGGAGAGCTTAAGTCCCTGCAAGCTGGGAGCAACCGTGGAGGACTCTCCAGCCCCTCCCGCCACAGCAGTGGTCATCAAATCTACTACCGGAACCTCGGCGAGTGCCGCCACAGATCCGGAAATCTCGATTCCAACCGAAGCAGTCGTGTTAATCGTGGCGCCCTGAGTGGAAATCTTCAACCCATATAAGAGAATCTTGGCATCGAGTTCCTTCACCCAAGCAGTTGTCCCACCCGACTGAATGGTTCCAGAGTACTGCACGCGCAGAACGGGCGTTCCATCCTGCAAGAAAATGGAAATCGTGACACCAGAAACATTGGTGGAGATTGGATTCTGCAACAGGCTTCCCGCCCGCTGAAGTACATTTTGAAGCTCGAAGGGTGGCAACTGTCCCACGATTTCTCTCACTGCGTCCTTCAACTTCGACATCTGGTCGCCGATTATCCTCTCGAGTTCGGACTGGGAAATGGAACTGAACATCTGTTTCAAGATGGGCACGGTGTACATGATTCTGACGATATCGCTTGGCGGAAGGGCAGAAATCAAGTTGTCCAGCGCGAGAGCTCCTGAATAGTTGAACTTACCCTTGACCTCGAAACCGACATCCAAAGCTGCCTTCAGCTTGTCCTCGACAAGCTTGATGTCCACGCTCTTCAGCACGATGGTTGAAGTTAGCTCATCGATTACCGTTTTAGCCCCAGAAATCGTCGTAACCTCATAGCCACCTACTTGAGTCTCCACTCTCTGCCCCTCCTCTGCCTTAACCACCGGCGGAAGGGCCTCGAGCAACGCCCTAACCTCAGAAGCGAGGGCATCAAACTGCCTCATGGCCGTCAGGTACTCTGCATAGTACGCCTCCGGCTGCTCCCTAAGCCTCTCCTCCCACTCGGCCCTGAAGGACTGGCGGATTTCCTCCAGCCTCTTCCGGGCCTCTCCTCTGTCCAGCCCCGCCTTCACCTGGGCGGCAAGACCCATGAGCTGCTCCTTGTATCTTTGAATGGTGGACTTCAGCCACATTAGGTACTTCAGCCTCGAAACCAGCTGCTCGTAAGAGGCCTCCTTGCCTCCCGCAATTGCCGCGAGTCTGAGCTTTTCCAAGTTTTCTCTCATCCTTGCGAGCAGCTCCTGCATGGCAAGCTCCTGCTCGTACTTGCCCCTCAACTCCTGAACCTTTGCCTCCCACTCTGCCATGACTTCATCGATGATGCCTTGGAAGATATCGACATTCTCGCTCACCATCTCCTCTATCATGGCCTTAAGTTGGGGGTCAATCCCACCAGTTTCAGCAAAAGAAGAAAGCATCTCCCTGTATGCCAAGGTCCCGGCATCGAGAACGCTTGGCATGAGGGACTGTATCCGAGCCGCAAGCTCACCACTTGGCTGAACCTTCTGCACCAGTGAGGAAATCTCATCTAGGAGATAACCATAGCCAACACTCTTCCCCTCATTCATCAATGCCGTGTATTCGCTTACGCGTTCTTGAAGCAAGTCCTGAGGGCTAGCAAGCCTGATTTTCTCTCCTAGGCGCTCAAAGGGATAGAGCGGATGATCTGGCCTCAAATCAATCTGGTCCACTACTAGGCAGGCAAGAGCCAAGCTGCCCACCAAGATGGCCGCAATCAGACCGACATTCCCAGCCGCCCTAAGAACTAGCCTGGGGAAGCTGGGAGGAGGTAGGAGAGGCTTGACTACCTTCTTCGTATGCTTGATGCCTACCGACTTTTTCTTCATCAACAAGTCTTGAAAAAAGAACCATAAAAAGCTTTTTTCAAATTTTTCGGCTGTTTTTTGCCGTATTTTTTTGAATTTGAGCGCAATTATTTCTTCTCTTTGATGGAAAAAAATTTTTGCTTAGGGAAAAATTTTTACCCTCGAAGTTTGCGAAAGGCAAACACCAGAGCCAGCGCTATCACCGCAGCAACTACCACCACGTAGAGGATGTTCATCCACTCCTTGCCCCTCCCGATTACGTAGAGATAGCCACTCGTGCCGGCACATACTGAACCGTCCCCCGCAATCGCAGCGGAGGCCCACTTAGTGCCGACGGAGACCTGCCACTTAATCACGCCATCGGATCCGATAGCCATCAGGTTGTCCCCCCCTATGTAAACCGTCCCTCTTCCGTCGATTAGGGGCGTGGATCTACAGAAACTGCCGACCGGTAGCTGCCACTTTTTCTCACCCGCTGAGGTGAGGGCGACAAGCCAAGAAAGGTTTGCGTTATCACAACACGCGTAAATGGTGCCGTCCTGTGCCAATGCCGGCGGAGAGTACATCTCCTGCCCCAGCTTAACCGGTTCCCTCCATCGAGGTGAACCATCCCTTCTATAGGCATACAGTAAACCTTCCAGAGTTCCAACGTAAATCGTGCCGTCCGCAGCAAGGACCGGTGGAAGCGGAGCGGGAAGCTCCACCGACCACTTGACTTCTCCCTCCGGACTCAGCGCATAAAGAATCCTTCCACGCTCGATACCGTTCTCTGAGCTCACCAGTACCCCAAAATAGAGCGTACCGTCGTTATCTACCGCTGCCCCTAACAACATCCCACCTATTGGAAGCTTCCGCTCCAGCCTGCCATCCGAACTGAGGATATAAGTGTGATTGTCCGCGCAACCGAAGTAGAGCTTACCATTTCTCCCCACCACCACGCATGACGAGACCATGCCGCCCGCGGTGAAGGACCACTTGAGAGAGCCATCGGGATTTAAGGCATAGACTTTGTTATCATCCGAGCCGATGTAAATTGTCCCGTCCTCCCCCAACGAGGGAGTAAAGTAAAGTTTGCCGCCAAACGATTTCCTCCATTTTAGCTTGTTATCACGGAGGGCTACAATCAAGTCACCAGACGTCACATAAATGGTTCCATCCTTGGCAATCGCCGGAGAGGACGAAATGTATCCCCCCACCTCAAATCTCCATCTCACCCGATTGTCCTCCGGTCCCATGTAGGGGCTGCAACTGGTGTTGAACCAATCTCCCCCGGCCCTCGGCCAAGGATGTCCTGCCAATAGGGGAGCCAGTAGGAGCACCAGTATGGAACAAGCCAAGAAACCTTTCATTCAGTGCTCCCCAGCTCCTTGGCCGTCTGTCGAAGGGCCCTATCGATCTTGGTCGAGACCTTTGTGGGCTTGATTTCCATCTCCAGTATCTTGCGCGTTATTTCAAGCATTGCACGGGAAGAGGGAGCATCGGGTGCAACCGCCACGACCGGGAGGTTTTCTCTAAACGCCCCCCCAACGGCCTCGTCCTCGTAAATCACTCCCAGAACCCGATCTATCTTGCTCGCCTTCTTTACCCAAATCTTCTCATCCACGTTTCGCGGGACCCTGTTCAAAACCACACCTAACGACTCCACGTTCATGAACTTTTTCAGCTCGACCGCCGTCACTCTGGTGGCCTCGATGGAATCGTCGTTGGGCTCGCAGACATAGAGAACTCGGTCCGCAATGGAGGTAAGGATGAGGTGCTCGAAACTCATGGAAGCCGGTGTGTCTACAATGATATAAGTGAACATGCGACGGAGCTTGGTTATGATGGCATCAAATTTCCTTTTCATCTCGGAAATGAACTCGAGCGGGTTCCCGCGCATGACGGGAAGAAATCTCCCGCCCGCGGGAAGAATGGCGAGTCTAGGGAAGAGAGGTTTCCCGTCTGCCTCCAGCTCGCACTGGTAAACTGCCTCTTCCACGGGCTTCCCCCCATCAAGCACGTCCGCCAGCGTTACATCCACAACAGGACACATCTTCAGACCGATGGTTTGAACATGCATGTCCCCATCGATGAGAAGAGTCCACTGTTCGGGCCTAAGCTTGGTTATCCAAATGGCCAAACCCATGGCAACCGTAGATTTCCCCACCCCTCCCTTGGTACCCAAGATGGAGATTACCGGCAACCTTTCACCTTCCCCTTCCCTTCCTTTTGACTTCATCCAGCTGAGAGATAAGTCTATCCAAGCTATCCGGTCCCTCCTCCCTGAGCTTCTCCACAGCAGTTCTCGTTTTCTCGCGCAGCATTTCAGCCGCGGGCATGAGCATCTCTTTATAGGACTCGACGATGGGAGAAGTTCGCGGGGCGCGGGGCGTTAGCTCCTCCATCTTCGCCTCCTCCGTCCCCGCCCCTGTCCCGCCTTCCTCTGCCCAGCCCATCAGCTCCTGGAACCACTTAGATCTGAGCTGCCTCTGCTTTCTCCAAGCCGCGATGGCCGGAATCCCTTTCTTCCACATGAAAACCCAGAAAACGGCTATCCCAACGGTTCCGCCGAAAAACGCCATGTACGGTACGGGAGAGAGTGGAGTATAGACAGAGACTGAGAAGCTCCCACGAGCAACATTGCCTGCCTTATCCCTCACCAGATAATCGACCTCGTGGTTTCCATCGGTGGCTATGGTGAAGGTATCCCCATTCTCCCAACCTCCCCCATCCACTCTGTACTGCGTCAAATCTACCCCCGAGGTGACATCGAGAGTCCGGAGCCGGATGGTCACGGAACCCTTGTATGCCCCGCCTTCCCCGAGCACTCCTGAGAACTCGGGTGTCACGAGAGGAGGTTTGGTATCCAGACACAGCTTGGTGGTTTTTATGTCGCTGAGCTTCCCTCCCTGACTCTTTCCCCTTATCCAGATGGTCTTCTCTCCGTCAAGCTCGTTTTCCGAAAACTTTATCTCAAAAGGTGAAGTGAAGTACTCCCAATCAGACCAAGTTGCCCCTCCATCCAAGGAGTACTGGATATAGATGATGTTTTGTTGTTCAATATTCAACTGCGCCTTTCGCGTGTTTACAAAAAACTTGGTGGGTGACACACTGCCTATGACGGGTGCGTAGGCGAAGACCTCGAAGCAGAAGGTCTCCGACCACTCACTCTGCACTCCCCTCTCGTCCACGCACATCACCCTCCAATAATAAACCCCATCGTTGAGAACCATGTCGACGGTGGCGGAAGTGAGCTTCCCCATGGACCTCGACCAAACAATCCTTCCCGGCGTGAAGTTGGGATCGATTGAAATCTGAACCAAGTGGTTCTCGATTTCCCAAGGTGTCTCCTCGTCCATCCAGGTAAGGGTTGGGGTTTTGTTGGATATCGTTGACTCGTTGGCGGGGTAGAGCGGTTTCGGTGGAGGTAGAACGTTCTGAATGGTAAAGAAGTTGTCGGAGGTATCGGAGTTTTCCACACCCAATGTCAGGGCTTTCGCGCTCACTCTCACCAGACATCTCGTCGATTTGTCGATTCCGCTCGTGTTGAAGCCCACCTCGTGGGGCGTGGGAGTGCTCTCTTCGTAGAAGGTCTTCTCATCGACAAATCCCCAAGAGGAGCCTCCATCGATGCTTATCTCTATCCTATAGGTGACGTTGTCTGGAGGGTCGCAAGAACCGCACCAACGTATGGTCCTGTACCCCCACCACAGTTCCCCCCCGTCAGGCTCCATGACCAAGACCTTGAGCTCTTTGAATCCCTGTGCCGAAATCACTGGTAACAAAACTAGAAAAACGGCAACCGCTGGTAGCAGAAGCGAGTGCCTCATTTCTTCTCTCCCCTTCTCCTTTTTTGCTGCAACACCTTCTCGGCCCCTACCTTCGCCGGTTTCTTGAGTACGGGTCTAACAATTTCAGGTTTGGCTTCTGGCTTGAAGGGAAGAGTCGGTTTTGCTGCAAGCTGCATCTCCATCCTCCTTCTCTTTATCGCACTCCATCGAAGGTACAGAGATATCCCGGCAACCGCAGCCACGGGAAGAAGAGCGAGAACCCAGAGAGGGAAGCCACCCTCCTTTTTGGGAGAGTAGAATAACACGTAAGTGTTCTCCCAACTCTGACCAGTGGGATCCTCAGTGCGGAGGACTACCTCGTTCCTCCCCTCCTTCAGTCGCAGGTTCACCACCCAGAATCCTCCCACAGGCTCCACCTTCTCACCATTCACGTAGAGCGAAACCTCGGGCAGAGCATGAAGGGTGAGGGTGTAAGTAGGCTGTGCCACCATCTGCGGTATGCTGACTTCGAGCTTTGGAGGACCTGTTCTGTAATACAAATCGAGCTTGGCAACTGCCGAAACATTTCCGGCTTTGTCCCTCACCTGGACCTCCACCGAGTTGAGGCCCTCATGCTCTAACTCTATGGTCCTCTGGTTCTCAAATTTCTCCCAGTTGCTCCAGTTCTCCCCTAACTTGAGCCTCATCTCGCTGACCCCGCTCCACCTGTCCTCCGCCGTTATGAGGAGGGTTCTTCTCTTGCTGGTGGAGAAAAGATTGTCGGCAGCGAGACTCACACGAGGTGGGGTGAGGTCTACAAGTAGGGAAATCACAATCGGACCTGCAACGACGCCCGCGGGAGATTTGACCTCGAAGCATATTCTGTAATCTCCCTCCGTAAGAAGTCGTAGCCTGATGTTCTCCAACCCGCCACTGTAAACCACCCAAGGAGCACGATAGAGGTCGGGCTCGGAGAGAGCGTAACGGTAGTAGGCCAAGTTGGTTCCAGAGAGCCTAATAAAGACTTCTGGCGTGTTCACCATCTCACTATCCGTTCGAATGTTCACAACGGGTGCATTCAAGTTATAGGTGAAGCTGTAGATGGGGGTAGAATTCTCGTTTCCGGCCTTGTCCCAAACCCTCACCCTCCAGTAATAGGTCCCCCCCTGATTCTCATAGGGTAAGTCGTAGCGGTTCTTTTCGCACTCAATTTTTATCGGTGAAGAGAAATCGCGATCCTTGGAGAGCTCCAGCACATACGGAAGAGCCACGCCAGAGGTGTCATCGTATGCAATGGTCCAGCTGATGGTGACCAAATCCGGACCCACCACGGCCCCATCGGGAGGCTGTACTCCCACAATACCATATGGTGGTGTCTGGTCGAGAACGATGAAGTTTTCCTTCACCGTTGATTTTGAACCCTTATCATCCGCAACCACTACATACACGGTCTTGGCCCCGTCTCCCCCTGGAAGGGTAAGGTTCAGCGTGCTCGAGAACGGAAACTCGAGTTGAGTCTGGAAAGCATCAAAGCTCACGATAAGCGTCTGAACCACGTTATCATCGACCGCATCCACCGTGAGGGTTACCGTCCTTGAGCTGGTGTATCTCGCACCTCCATTTATCATCACCTTCCGGAGCTCGGGTGGAGAGTTCATCTTAAAGCTCGCCTGCACCCATTCGCTCCATTCCAAGTTATCGCTCACGCGAATTCTCACATAGTACGTTGTTCCAGGCAGGAGCGGTTTTTTGTTTTCACCTACTGGCCATTTGTTGTCCCACACCTTATCACCGGAATCCCAAACATCATTTTCCCCCGGACGCTGCCCCACCATTATCCGATAGTATGCTTGAGGATCGTCGTCTTCGTCTGAATAATTCCACTGGAAGTACAGGCGGTCGGCTGAAAGGTTGGTTGGATTCACCTGACCGTTTATGAGAAAGTTGCTGACCTGCGGAAGTCTGTTTAGGCTGAATTGTCCGTATTCCCACGGACCATTCTCGCCAAACGAGTCTATGACCTGAATTCTGAAATGGAACGTCACCCCTCGTTCGAGTCCGTAACCTATGTATTGACAACTGTTCGACGTGTAATTTTCGTTTCGGAAGTTCCACTTGTCCGGCGTCCAGTTCTCCGAGGTCACGTTCGGCGAAGTTCCGACCTGTATCACGACTCCCTTCTGTGCATCCTCTCGATCCCCGTCCTTAAAAATCCAAGAGAAAAGCGGGGCTGAAGTGGGTAACTTACACGCTGGGCTGGGTCTTCCCTCTATCAACAGATTCTCGACGCGAGGCGGACAGTTCCTGCGGAAGCGTCGAACCTCCGAATTCTCGCTTAACTGTTGTTGGTTATCCTTTGCCTGCACCCACCAGTAGTAAAAGGTGCCGGGGGTGAGATTCGTGAGGTCGAGAGTGTAGTTGTCGTTTTCAGTCCAGTAAACATTATCATTGCTTAAGCTTGGGTCATCCGTTATGTGCACACAATACTCAACGGCGTTCTCGACCGCAATCCAATCGAGCACCAGCGTCCTTTCCTTGAAAAGTACTTTTAGATTGTTGTCCGGCGAGAGAAGTACTGGTGCTGCCGCATGAACGGACGCCGAGAGAAACACTAAAAGAAACGGTAGTAGAACAAGAAGGAGAAATCGCCTAGCGAGCGGCATTTCAACCGCCCTCCTCCCTTCCCTCTTTTTCCTCCTTCTTCACGAACGGCTTCACGGCTTGAGGTCTGAGAGCTAGCCTTTTTGGAACATGAAGTCTGACCGCCCTCCTCCTGAATTTGCTTACCACGAAAACTCCCGCTCCCGCAGCCCCGATGAGGGCAAACAACGGGATGTAGGTAAGACCTCCGGCTGCGGGCTTGGCGGTCGCCTTGGGGGTGTAAATCAGCTCGAGGGTCTTCTCCCACATCGCCCCCGCCAGGTCAACTGTGGAGAGGATGAAGGTATTCTTCCCCTCTCTCAGACGTAGATTCACCACCCAGAAACCTTGGGTGGGTTCAATCCTCTCCCCGTTCACAAACAGGAATACACCGGGCTGAGCGGGAATCTTGAGGACATAAACGGGTTCGGTGACAGCTGAAGGGAGGTTGTCCAAACTTATTTCCACCTCTCTCCCGCTAACATCCTTCACCACTGCAGACCCCACCTCGGGCGGGCGGGCACTGTAGTAGAGTTCGATTTTCGCTACCGGCGATTCATTTCCTGCCTTGTCTCTCACCTGGACCATGACCACGTTCAGACCCTCCTCGAGCTCTACCACCTTCCTCCCGATGTAGTTCTCCCAGTCACTCCAGTTCTCTCCTAATTTGAGCCTCATCTCGCTGACCCCGCTGCCTCCGCTATCGCTGGCAAAGATATAGAGAGTTCTGACCTTGCTCCTAGATGCCAAATTATCAGCCGAAAGCTGGACCTTGGGTGGAGTAAGATCCACGAAGATGCCTATAACGAAAGGACCTGCCACGCTTCCGGCTAGTGACTTGGCCTCGAAGTACACTAGATACTGTCCTTCGGCTGGTAGCCTTAGCATCAGGGTATTCTCCCTATACGGAATCCAAGCAGCTTTCGCCAGCTCTTCCTGCGAGAAGGCGTATCGATAGAACGCCACATTGCTTCCTCCCAACGAGATGGGAACCTCCAACGAGTTCACGATGGTTGTCTTTGCCCCCAGCTGTAAAAAGGGAGAAGGAGTAAGAGAGGGGGGAGTCGGATCGTAGACGAACTTGTAAACGGGAGTACAGTTCTCGTTGCCAGCCCTATCCCTCGCCCTCACCCTCCAGTAAACGGTCATCTTTTGATCCCCAAGGTTGAGGTCATAGTAGTTCTTCTCCGTGGTGTAGACGGAGGGGTTCGCGAAAGACTCGTCAAATGAGACCTCTACGGTGAAGATTGAAATCACGCCAGAAATCTGATCGGAGGGGACAGACCAGCTGAGTCTGACCGGGCTTGTTCCCACAACCGCATTGTTTGCCGGATAGGTTCCATAAAGCCCCTCGGGTGGCGTTTTGTCGTAGATAATGGAGACCTTATAGTCATTCTCAGATTCCCACCCCTGCGCATCTCTAACTCTTAGCCATATCTCCTTCAGGCCCTCTCCACCTTCTAACCTGAGACTCTTGGTGGCCGAGAAGCCCTCAATCATCCAGTCGGTGTTCTCCATCCTCCACATCAGATCCTGAATGGGGGCACCTCCGACAGCGTCTATGGTGAGCGTCACGTCTGCGGATCTCGTATATACTGCTCCCCCGTTTACGAGTACCCTTCTAATCCTTGGTCTGATATTGGTGGTGAAGGAACCATAGACCCAATCTGACCAGCTGTAGCTCTCAACCACCCGATTGCCCTCCATCCTACCGTCCTTCACGCGCATCCTGACGTAGTACTTGGTGTTTTCCGCCAGCGTGCTCAGAACCTCCCTCGGCAATTGAACCTGTCTTACCATCGGACCGCAGACTACCTCCCCTGAATCCCAGACATCGAAGAACTCGGGATCTGCCCCGATTTGGATTTGATAGCATGCCTGTTCATCGTAATCTTCATCGGCATAGTCCCAGCTGAAAACTACCCTGCCAACGTTCACGGGATCTACCTGGCCGTTTATCTTGAAGTTCTCAACCTTGGGTGCGTGGTTGAGCATGAAGTTGTACTGGCAGTCGGACCACGGCCCCCAAACACCAAGACTATCCCTCACCCTGACCCTAACAAAGTATATGACGGCCCTGCTGAGGTAGCCACCAACATAAGTTACGCGATTCTCCGTCAGATTTTCCACCGTGTAGTCCCAAACTAAGTCTGAACTGTATTCGCTTCCGGGGAGAAGAGAGACCTGAATCCTAGCACCGGTCTGGGAATCTCCGTCCTCGTCGTAGAAGGTCCATGAGATAACTGGGTTCCCCGTGGCGACTCTCCTTGGATTCAGCTTCCACTCCACGACCACATTAGTCACCACTGGCGGGCGACTGTAGTTGGTGAAAGTCCAGACCTGGGACCACTCTCCCACGTTGCCCGCCGCATCCCTAGCCCTGACCCTCCAGTAGAAGGTTCCGGATAGGGTGTCGGGAGTGTAGGAGTTTTCGAGAAGACGCGTGAGCTTGATGGCAGGGGAGGAGAAATCGTTGTCGTTGTCCACCCACAGCTCATAGGTGACTTGGGTGAGGTCGGTCACCTCATCCCATATAAATGTTGGACCCAAAACATGCAGGGGGGTGAGGCTGTTATCCGGTTTCCTCAAGACCGGTGCTAGGGGCGGTGTGGTGTCCACCGTGAAGGTGAAGTTCTCCGACCACTCACTTATGTTGCCTGCCCTGTCAATCGCCCTAGCCCTCCACCGGTATTTACCGTCGGGCAAGGGATTCCCTGGGGTGAACCAGTTCACGGAAGAATTCCCAGGTAGGGCGAGAGACCCCAAGTTGTCGTATATCTCGATCTGGTAGTTCTCTAGGTTCTCGGGATGCTCCCACTTCAGTGTGGGTCTGTTCTCTGCTAGGATGGCGCCGTTCTCGGGCAACCTGAGGGTCGGTGGAACCGGCCGCTCCGTGTCGATGTTGACCCTGAAGTGGCATACTCCGCCAAGGTTGCCAGCTGCATCAACTGCCCGGATGTGGAAGTACCAAGTACCGTCTGAGGTGGCATTGAGCGTGATGGAAGTCACGGTGGTATATACATCTGGAACGGTGTTCTCGCTCTTGTCCCACTGGTAGTAGTAGCCAACAATGGGGGCAGTGCTGGAAGGCGGGCTCCAGTTGAACTGAACCGTCCTGCTGTTGTACCACTCGGATGGGTTCGGGTGGGTGGGACTTGAAACGGCTGGCGGCCCATCTGGTGTGACATCTATTTGAACCCTGAAGTGGCTTGCCGGCCCCCAGTTACCAGCCGCGTCCCCCGCACGCACGTGGAAGTACCAGACCCCATCGGCGAGACTCACGAACGATCTGGAGTTTTCGGTGAGGTTCGCGTTCTCCGCGGGCAGGGTGTTCTCGGTGTGGTCCAGAACCCAGCTGTAACCCACAATCGGAGCCGTGCTGCTTGGAACAGGCCAGCGGAAGCTTGGTGAGTTGTCGGCGTACCACCTCTGGTTGTCCGGATGGGTGGGACTGGTGAGGTCGGGAATCGCGTCCGGCGTCATGTCAAGCACTATGTTGTCCCAGAAGGTGGAGAGGTTTCCCGCTGCGTCCTTAACCTGATAGTAGACGGTCTTGAGCCCGTCGCCCGGGGAAAGCGTCCAGATTCTCGTGTCCTCGGGAGATCTCCAGTCCGTCCAGCTTAAATTGTCGTTGGAGTACCGCACTTGGGAGACGCCGGAAAGGCTGTCGTCATAAGTGAGGGTGAGGGTAACAATGTTATCCTTGGTGTAGTTGTCACCGCCGTTAATCACGATGGAGCCCGTTGGAGGAGTAGTGTCCAAAGTGATGCTGGCGCTCCTCGGGTTACTGATATTTCCAGCGCGGTCGATAACCCAGGCGTAAACAGTCTTGAGACCGTCGCCTTCGGAAAGGGTGAAGGAGGAGGGCTTGATCGAGCAGAAGGCTGAGGGACTGGGAGTGGTGTTGTCCTCGCTCAGGTACCACCCGCAGACCCAGCTCTCGGCATCGTTCTCTGACATGACAACGGTAACCTGCCTTGATTTGGCATAGACACTTGAGCCCGTTTCAGGATCTTTAAGGGAGAAGGCGGAGACGGTGGGGAGGCCCGTATCTATATTAACCACGTTCTCGGACGTGTAGACAGCCAAATTGTTTACCCTGTCGTAAACCAAGTACCTGTACTTGTAGGCCCTCCCCGAAAGCACATTGTTGTCGAGGTAGGGCGATGGCGGGTTGAGAGCGATATCACTCCAGTCTGACCAAGGCCCTATCGTGCCACCTGACAGACTTGTCTCAGCCCTCTGAAGGATTCCCTGAGCCAATCCAGAGCCGGAGTCCGAACCCGCATCCAGGGAAACCCGAACCTGCAGGTTGTTGGTGTACGCGTTCTCATACACGATGAATCCGCCGGACGGTGCCGTGACATCCCTCAACACCTGGATGGATATTGTGGAATAGAGTCCTGCCTTGTTGTATACCTTAATGGTTGCCAAGCCATTCTGCGTTGAGGAGGTTGTCCACATGTACTTCCAAGAGGCCGGGAAGGCAGAATTCTCGCCCCCGTTCGGAGCCGCGAAACCTACAAGGGACGGGAAGACCGCCTTCAGGAGCCCGGACTCTGGGTCGGAAGCTGAGACCCTTACCCAGAAGGATCCGCAGACGCTAGTGTTGTAGTAGATCGTGCTGCCTGATACGTACTGGTAATCAAGGTTCTCGTTTTCCTCGATTGTTACCGAGAGATCGGTCGGCGGGGTATTGTCGCAGTAATATCCAATACTGCTATCAGCCGATGAGTTGCCAGCGGCATCCAGCGCTCTTATATAAATCAGATTTGGACTGGACCTACTCACAATATAGCCGGCTGGCACATCGGAACCGTTGACGAAATCCACCCAGTTGGAGTTGGTGTCCGTCCTCAGCTGGTACTTCAAAACCCCGGAACCATTGTCGCTGGCGTCGGTTGTCCAGCCGACTTGTGGGGTAACATCCTTCGAGTAATTGTCGGGTGAGGTTGCGGGATCGGTATAAAGTCCAGAGGGAGCCGTGGGGGGCGTGGTGTCCAAGGTGATGGTGTCGGAATAAGTGGAAACATTTCCGGCAGAATCTTTGAACCTGACGTAAACGGTTTTGGGCCCATCGCCTGAGGGGAGGGTCCAGGGTTTAGAGGTAGCATAGGGCTCCCAATCCGTCCAAGTTGTCCCGTTGTCGGAGAAGCACATCTGTGAGACGCCGTTGGCATCGGACGCGCTGAGGGTGAGGGTCACATAGATTGAGTTTGTGTACATGTTGTCGCCATTAATCACGATAGAGCCGGTCGGTGGGGTGGTGTCGAGGATGATGTTGTCGGAGTAGACTGAGGAAACATTGCCTGCCGAGTCCTTGAACTTCACGTACACGGTCTTAGTCCCGTCACCAGAGGGGAGGGTCCAAGATCTCGTCGTGGCGTAAGATTCCCAAGCTGTCCAACTGCTGTTGTCGTTTGAGAAGCACATCTCGGAAACGCCATTCACATCCGAAGCGGACAGGGTTAGAGTCACGGAAGTCGAGTTCGTATAGGTGGCATTGTCATTAACGACGATTAAACCAGCGGGTGGGGTGGTGTCGAGGATGATGGAGTCGGAGTAGGTGGTGGAGAGGTTCCCGGCATAGTCCTTGATTTGGTAGTACACGGTCTTGGTTCCATCACCCGAGGTGAGGGTCCAGGAGCGCGTGGACGAGGGGGACTCCCAAGGCTCCGTATCCCAAGCCCCGTCGTTGGAGTACCTAACTTGGTAGACGCCTGAAGTGGCATCGTTGTAGGTTAGGGAGAGGGTGACGGAGGTGGAGGTAGTGTAGGTGGTACCGCTGTTGATTAGAATGGATCCCGTCGGGGGTTTGGTGTCTATGTGTAAGGCGAAGTGTGCGACCCCGCCCCAGGCATTCTCTATGTTTTGGGCCTTGATGTGGAAGTACCAGACACCGTCCGACAGGTTTGTATACGAGGTATTGTCGACTGTATTGTCTACATCCAGTATGTTGTCCGGCTCGGTGGTGGGGTTGTTGTCGAGGCAGAAGCTATATCCCTTTAAGGGTATCTCCGATTCGCAGGTCCATTGAAGAATTGGATTGTTATCTGAATACCAGTGTGACTGGTCGGGGTGGGTTGGACTCGAAAGCGTCGGGGCACCCGGCGGGGGCGAGAGGTAAACATTGTCGCGGCTCCAGGCGAGATAGTTCTCGTTTCCCGCCCTGTCTTTCAGCCAGATGTATATCCAGTGCTCCCCCACCGTGTAAACCTGAAGGTACATCTGGGACAGGTTCTCGCCCTCGACGTATGTGCCGTCCCCTGGACCAGTTGGTGGGGAATTATCTTTATAATAGGCTCCAGCAATCCCGGAGAGGTCAGATGGATTCACCCATGTGGCAGTGAAATTGTCGAGCGACGTGTTCTCGGGCAAAATGGAAAGGCTGATGGGTGCTGAGGGAGGAGTCGTGTCCAAGTAGAGAGTAGCGGTGCTGTAGTTGTTGTAATTGACATTTCCAGCCGCATCCCTTAACCAGACATAGATGGCGTGGGAACCATCCCCTGAGACGGTTATTCCCGAGATCGATGTTATTCCTGAACCGGCCACATAAGTCCCGTCTGTGTTGGAGGTTGGCGGGGAGTCGAGCTTGTAGTAGGCGCCGGCTATCCCCGAGGTGTCTGAGGGGTTGGTCCAGCTGACGGTGAAGGAGTTGGTGTTTGTCCAGCCAGAGGGGGAGGCGGAGAGGCCGGCGGGAGCGGAAGGTGCAGCGGTGTCGAGGATAATGTTATCTGAATAGATGGAGGAGATGTTTCCGGCGGAGTCCTTGAACTTCACGTACACGGTCTTAGTCCCGTCACCAGAGGTAAGGGTCCAAGACTTGGACGTGGCATAGTTCTCCCAGGCCGTCCAGCTGGTCCCGTCGTTGGAGAAGCACATCTGGGAGACGCCGTTGGTGTCGGAGGCGGAGAGGGAGAGGGTGACGGAGGTGGAGGTGGTGTAGGTGTTATCGCCGTTGATCACGATTGAACCCGTTGGGGCGGTAGTGTCGAGGATGATGTTGTCGGAGTAGACCGAGGAAACGTTTCCAGCCGGGTCTCTGAACTTCACGTACACGGTCTTAGTCCCGTCACCAGAGGTAAGGGTCCAAGACTTGGACGTGGCATAGGTCTCCCAGGCCGTCCAGCTGGTCCCGTCGTTGGAGAAGCACATCTGGGAGACGCCGTTGGTGTCGGAGGCGGAGAGGGAGAGGGTGACGGAGGTGGAGGTGGTGTAGGTGTTATCGCCGTT
>Ga0080004_1129645_pt1 | contig 18030 bp, 18 predicted proteins | sample WasSprMetagenome_FD_69207 | JGI IMG/M metagenome (GOLD analysis project Ga0080004, IMG submission 69207) | Sulfidic aquatic microbial communities from Washburn Spring, Yellowstone National Park, USA - WS (SPADES assembly) (version 2) | ecosystem: Environmental > Aquatic > Thermal springs > Hot...
GAGCAGTAAAGGGTTATTCAATACAAGAATTTTATGAAAATATTGAACCTCGAAAAATGAAAAATGGAGAATTAAGGGAAATAGAATTTAAGGCTCTACCTTACGATAAAAAAGGAAATTTGGATTTTCACAAACCCTATATTGATGAAGTTGAATTTTTCTGTCCAAAATGCCAAGGAAAAATGAAAAGAGTGCCAGAAGTTATTGATTGTTGGTTTGATTCTGGAGCAATGCCATTCGGCCAAGCTCACTGGCCGTTCGCTTGGCCTCAAACTCAAAACTCAAAAGTCAAAAGTCAAAAATTGAAGCCTCCGAAACTTTTTCCTGCAGATTATATTGCAGAAGGAATAGATCAAACAAGAGGTTGGTTTTACACTTTATTAGCAATTTCCACCTTATTAGGTTTTGGTCCTCCCTACAAAAATGTTATTTCTTTAGGTCATGTTTTAGATGAGAAAGGGGAGAAAATGTCAAAGTCAAAAGGGAATGTTGTAGATCCTTGGGAGATGATTGAAAAATATGGAACAGATAGCATTCGGTGGTATTTCTTTACTATTAATCATCCAGCAGACCCAAAACTTTTTTCAGAAAAAGACATAAAGGAATCTTTTAGAAAATTTATCCTTACTTTTTGGAATTGCTTTGTTTTCTTTAAGACTTATAAAGCCAAAGTTACAAACTTCGAAATTAAAAAACCAAAAAGTCAATTAGACAAGTGGATTATTTCAAGGATCCAAAATCTTATTTTAAAAGTAACTGAAGATTTAGAAAAATATGAAATCACCGATGCAGCTAGGGCAATAGAAAAATTTGTAATTGAAGATTTGTCGCTTTGGTATATTAGAAGGAAAAGACCAATTTTTCAAAGACCAAAAAATAAAATTGAATTAAAAGAAGCTACTAAAGTTTTAGGATATCTAATTTCAACACTGGTAAAACTTATTGCTCCATTTTGCCCATTTTTTGCTGAATATATTTGGCAAAAAATAAATGAGGAAAAAGGAAAAATAATTTCAGTTCATCTTCAAGATTGGCCAAAAGTAAAGAGAGAATTAATTGATAGAGATTTGGAAGAGAAGATGAAGATAACAAGAGAAATTGTAAAAGAAGCTTTAGCAGAAAGAGCAAAATCAAAAATCAAAGTCAGACAGCCTTTATCAAAATTACAAATTTCAAATAAAGAACTAAAAAAGGAGAAGGAATTGTTAGAGCTAATTAAAGAAGAGGTGAATGTAAAGGAAATTGTTTTTGGTGAAAAATTTGAATTAGATAAAGAAATCACCCCCCAATTAAAAGAAGAAGGAATAGTAAGAGAGGTGGTTAGGCATATTCAGGTTGCAAGAAAGGAAATGGGTTTTGAGAGAAAAGATAAAGTTGTGGTAGAATTTAAAGCAGAAGGGGAATTGAGAGATTTATTGATTAAAAATCAAAAATTAATTTCTGATTTAGCCAATTTAGTAGAGTTTAAAGAAAAAGAAGGAGAAAAAAAATATGACTTGGAAAAAGAAATTGATTTTGATGAAGGAAAAATAATTATCGAGATAAAAAAGGTCAAATTAAAAAAAATAAATCAATTATGCCACAAGAAAAAAAATCTGACTCATTATTTAAACAATATGGGGGGAGAATGACAACTCAACAAATAAACCAATTGATTGATCAAATGTCAATGCCTCCTTGGGAAAAAGAATACGTGAAAAGAGTTTTTGAAAGATTTAGTGATCCTACCTCCCCTCATGTTACAGAAGAAGAGTTTAAGCAAGGATTGGATGAGATGCTAAAGAATACTCGAGATCCGGTTGAGAGAAACAGAATTGAACAAATAAAAAGAAAATTTGGTTTGTAAAAATGTTTATTCATTATCGAACTCAAGGAATTGTCCTCAAAAAAGAAGAAAGAGGAGAAAGTGATCAATTATTTACTGTTTTTACAAAAGATTTTGGGAAATTAGAAATTTTGGGAAAGGGAATTAGAAAAATTACTTCAAAATTGAGAGCAGGAATTGAAATATTTTATCTTTCAGAAATCGAATTTGTTCAGGGAAAAAATCAAAAAATTTTAACTGACGCAATTTCAATAAAAAAATTTGAAAAAATAAGAAAAAATTTATTAAAACTTAAAATAGCCTATAAGATTTCAGAAGTTCTTTCAAACCTAATCAAGGGCGAAGAAAGAGATGAAAAAATTTGGCTTTTGCTAAAAGACACATTTTCAAAATTAGAAAAATATCACCTAAAAAACGAACGCTTAAAATTAATTTATTACTATTTTTTTTGGAATCTAATTTCATTTTTAGGTTATCGACCCCAATTGTATTTTTGCTTTTTGTGCGAAAGAAAACTGAGACCCCAAAAAATTTATTTTTCAAAAGGAGGAATTTTGTGCGAAAATTGTTTTAGAAAAAATAAAGAAGGAATTTTAATAACACCAGAAACGGTAAAAATTTTGAGAGAAATTTTAAAACAAAACTGGCAAATATTAAAAAGGTTGAAAATAGAAAAAAAGCATTTAAGAGAGTTACAAAAAATTTCAAAGTTTTATTTGGAAAAAGTTTTAGAAAATTAATGAAAAAAAGATTAAATTTAATTTTTCCAATAATTATTTTGTTAGCGATTGTAATTTTTGCTTTCTTTTGGCATTGGCAGAGAAATACTTTCTCTAAAGCAGATATAAAATTAGAAATAATTGGACCAAAAGAGGCTTCTCTTTTGGAAGAAGTTGAATATCTTGTAAGGCTCAAAAATGATAGCCAGTTTGCCTTAGACAACCCTCAATTAATTTTCATTGCCCCAGAAAATTCAGTTAAAGATGGAAAAATTTTTGAAACTCAGGTTGTAGAAGGAGAAGAATTGGGAATTGCAATTTATCCAGGGCAAGAAAAGGTTTTTTCTTTTAAAATTCAACTTTTAGGAAAAGATAGCGAGGCAAAAATTGCAAAAGTAAATTTTAGTTATCAGCCAAGGAATTTAAAAGCAAGATATCAATCGGAAACCTCATTTACCACTATTTTAAAATCAAATCAAATTACTTTTGATTTTGATTTATCTCCAAGAATTCCAGCTGGTCAAGATTTTACTTTCAAAATTAACTATTTTTCAAACTTAGAAATTCCACTTTCTGATTTAAGATGCCAGATTGAATACCCTCTTGGTTTTACATTCATTTCTGCCGCCCCCAAATCTTTAGATAATAATGAATGGGTGATTCCGGTTTTAAATAAATCTCAGGGGGGAAGAATAGAAATTAAGGGAAAAATTTCAGGAGAAATTGGCGAAGCCAAGATTTTTAAAGCGAGATTGGGAATGGTTAAGGATGGAAAATTTATTCTTTTGAAGGAACTCTCTAAAGGGATAGAAATCATAAAACCTTTAATTTATTTACGTGAAGAAATCAATGGAAATCCAGAATATGTAGCAATTCCTGGAGATTGGCTTCATTATGAGATTTATTTTAAAAACATTGGGGATAGCGACTTGAACAATTTAACTCTTTTTGTAAAGCTTGAGGGGGAAGCATTTGATTTATCGACAATTAAATCAGAGTTTGGAATTTTCCATCCCTCAGATAATACAATTGTTTTTGAGGGGAAAAATGTTCCAAAACTTCAATATCTTTTACCAATGGAAGAAGGAAAAGTTGATTTCTGGGTAAAGGTAAAAGAAGATTTGGGAAATGTTAAAGAGCCTGTTTTGGTCAATAAAGTTTTCTTGGGAGAAATTAAACAAGAGTTTTTGACAAAAATAAGCACCAAATTAGAAGTTGTCCAAAAAGGATATTATTTCGATGAAATTTTTGGTAACACAGGACCTTTACCACCAACTGTTGGACAAAAAACAACTTATACTATTTTGTGGCAAGTGAAAAATTATTATTCAGATGTGAAAGATGTAAAAGTAAGAGCAAAATTACCAGAAGGCATTGAACTAACTGGGAAAATTTTCCCAGAGGAAGAAAAAACAAAATTTGCCTTTGATTCAAACTCAAGAGAAATTGTTTGGTCTGTTGGCGATGTTGAAAGAGGAAGCGGAGTTTTGAAATTGGGAAAAACGATTGCATTCCAAATTTCTTTGCTTCCCGATGAATCAATGAAAGGAAAAAGCCCAGAAATAATTTCTGAAGTATTAATTGAAGGATTTGATGCCTGGACAGGATCAAAAGTAGAAAATAAAACATCAGCTTTAACTACCGCCTTACCAGACGATCAAAATATTAAAGAAGAAATGAGAGTTGTTAAATAAAATATGGAGAAAAAATTAGAAAAAATTGTTTCTTTAGCAAAAAGGCGGGGATTCATTTTTCAATCCTCAGAAATTTATGGAGGGGTAGAGGGGCTTTGGGATTTGGGACCTTTGGGAATTTTAATGAAAAATAATATAAAAAATCTCTGGATAAAAAAATTTGTAATGGAAAAAGAAAACATTTTTTTGATTGAAGGAACATGCTTAATGCACCCTAAGGTTTGGGAGGCCTCGGGACATTTGGAACACTTTTCAGATCTTTTGGTTGAATGTAAAAATTGTCATGCCCGCTATAGAGCTGATCATTTGGAGGAAGGAAAATTTATTGGAAAGGGAAAGGCAAAAGAGAAAAATCAATGTCCAAATTGTGGAGGAAAATCTTTTACAGAACCTCGAAAGTTTAATTTAATGTTTAAGACTTTTTTAGGACCGGTAGAAGATAAAGCCCATCAGACTTATTTGAGGCCTGAAACCGCTCAATCAATGTTTACCAATTTTAAGAATGTTTTGAATTCAATGAGGGCAAAAATACCTTTTGGGATTGCCCAAATTGGAAAATCTTTCAGAAACGAAATAACTTTAGGAGACTTCATTTTTAGATCGAGAGAATTTGAGATTGCTGAGATTGAATATTTTGTAAAACCAGAAGAGGAAGATAAATATTTTGAATTTTGGGTAAATGAATGGGAAAATTTCTTTTTAAGCCTCGGAATTAAAAAGGAAAATTTAAGAAGAGTTGAACATCCAAAGGAGCGTTTAGCTCATTATTCAAAAAGAACTGTTGATATCGAATATAAGTTCCCTTTTGGTTGGGCAGAGTTAGCAGGAATTGCTAATAGGGGAGATTATGACTTGAAAAGGCATTCTCAATTTTCTGGTGAGGATTTAAGCTATTTTGATCAAAAGGAAAAAAGAAGATACTTTCCTTCAGTAATAGAGCCAACTTTAGGTTTAGAAAGATTAATTTTAGCCATTTTATTAGATGCTTATGAGGAAATCCCTGGAGGAAGAACAAAGACCACAAAGCCCACAAAGGAAGTAGAGGTTTTATTAACATTAGATAAAAAAGTAGCGCCTATAAAAATTGCAGTTTTGCCGTTGGTTAAAAATGAACCAAAAATTGTTGAAAAAGCAAGGAAGGTTTATGAAATTTTAAAACCTCATTTCTTTTGTCTCTACGATGAGGTCGATTCTATTGGGAGAAGGTATAGAAGAATGGATGAAATTGGTGTGGTTTATTGTCTTACAATTGATTTTGAAAGTTTAGAAAAAGATGATCTAACCGTTAGAGATCGAGATACAATGGAACAAGAAAGAATTCCTATTTCAAATTTGGTTGAATTTCTAAAAGAAAAATTGCAAAATTAAAAATATGTTTAAAAAATCTATTTTAGAAAATGGACTAAAAATTATTACTCTTTCTGATAAAAATACTCAGGCAGTGACGGTTTTGGTTTTGGTAAAAACTGGGTCAAAATATGAAAAAAAAGAAAAGAATGGAATTTCTCACTTTTTAGAGCACATGTTTTTTAAAGGAACAAAGAAAAGACCCTCTCTTTCAGCAGTTGCCGAAGCTTTAGATAAAGTAGGGGGAATTTATAACGCTTTTACTAGCGAAGATTTTACTGGTTTTTTTGCAAAAGTTGATTCTTCACATTTCGATTTAGCCCTAGATTGGGTTTCTGATATTTTATTGAACCCTCTTTTTCCTGAAAAGGAAATTGAAAAAGAAAGAGGAGTAATTATTGAAGAGATAAATATGTATTATGATAATCCAATGAGCTATGTTCAAATTTTGTGGCCACAATTGCTTTATGGAGATCAACCTGCTGGTTGGCCAATAGCCGGGACAAAAGAAAGTGTCAGCAAAATTTCAAGAGAGGATTTAATTGATTATTTTAAAACTCATTATCTTTCAAAGAATACCCTTATTTGTCTGAGCGGAAATTTCAAAGAAAAAGAGGGACTAGAAAAAGTAAAAAAATATTTTTCAAAGATTAGAGTTGGAGAACCAGCAAAAAAACCTCCAGTTTTGGAAAATCAAAAAAAACCAAATTTACTTTTTCATTTTAGAGAAACTGAACAAACCCATTTTTGTTTGGGCACAAGAGCTTATAATCTTTTTCATCCTAAAAAATATGCTTTGGAAGTTTTGGGAGTAATTTTGGGTGGAATGTTTAGTTCAAGATTATCGGTTATTTTTCGCGATAAACTAGGAATTGCTTACTATATCCATTCTGAAGTTGAAAGCAATCCTGATACAGGTTTTTTGGTTACAATTGCAGGAGTGGATGCTAAGAATTTTGAGAAAGCAATTAAAATAATTTTAAAAGAATACAAAAAAATCTCTGAGGAAAAAGTGCCCCAAAAAGAATTGAAAAAAGCCAAAGATTATTTAAAGGGAAAATTAGCTTTAAGCTTAGAAACCTCTGATGCTAAAGCTTCTTTTTATGGTTTACAAGAAATTTTAAAGGGAGAAATTTTAACCCCAGAGCAAATTTTCCAAAAAATTGAAAAAGTAAATCAAAAAGATATTCAAGAAGTAGCCAGAGATATTTTTAGACCAGATAAATTAAATTTGGCTTTTGTTGGACCGTTTAAAGAAGGTAAAAGGTTTGAAAAATTGTTAAAAATATGAAGGAAAACTATATTTTAGACATTTCCTGGAAGACAATTTGGAAATTTTTCTTCTTTTTTGTATTTCTTTATTTAGTTTTTTTAGTTAGGGACATTTTAAGTTGGTTAATTTTTGCCTTAATAATTTCGATTCTTTTAGATCCAGCTATTGAATTTTTAGAAAGAAAAAGAATTCCTCGAGCAGTTTCTACACTTTTGATTTATTTTTTCTTCGTTTTTCTTCTTGTGATTGTAATTTATTTTTCAGCCCTACCACTTTTTAACGAGCTCCAAAAAATTACCTATTTTTTCCCTCAATATTTTGAAAAGCTTTCTCCTCCTTTGAGAAAATTGGGAATTGAAGCCTTCAAAGATATTGAAAGTTTTATAAAAAGCTTTCAAGACTGGTTACTTTCTGCATCAGGTGGAATTGTTCGAGCAATTTCCACTTTTTTTGGTGGACTTTTTGCTTCACTTACAATTTTAACTTTATCTGTTTTTATTTCACTTGAAAAAAATAAATTAAAAGAATGGCTAAAAATTGTTTTTTCTGATTCAAAAGGGGATTCGATTTTGGAAATTTTAGAAAAATCTCAACATCAAATTTCTGCCTGGTTTGGGGTAAAAATTTTAGGTTGCATTTTTATTGGAGTTTTGACCTTTATTTCCCTTAAAATTCTTAAAATAGATTATGCAGTTTTTCTGGCAATTTTAGCTGGGGTTTTAAACATTATTCCAATCATTGGTCCAATTATTGCCGGAACGACAATTGTTCTTTTTGCTTTTTTCCAATCTACGATTTCAGCAATTTTAATCTTTCTTATCTTTTTTGTAATTCAGCAAATTGAGGGAAATATTTTAATCCCAATTTTGAGCAAAAAATTTATTGGAATGTCTCCTCTTTTAGTTTTAATTTCCCTTTTAATTGGAGGGAAACTCTGGGGAATTTTGGGTGGAATTTTGGCTGTTCCAGTTTTTGGAATAATTTTTGAATTTTTAAAGAATCTATTAGAAACTAAAAAAGAATTAGAGTAAAATGGCAAATCTTTACATTGTAGCTACTCCAATTGGAAATTTAGAAGATATTAGCCTTAGAGCTCTTAGGGTTTTGAAAGAAGTTGATTTAATTTTGTGTGAGGATGAAAGGGTTACAAAAAAGCTTTTGGCTAGGTATCAAATTAAAACTCCCACTTTAAGCTATCATCAACATTCAAAAATCAAAAAAGAAGAATACATTATTTCGCTTTTAAAAGAAGGGAAAAATTTAGCTTTAGTTTCAGATGCAGGAACTCCAGGAATTTCAGATCCAGGAGGAAAATTAATAGAGAAAGTAATTGAAACTTTTGGCGATCAAGTAAAAATTATTCCAGTTCCAGGTCCTTGCGCTATAACCTGCGCAGCTTCAGTTTCTGGTTTTCCAATGGATAAATTTTTGTTTTTAGGGTTTTTGCCAAAAAAGAAAAAAAGGAAAGAAGTTTTAAAAGAAATTGCAGAATCAAAATATCCAGTGATTTTTTATGAATCCCCCTACCGAATAATTAGAACCCTTAAGGAGCTAAGCTCCTTATTCGTGCAAATTCGTGAAAATTCGCGAGTAGTAGTTTGCCGGGAATTAACAAAAAAATTTGAAACGATTTACAGAGGTAAAATTGATGAGGTGATTGAAAAAATTGAAAAAGATAAAATAAAAGGAGAATTTGTAGTCATCGTCGGAAAATAATAGAATGATTTTATATGAAGAAAAAATTTTATATCACAACTGCAATAGATTATGTAAATGCCTCTCCTCATTTGGGACACGCTTTAGAAAAAATTCAAGCTGATGTTATTGCAAGATATCAAAGAATAAAAGGAAAAGACGTTTTCTTTTTAACTGGGACTGACGAGAATTCTTTAAAAAATGTAAGGGCTGCAAAAGAATTGGGTATTTTAACTGAAGATTTAGTAAACAAAAATGCAGCTAGGTTTTATCAATTAAAAGAAGCTCTCAATTTATCCTTTGATGATTTTATTAGAACTACTCAAGAAAGACACAAAAAAGGAGTTCAAAAATTTTGGCTAGCTATTAAAAAAGATATTTACAAGAAAAAATATCGAGGGCTTTATTGTGTAGGCTGTGAAGAGTTTTATAAAGAAGAGGAATTGGAAAATGGACTTTGTCCAGAACACAAAATAAAGCCAGAAATAGTTGAAGAAGAAAATTATTTTTTTGCCCTTTCAAAATACCAAAAAATTTTAAAAAACATAATAGAAAAAGGAGAAATTGAAATTGTTCCAGAGAGTAGAAAAATTGAAGTTTTAAGCTTTATTGAAAAAGGCTTAGAAGATATTTGTATTTCTCGTTCAGTAGAAAGAGCTCATGGTTGGGGAATTGAGGTTCCAGGAGACAAAACTCAAATTGTTTGGGTTTGGTTAGATGCTCTTTCAAACTATATAACTGCAATAGATTATGGAGAAGATGGAGAAAAATTTAAAAAATATTGGCCAGCAGATTTACATCTCATTGGAAAGGGAATTTCAAGATTTCATTGCATTTATTGGCCAGCCTTTTTGATTTCTGCAAAATTGCCTCTTCCAAAAATGGTTTTTGTTCATGGTTATATTACAGTTGGAGGGCAAAAAATGTCAAAATCTTTAGGAAATGTTGTTGACCCTTTTTCTTTAGTAGAAAAATTTGGAACCGATGCTTTGAGATACTTTCTTTTAAGGGAAGCTTCGCCCTTTGAAGATATAGATTTTACTTTTGAAAAGCTAAAAAAAAGATACAATGATGATTTGGCAAAAGGTTTGGGAAATTTGGTAGCAAGAATAATTTCTTTGGCAGAAAAGTTTAAAATTCAAAAACCAAAAGAAATTCAAGACAAAATTTTAAAAAATAATTTAGAAATTACTCAAAAAAAATGGAAAGAAAATTTAGAAAGATTTCAATTTAATGAGGCACTAAAAGTAATTTTTGATTTTATTTCTTTTTGCGACAAATTTATTAACGAAAAAAGACCCTGGGAAGAAAGAAATCAAAAATTTATTCTTGATTTATTGTTTGCTTTGGATTCAATTTCAGAACTTTTGAGCCCATTTTTACCAAAAACATCAGAAAAAATTTTATTCCAAATTGAAATAAAGAAAAAAGAAATTTTATTTCCAAAAATTGAATAATCTTGACTTTTTAATAATTTTGATTAAATTTAAAATTATTCCAATTTGCTAAAAGGAGGTAAAGAATGGCAAGGGGAAAGAAAGGTTTTGTAGGAGAGAGAAGGGTAATGCGATGTCCAAAATGCGGAAAAGACACATGGCATAAACTTATTGAAATTCCTGGGAATCCCCATCCAAAATATCGGTGGCAATGCGAAAAATGTGGATCTCTTAAACATGGAAGAAAAAAAGTTCCTTCAGAAGACTAGGCGGGCAAAAGCCCGCCTTTTTACTTGACATGATTTTTTTGGTTGATTAAAATTTAAATATGAAAAGTATGGAATCAGCAAAAAAACAAAACGCTATCTCCTTAGCTCTCAGCATGTTGTTTATTATTATTTTGGCCCGAGGAGGGCTAGGGAGATGGCGTTTTAGATAAATAAATAAAGTTTACTCAAACTCCTTAGCCCTCCAGAAAAACTGGAGGGCAATTTAATTTATGGAAGAAAAGAAAATAAAAATAATCAAAAGTGAAAATTTAAATGAAATTTTGAATCTGAGAAAAATGATTGTTTCTTGTTTGCCAAATTTAAAAAAGAAGGCAACAAAAGCTTATTTAAAAAACAAAATTAAAAACAAGGAAGGGGGAATAATTAAAGCAGTTTTAAAGGAAAAAGTTTTGGGATTTTTAGCTTGGTTAAAAGAAAGTGAAAGCACAGCTTATATTTGGTGGTTAATTGTTGAGAAAAAATATCAAAGAAATCATTTGGGTTCAAAGTTAATGCGAGAAGCTTTAAAAGAATTCAAAAAAAGAGGATTCAAAAAAGTTTGGGCAAAAATTAAAAACGACAATTTTTCAGCCCTTTCTTTAGTTATTAAATTCCATTTTTTCATTGAGGGAATTTCGAACGAAGATCAAATTTTTACAGTTATTGTGGCAAAAAATTTATCAAAAAAGGAGGTGAGAAAAAGTGGTTGAGGCAAAAGAGAAAATAAGGTGTTCAAAGTGCGGAGAAGAGGAAAACGTAATTTTACTTTCTTTTCCTAAAAAAGGAGGCGGTAAAATTTTAGTTCTTTGGTGTCGAAACTGCGAGAATGTGGAAGAGATAAAAAATGAGAAAAACCAGTAAAAATTGAGACCTAAAAGATAAAGCTCTTTTTCAGGCGGGCAAAAGCCCGCCTTTTTTGACAAATTATTAAAAATTTGTTTTAATATAAGAAGCTCTTTAAGGAGGTGGGAATGAAAGGACTTAGAGGCAAGAAAATAGAAGAAATTATCTATAGAGAAAGGATGGAAGAGGTGGCAATAATTTCAGGGACAGCGCATCCAGAATTAGGGAAAAAGATAGCCTCTATATTAGGCAAAGAGTGTATCTTTCCAGAAATTTATCATTATCCAACCGGAGATTTTGAACTTTCGCTTCCCACTCGCGTAAGAAGAAAAACTGTTTTTATCATTCAGACATTTCCTGCTAAAAATGTACCCTATTTTACACTCGAACTTTTGTTTTTAACCAATGCTGCCTACAAAGCTTCAGCCGAAGAGGTTACAGTAATCGTTCCCCATTTGGGCTGGGATCAGTCAGATAAAAAATGGCGCGGAAGAATGCCAATTGTTGGCGAATTGATTGCTGCATTTATTTATCAATGTGGTGCGAAAAGATATGTTGGAGTTCAATTCCATTCTCCCCAATTTCCCGGATTTTTCCCTCTTCCAGTTATTGTCGATCACTTAGTGGCTGACCAAATTCTACTTGACTATGTTTTGAAAGAAAAATTGAATAAGGGCGCAGTGCTGCTTCCCGGAGATCTTGGTTTCTCAAAAATTGCAAGAAAATTAGCCGATAAATTAGGTATTCCTTTGGTAGAAGTGGAGAAAGAAAGAACCTCAGGCCATAAAGTAAAAATTCATAAAATTTACGGGAGCGTTAAAGGCAAAAGATTGATAATTTGGGACGACAAAATAGTTGAAGGAACAACGATTAGAGCGATTGCAGAGTATGTTGAAAAGAGAGGGGCAAAAGAAATTACAGTAATTGCTACCCATGGACTTTTTGGTGGCAAGGCAATAGAAAACCTCAATCACCCCTTAATAAAAAGGATTATTGTAACAGATAGCATACCCCATGAAAAAATTTTAAACAAACTTCCAATTGTTGAAGTTTCAATTGCACCTTTACTCGCAGAAGCTATCAGAGAAATCGCAACTGGTGGTTCAATAAGCCGGCTCTTTCAAGGAAGTGTTTTGCAAACTGAACAATAGCGTATCCAGGGGCGGATTTTCCGCCCCTTTTTATAAAAAAAGGGCGATGTAGAGTCGCCCATCCCAAGGAGCTAGAAAGGAGGAGAGAGTGAGCAATTTCTATTTTAGAGGAATAAAAAATTTTGTCAATAAAATTTTTTAGTAAAATAGAAGAATGAGCCTTTTAATTAAAAATGTAATTTTTGAAGGAAAAATAATCGATATTTTTGTTGAGAATGGAAGAATTTCAAAGATTAAAAAGAACTTAAATTTGAGAGCAAAAGAAAAAATTGACGCAAAAGGAGAAAAAGCTATTTTTCCAGGTTTTATTAATTGTCATACTCATTCAGCAATGATTTTGCTTAGGGGTTTTGGAGAAGGGCTTTCTTTGAAAGATTGGTTAGAAAAAGTAATTTGGAAAATTGAAGAAAAATTAGACGAAGACGACATTTATTGGGGAACAAAATTAGCTTCTTTGGAAATGATTAGATCAGGAATCACCACTTTTAATGAGATGTATTTTTATCCAGAAGCTCAAATTGAGGCAACAAGAGAGATGGGATTGAGGGCAGTATTAGGTTTGGTTTTGGTTGATTTTTCTACAAAAGGGTGTGACAAAAAAACAATTGAGAAAATTTATCCAAAAGTAAAAACTTATTTAAAAAATTTTCCCTCAATCAAACTCAGTATTGCTCCTCACGCAATTTATACAGTTTCAAAAGAAAATTTAATTTGGGCAAAAAATTTTGCAAAAAGAGAAAAGCTTTTAATTCATATGCATTTGTCAGAAACAGAAAGAGAGGTCAAAGATTGCCAGAGAAAATATAAATTAAGACCAGTTGAATATTTAGAAAAAATTGGATTTTTAAATAAAAATTGTGTTTTTGCTCACTCAATTTGGCTTTCTGATAAAGAAATTGAAATTTTGGCAAAAAGAAAATGCTCTTTGATTTATAATCCCAGCTCAAACATGAAATTAGCTTCTGGAATTTTTCCTTACAAAAAAGCAAAAGAAAAGGGAATTAATGTTTGTTTGGGAACAGATGGACCTGCCTCAAACAATTCTTTAAATTTCTTTTTTGAAATGAAAATTGGCTCTTTGCTCCAAAAAATAAAAGAAAAAGATCCAAAAATTTTACCAGCAAAAGAGGCAATAGAAATTGCAACAAAGAATGGAGCAAAAGCCTTAAAAATTAATTCTGGAGAAATTAAAATTGGAAAATTGGCTGATTTGATTTTGGTTGATTTAAACAAAACCCCTCTTTTTCCAAAAGAAAATTTAATCTCAAATTTAGTTTTTTCTGCAAATCCAGATTGTGTCTCAGATGTTATTTGTGATGGAAAAATTTTAATGAGAGAAGGAAAAATAGAAAATGAAGAAATTATCTTAAAGAAGGCAAGAGAAATAAAAATTAAGGCTTGATTTTTTTTGAATTTTAAACAATAATATTCTATCTTTTAAAGGAGGTGGAAATGAGTATTGAATTGTTAGCGAGATATCTGGTGGGATGTCCGGATGTTTCAGAAAAAGAGAGAAGGTTTCTTGGAACATTTTTGGAAAGGAAACCAACGCCAAAAGCTTTAATAAAAGAAATTACACAAAAATTACCAACTATTTATCCAGCTCTTTCAACTATTGCTAAAGAGTTAGAGCAAGAAGTTTTTTCTTTAGATGTTATCACTTCGTATTTTATTGGAACCCCTTGTCTTTCTCATGAAATTGCAAGAGAAATTTTAGAAAGAATGAACCTACCAAGAGAAGCAATTGAAAATTTGCCTTCTTGGGTAAGACCTGTTCACAATCATATTGTTTTTATTTTGTCACAACCTCTTTTTCAAGAAGATATCCTCAATGCTTGTTTTGTGAGACCAGGAGAGGTAGTAGAAGTTTTTGAAAAAGTGGTTAAAGTTAAAACGATATTGCTCAAAAAAGAAAATGATCGCTTCTTTTTGAGAGAAAATGTTTTTGAGTACCCAAGGTACTTTTGTCCAATAAAAGAAGGAGATCGAATTGCTGTCCATTTTGGAGTAATTACTCAAACACTTACTGAGGCACAAGTTGTAATATTAACCTTCGATCTTTTATCAATCATTAATCACTTAAATCAATGAGAAATTGGGCCTCCATTTGGAGGCCTTTTGATTTTTTTCAATTTTTATTGTATAGTTAAATAGTACCTTAGAAAGGAGGTGAGATAAAATGCCGGGGATAATTTTCTTTAATGGAAAGTTTGTACCGGAAGAGGAGGCGAAAGTTTCTGTCAAAACCCATGCTTTCAACTACGGAACAGGTGTTTTTGAAGGAATAAGAGCTTTTTGGAATGAGAAAAAAGAACAACTTTTTGTTCTTGCTTTAAAAGAACATCTTCAGAGGTTTGAAAATTCTTGCAAAATTTTGCATATTAACCTTCCTTATTCTCTTGAGGAATTAATTGAAATAGTCTTGGAGCTTTTGCGAAAGAATGAGTTCAAACAAGATGTTTATATTCGTCCTTTAGCTTTTTTGAGTTCAGAAAAAATCGGAGTAAAATTGACAGATTTGGAAAGTTCAATAACTATTTTTGTTGTGCCTTTTGGGAGTTATTATCCAGACGAAGAGAAAGTAAGGGCAATAGTTTCTTCTTGGCGGAGAGTTTCGGATAATGCAATACCAGCTCGGGCAAAATGCTGTGGAGCTTATGTTAACTCTGCTCTAGCTAAAAGTGAAGCTTTGTTGGCTGGATTTGATGAGGCAATTGTTTTGAATGAAGATGGACATGTGGCTGAGGCTTCGGCTGCTAATATTTTTATAATTAGAAACGAAATTGCTATCACTCCTCCAGTTATAGCCAATATTCTGGAAGGTATCACAAGGGAAATTGTTATTTCTCTGTTGCAAAATGAACTTAGCATTGAAGTTCAAGAAAGGGAGATTGATAGAACAGAACTTTATGTAGCAGATGAAATTTTTGTTACAGGTACAGCATGTAACATTTCAGCGATTGTAGAAGTTGATAAAAGAAAAATTGGAGAGGGAAAAATTGGAAAAATTACAAAAAGTTTAAGAGAGCTTTATTTTGAAATTGTTCGTGGCGAAAATAAAAAGTACTCTCATTTTTTAACTCCAGTCTATTAGGGGGCGAAAAAGCCCCCTTTTCTTGAAAAAACTTATTTTTTCAATTAATATTGAATTGTATGGCAAAGATTTCGTCAAAACTTCAGCCAATTCTTTGGTCAAAGAATGTTAAAAAATTAGATTTGGAAAAAGATAAAATTTATATCATTCACCAAATTTTAAGTTATGGCAATCTAAATCAGATCAAATGGCTTTTTAGAGTTTATTCAAAAAAAGAAATCAGAAAAATTTTTGTTACTTTTCCAAAAAAGATTTATCATCCAGCAATTTTTTATTTTGTGAAAAATTTTGTATTAAATCTTAAAAATGAAAAGTTAGATGAAAAAAAATATCTCAAAACTTCATTACGAAATATTAAATGAAAACCAATTAGAGGCTCTTAAATCACTAAAATGGTTTAAAAAATACGGTGTTTTAGGTGGTGGTACGGCTTTAGCTTTACAACTTTCTCATCGAAAATCCTTTGATTTAGATATTTTTACTCCAAAGCCAATTTCTAAAAAACTAATTTATAAAGCGAAAAGTTATTATAAAAATATTGAAGTTCTTATTGATACTGAAGACGAATTAAGCTTTAACACCCTCTTTAATGCAAAAATTAGTTTTGTTTTTTATCCCTTTAAAAATATTTACAAAACTATAAAAACCCCTTACCTGGATATTTTTTCTTGGAAAGATATCGCTTTAGACAAAGCTTATACAATAGGAAGACGGGGAGAGTGGCGAGATTATGTTGATTTATATTTTATTATTAAAAATGGCTTTTCTCTTTTTAAAATTATAAAAGGCGCTAAAAGAAAATTTGGCGATATTTTTTCTGAAAAATTGTTTTTAAGTCAGCTTGTTTATTATGGTGATATTCACGATTTTTCAATTGAATACCTTAAAGAAAAGCCAACTAAAGAGGAAATTCAAAAATTTTTTGAAAAAGAAGTTTCCAAAATCAAATTTGACATTTCAAATAATTTTTGATAAATTAAAAATAAAGGAGGTGAGAAAGAATGAAAAAGATCTTTGAGTTTCTTGTTCGAGAGGAAGACGCAGGATTCGCTTTATATTTATTACTTGCGGTGATTGCTACCTTGTTCTTAGCCTTATAAATTCCTTACCTTTTGTTTGGGTTGAAGTAACGATTGGCTTAATACTTTGTTTTGCATTTTTATTTGGCACCATCCGTCATTTTGAAGAAACACACGTTTGGAAATGTTCTTCTTGTGGCGAGCAAGCATGGGGTCGGAAAGAGCCCTTCTGTCACCGTTGTGGTGGAAAAATGGTTTGGGAAAAGATCACCCCTGAGTTTTGTCCCAATGGCCACGAAGTAAAACCTTACCATACTTTCTGTCCAAAATGCGGAGCACCTCTTAAGCCAAAGAGTGTGGAGAGTCCAACTAAGAAAGCTTAATCTTTTGCCGCTGGTAAATGCCAGCGGTTTTTTATTGAAAATCGGAAAATTTTTGGCTAAAATGAAAAATATGAAAAACTATAACCACAAAAGAATTGAAAGAAAGCGGCAGAAATTTTGGTTAGAGAATAAAATTTTTGAAGCAAAAGATATCTCAAAAAAGCCAAAGCTTTATATTTTAGATATGTTTCCCTATCCTTCAGCCGCAGGTCTTCATGTTGGACATTTAAGAGGTTATACAATTTCAGATGTGATTACCAAAAAGAGATTGATGGAAGGTTATAATGTTTTGCATCCGATGGGTTGGGATGCTTTTGGTTTACCTGCAGAAAATTTTGCAATCAAAACAGGAATTCACCCTCAAATCACAACCCAAAGAGCAATAAAAAATATTAAAAGGCAACTAATTAGATCTGGTCTTGGTTACGATTGGCAAAGAGAAATTGACACTTCAAAGCCAGAATATTATAAATTCACTCAATGGGTTTTTTTAAAATTGTTTCAAGCTAATTTAGCTTATAAAAAACTTTCTCCAGTTAGTTTTTGCCCCTCGTGTAAAACAGTTTTAGCCAGAGAACAAGTAATTGATGGAAAATGTGAAAGATGTTCAAGCGAGGTAGAAAAAAGAGAATTAGAGCAATGGTTTTTCAAAATTACAGATTATGCAGAGAGATTATTAAAAGATTTGGATAAAATTGATTGGCCAGAAAACATAAAAGTAATGCAAAGGCATTGGATTGGAAAATCAGAGGGAACAGTTGTGAAATTTCCAATTTCGAATTTAAAATCGCAAATTGAGGTTTTTACAACAAGGGTAGACACCATTTTTGGTTGCACATATTTAGTAATTGCTCCAGAGCACCCTGTTATTAAAGATCTCAAATCTCAAATTTCAAATCTTAACTTTGTTGAAAGATATATTGAAGAGGCAAAAAAGAAAACAGAAGTTGAAAGATTGGCAGAAGATAAAGAAAAAACTGGAATAAAACTTGAAGGAATTTTAGCTGAAAATCCAATTAATGGGAAAAAGATTCCAGTTTTTGTTGGAGATTACATTTTAGTTGATTATGCAACTGGAGCAGTAATGGGGGTTCCAGCTCATGATCAAAGAGATTTTATTTTTGCAAAAAAACACAATTTAGAGATTTTAGAAGTAATAAAACCAAAAACAGGAGAATCTCCCTTTCCTCAAAGAGCCCTTGAAGAAGATGGAATTTTGATCAATTCTGGTCCATTTTCAGGTTTAGATTCACAAAAAGGAAGGGAAGAAATTACAAAGTAT
>Ga0080004_1062743_pt1 | contig 18022 bp, 14 predicted proteins | sample WasSprMetagenome_FD_69207 | JGI IMG/M metagenome (GOLD analysis project Ga0080004, IMG submission 69207) | Sulfidic aquatic microbial communities from Washburn Spring, Yellowstone National Park, USA - WS (SPADES assembly) (version 2) | ecosystem: Environmental > Aquatic > Thermal springs > Hot...
TTCCAATTTCGGTGATGTCTCCTTCAACAGTCCCTATGATTGCTCTACCAAGATATTTCACAGTTTTCCCCTTCTTAACAACCTCCTCCTTCAATATGGTCATTCCAGCTTTCATAGCATCAGCTGCTGCAACGAGATCAGCTATAAAAGCTTCACCCTTAATCCACTTATCACCAAGCTCAAGAATAGCTGCTACAAGAGCTTTTTCAATGGCCTCGAGAGGATCAATACCTACCTCAATAACCCTCTTACATAATTTAACAACCTCCTCAGGATCACCACTAAGAACAGCACTCTTCAACCCAGCAAACAACTCCTCTTTCAAACTCATAAAATACACCCAGGCGCGTACTAAGCTAGAGTCGAGTTTAAAAGCTTTTTCCTAAGAGCTCTTAAAGTGTTAGCTAACACACAACATCCTAAATAAGTCCAAAATAAGATCCATTTAAACTTCTTATTTTTAATAAGCAGGTTATGTTACTTAAGTATGTTCTAGGTTAAGAATTTAATAAAGCTCTTTGATGATTCGTTGAGCGTCTAAATTGTCGAATAGTGTGTAAAATGTGAAATCAGAGTCTAATTTTAGGAGTTTCTACATCGATATTCCACCATGACTTTTCCCATTTTTTATCAACTAATGGTATCTCTTTTAGTATTTCTGTAGCTCTATCAACTACTTTATTAACATCAAGAGAACTTAACCCCTCTTTTTTAAGCACATCTACCCGGTCTACGAGATTTTGTAGATTTAAGCGAACTGTTAATGCAAACCTCTTATCTTGACTCAAGAGTCTTTTTATTAAGTTAACATTAATGCGTTTAGGGCCTTCCTCTATTTTATGATCTATTAGGAGCGTTAAAAGTATTCAGAGCTTTGTGAATATTGATACTAGGAGTATAAGGGTTTTAGAAAAGAGGTAATCTTTAAAATTAATTATCGATTTTTTACTTAAGTGTTTGTTATGGTTGTTTACGATTGTAGTCATATTTATAGAAACCGCTTGTCTCAACGTGTACGTGTTAAAGTGTTTAAGAAGCCGTTTAAGTACTGGTTTCCAGGGAGTGATTTTGTAAGGGAGATTGTTAATAGATATAAGGAGTTTCTAAATAATGGCTCATTTATAGTGATAACTGAGAAAGCTATCTCAGTTGCATTAGGAAATATATATGATGAAGGTATTATTAAACCAGATCCTATTTCTACGTATTTTACAAAAATTGTTAATTCACATCTCTGGGGTCGTTTACTCTATAGGCTTTTTAGACGTGGCGAAGACTTCTTAGATCTCATAAGAGAAATTCCACTAGAATATTTAGCTGTTCACAAGAAGCTATCTATTAAATATGGGGGGTTACATCACTTCATAAAACCATATTCTGAAGCAGGTATAGATACTACTAATTTACCGTACTACTACGTCTCTCTACCTCTAAGAAATGCTGATAAAATAGCCCGAGAGATCAGAGATGACATAGTTAAACTGGTAAATAAAGATATCTACGTTCTCCTCATAGACACTGATCGAACATTTAAACCTAAACATACATCATCACTAGCTATTTCTACAAGACCATCATATGTGAAGGGTATTATAGATCTTGGCGGTTTAGGATATATCCTGGGCCGATTATTCTCAGAGAAGTTTACAGAGTATCCAACACCAGTTGCATATGATGGCCACTGGCTAGGTTTACCTCGAATACTCAAATTATCCAGGATAGCTGAGAGGCTTATGGGTCATGGTTTAGGTAGGACAGCTATTGAAATGCTAAGAAATCTCGGTAAGAGTAGTTTTGATAAAGTGAAATGGGTAGATATGAATAGAATTAAACACTACCCAGCAATAGTAGTTAAAATTGAGAAAATAAAGCATTGGAAAGGATAAATATAAAAGCATTATGTTTTATTAATGATATTAACATTAATTCTCCTATAGTAATCGCTAGTAGTGATCCACTTTTCCCTGGACTCGCCAGTTTTTATTTGCTCTATGAACTTATAAAACCATTTCCAATCTCTCTCATATACGTGGTATGAGTCTACTATATGCATATAATATCCTAATTCAACGCCAACATGCTCAGCCACGTATTTCTGGAGCTCTGTGAAAGCATACATGTTCATGAAGGCTGCTTTAAGTGCATCATTACTCCTCATGTGGGCGTGAAGTACCAACCTCCCATTAATCACCCTAAACCATAGTCTCTGTAGACATGGAGGATGCTCTGAGCCAAGATCTCTCCAAGGCTGCCAAGTTATAGCTTGAGCCCTCCTAGTATAAGGAGCCTTCTTCAACTTCTCAATAACCCTTTTAATTTGATCTATAATTTCACCGCTCGGTAACCTATATGAAAATAGCCTCTCGTGATAAGTATACTCTAATTTCTCAACTAAGTGGTCATGAATACCTCTGACAACTTCATCAACATATTCCAAGAGACCTTTAAGAGAACCCGCTACAATACCTTTAAGATGAATCCTAGGCTCAGAAAACGGCTCTTTCACCAAGATTACCGCTGGAGCATCAATAGATTTCTCACCATACTCAGTATCTATAACTACACCTCTCTCCGCGAGTTGGAAGAGAGAGTTCTCCCAGGCTTCTGGCAGATTTTCTGCCTCAACAAAGATTATTCTAGAACCCATTACACCTCACACGGCATCTAATACTTTATAATTAAGGGGTCTTACTATAAATAAGAGAACTCAGTATTACCGATCTTTCGAAGTAGACTCCTATTAAACAGTAAAATTATAGCTATTAATCTCTTTTCAACAAGATTACATTGTGGTGAAGTATTGTTATAAGGTCTTAGTTTTAGGTGTATTTGTCTTGATTATAGGGATATTGACTAGGAATCCGAATGGTTGGGCTTCTCGAGAGCTTACTAGGGCTATTGAGTCGCTGGGTCATAGGCCATTTTGTTTTAGATTTAGAGATATTGTTTCTTTTATAAGTAGTGATGGTTTTAAGGCATTTGTAGGCGATGTTGATATTACTAGGGATATCTCAGCTATTATTGTTAGACCATTTGGTAGAGTTAGTCTCGACCAAGCTATTTATAGAGTAGACCTACTCTACGCTCTAGAGGAGCAGGGTGTTCCTGTTTTTAATAGGCCATCAGCTATTGAGAAATGTGTTGATAAGTTTAGATCACTATATACGCTTAAACAACATGGAGTACCAGTACCAAAAACTATTGTAACTGAGCGTTCAAGTCTAGCACTTAGAAATATTGAACTCTTAAGCTCTAAATTTATTGTATTAAAGCCTATGTTTGGATCTAGGGGTCATGGGTCAACTAGATTTATTCTAGGCGATCGAGATGTAATGTGGGAAATCCTGAGATCTCTACAATTCACTAGACACACCATCTACCTCCAAGAATACATTGAACACGGAGGCATGGATATCCGCGTATTTGTCCTCGGCTATAGAGTATTAGCAGCTATGATTAGGAGAGCTCCTAGAGGATCTTGGAAAACAAATATTGCAAGAGGAGGATCCCCAATACCTATAAAGAAATTAGAGCCAGAAGTTGAAGAATTAGCTATTAAAGCTGCAAAAACTCTTGAATGCGAAATTGCAGGAGTAGATATTATTAAGACGAGAGAAGATATGTATGTCCTTGAAGTTAATAGTCAACCAGGATGGCATGGTCTACAAAGTGCTCATCCAGATATAGATATAGCTGTAGAAATATCAAAATACGTGATAAGTAAAGCTAAGAGTTAAAAATTAACTAGTTAATGCTTTCTCAAGAATATCGTAATTTATTTTACCAGAGGTAAATGTACGTCCACTCCTAATATTATTGACAACTACAAGTGCAGGTGCAAATATTGATGGGTCAACTTTATATAAGAAGTCCCACCCATATTGGTCAACTAGTTCTGTGAAGGATTTACCATAGTCTTTTGAAGCTAAACTAGGTACTTTATTTACATATTCACTTAATTTTACATCATCAGGGTAATCTACAATGTAATATGTTACTCCTCCATATAGTAACATATCATTTGATCTACCGGCCATTTTCAATGGGCTGGTATGTAGTGGTGCAATTGGACATACTCCATAACCATATAGTATACTCTTTAAGTCAAATTCTAATGTATATAGTTTAAACAACCCTGTCTCTACTATTCTCGCACTAACTTGCACAGATCCAGTAGTACTAGCGGGTGAGACCAGTACTAAGTATAAGTTTTCAGGTTTAACTCTCACTTCACTACTAATATATCTAACTACTTCTTCATCAGGGTATTTCTCAGTTTCTAAAACTAGAACTGCTTCATCAGACTCTTCACTATACCCAATTTTCTCAAATAACTTCTTAGGCTTCTTAGCTAATGCTCTAGCAGGACCACTACCATTGGCAAAGAAATCTTTAACACTAATTCTCCACCCAGCCAGCTGTGAAGCCATACACGCCTCTACAGGGTAATCTGTAGAGACCTCTACAGCTGGCACATAGTACTCCTTGATCTTATAACTTGTAATAGCTACACTTGCTAATCCCCCTAAACATATCTTAGATACATAAATACCCGCTTCAAAACTCGAAGTAGCTTTTACACCAGCATCAATTACTATTGCCCCAGCTATCTTTGTACTCGTAATTTTTAACTCCTTCTCCCTTGTAAGCATTTCATTAATTAATTTAACTGCTAATTTATTCATCGACAATGTCATATCTCTACACTCACCTCTTCAATTAAAGACTTATAATACTCTAGTATCTCTTTATTATCATTATATGATATATATAGAAGCCCTCTACCACCTACAACTACGTCTCCAATAAACACCATAAATGGCTTATCAAATTTAACACCCCTAACTGAAATTGAAGGTGTCATTGAATCAGCGTAAAAACTCGGTAAAATAGCGTTTACTCTACCACCCACTATAACTCTCCCACCACTCATCCCAGCACCCGGATATAGATCACAATTCCCTTTCACAACTACACTACCCCCAATCATATCTGATCCTACTAAGTTACCGGCATTACCATGAATAATTATTAACCCCTTCTCCATTCCAACTCCTACTTCAGAACCCGCATTACCGTGAACTATAATAGTACCGCCCTTCATACCCTTACCAGGCTTTTCCCCAAGTAATTTTCCACCTAGCCTGTGACCTACATTACCATGGATCTCAATAGTGCCATCTCTCATTTTAACTCCAACATAATCCCTAGCATTCCCCTCAACTACTATACTACCTCCCCTCATTTTATAACCTACTAAGTGACCAGCATCCCCCTTTACAATTATCTTACCTTTACTCATCTTGTAGCCAATATAGCATAGTTTACTAGAACCTGTTTCAAAAGTAATTGTTATTAACCCTGGATCCCCTGGTGCTTTTTCAGGTCCTTTTATGTCAAATAATTCAGATAAATAAGTTTTCTTTCCCCCCTCCCATACAACTATGCTCTTTATACTAGATAACTCTTTACCAGCAAACTCGTCAGGTGTTAAATGTCTAACATCAATTAAAACTGTAGGTTTACTTTTAAGATATAAGGAGTATGTTACAGTAGACACATATTTCACCCCTTAATCCTAGTAGTAATAGGGATCTTTACAGCTCGTCTTAACTCATATTCTCTTATAAGTAAGGAGTCTAGAGTTATTGAGTAATACTCTTTAAACTTCTTTTTGAGGAAGCTATCTAGATCTCTCTTCAACTCACTAGGTATTTCTGGTTCAACATAATATGTACTCCCATATATGGTTTTAACTACTTCTCCTTCTTTAACAACTATTTCTCCACTCTTAATTACCAACCACGCTCTCTTAAACGCCTTAATGAATTTCTCATAATCCCTACTCAAATCTACCTCTCTCGGGTTTAAATCATAAATAGCTATATCAGCATCTGCTCCTACTCCTAAATGACCCTTAAATCTATCTAAGCCGAGTAATTTAGCTGGAGCAGCCCTCGTCATAATTGCTATGTCATATAGAGAAAACTCTACATCTATTGATGGTAAAGTCGTCTTCTTCAATGCACGTTGATTAACCTCTTTCATCATGTCTTCACGAGCTTTCTTACTAATAAGCCATGAAAACATTATAGGGTAGTCTTTAAATGGCCCTGCATTAGGATGATCTGTTGTTGGAATCACCCTCCAAGGATCACCTGTTAAAAGTGCAACTTCTAATCCTATAGCCCATTGAATCGTATTTACATAACTACGTTTCTTATACTTATAAGGTACAATACCAGCCGCAGTTTCAACTTCTGTATCTGCATTAGCCCACTTCCACCTTGTTAAATGATATAATACATATTCAAAGGGGGCATCTGCAGTCATTGTTGTAGCAGGTCTTCCAAGTATAACTTGCCCTAAATCTAGTGTTACATATGGATTCGCCTTTACAGCTCCAGCTATATCTTCACCACCACTCTCAAGAGTCGCCCAACTATCACCCTTATATCCCGTGAACTGTACGTGAGTTACATGTAAAACCGGAGTTTCACTCACTCGTAAAATATCCTTAATTACACCTATGGTCTTTAGAGTTGTTAAATAATTGCCTGGATAACCAAGCCTATTACAGTGAATATGCATTTTGTGAGGTAAGTTTAATAGTTGAGAAGCATTACCTATCTCTCTAACTATATCTCTCGGAGTAATATTGTAAACAGGGATCTGTTCATCTACATCTACCCCCCTACCCCTTAAAACCCAGGTGACATCTGAGCCTGGATCAACTAGTTTTAATGCAAATGTTTTAGTAGTATAGAGTAACCAGGCTAAATATGCAGCAAGTAGTTCTCTTAAACCCTCAATAATCAAATCTAGAGCTAACCAATTAGAATCAACTAGTACAAATGCAGCCTTATCTATTATGGGTATATCATTTAGTTCTTCATGAGTATGTCTAGTTTTAATTGGCGGTGTTGCTGGCTCTACTACTAGCGTATAACCCATTCTCGCATAATCATATCCTATTCTAAAAACATTTGGTACAGTTAAACCTGTCTCAGCTCTACGATAGGGTAATTTATGTGGCTTATTAGTTAAATAATGATCCTCCGGCCTCATAAGCCTACCAATATTAACTTTAGGTCCAGCTATATGGCTATGTATATCTATTCCTCCAGGCATTACAATTTTACCTTTAGCATCTATTACTAATGCCTTACTAAGATCTATTTGCGAAGGATCAACTATTTTACCGTCTTTTACTCCAATATCAAGTATTTCACCATTAATCCCATTGATGGGATCATATACAAAGCCGTTTTTAATTAAAATCTCACTCATATTTCACACCTAATTTAACTCTAACTCTCTCAACTAATCTCCCCAACACCTCTGAATCAGGTAGAATTCCAGGTGGTAATTCAACAACTTTCTTTAATCGAATAGGCACTTCATCCATTCTATAAGCCGTACCCTCACACTCTATTCCAACTAGTGCTCCAGGTATTACAACGTCTGCAAACGCTGTAGTCAGAGACCACTTAGCGTCAATAACTATAACGGGTATTTTAGACAAATGTTCAACCGCTTTTCTGGGGAAATGAGCCACAGGATCACTAGCGATAACTAATACAGCATCTACATCACCATTAGCTAATAGGTCGGTAGCACTCGTTACTCCAATAATCATTCTTGGAAACCCCCTAGCATAGTCAACTGCGTAAGGGTAATCTGTAGTCCACAATGATACCTGATTCGCCCCGGTGACATTATAGTGTCCTCTCATAGGTATTAAACCAAATTTCGTCCACTCATTAAGCTCTTGAACAAGTTTTATTGCAGCAACTATATTCCTATACTTAGCACCAGTCATTGTTAATCCTAAGCCGAAGAATATTACACCATATCTCGCTGTCTTCATCATTTCAGCTAACTCAAGGACTTTTTCTCTAGGTACACCAGCTATGACAGGAGCCTCGATCTCGAGATCTCTAATAGCCATTCTTAAAGCTGTTAATAACTCATAATCTCTACCAGGTTCAACTTGTATATATAAATCAGCTGAACTCGCCGTCGGAGTTCTCCTCGTATCAACAACTACAACCTTCCTTTCTCTCCTACCTCTAACAAATCGCCCCTCTCGAAGAACTATTCTAGAGAAGTGGTTTGGATGAGCCTCTAGTGGATTACAACCCCAAAATATAACTAAGTCAGCTAAGTGAATTGCCACTGCAAATGTAAATCTAACAGCACCCACCTCTTGAACCGCGAGAGCTGTAGGACCATGACAAAAGACTGAAGTATTATCTACTACACCATGTAGTAATTCTGCAAGCTCAATAGCATATCTATTAGCTTCTACATCAGTACTAGATAATCCAAATATTAATGGATACTTCGCGTTCACTAAGATCTCTGCTGCCCTATCTAAGGCCCTATCTAAATCTACTTCAACAAGCTTACCTCCCTCTCTAATATATGGCTTTAAAATTCTATGTCTATGATAATTTAGGAACTTTGCAGATGATATAGCACATCCTCCTATATTCTTCACTATCTTATTACCATCGACTTCTATAGTGAGGTGATCACATAGATCTCCACAGAAGGGGCATACCACGTTTTCTACTACTCTCTTCTCTCCCGTTTTAAGTGGTATATCTTCCATGTAGATCTCTAGGTTTTTTGCTCCAAGTAATTTAAGTACATCTACTAGTGTAGTTAAAGGCTCATCAGTAGATTCAATAAAAACTTTAACACCCTTTAAATAAGGCATGCCGGTTGCATCAGTATTAGGATCTGTTAGTAGATTAGCCCAGGGACCCATGGGTATAAATACTTGCCCCCTAGGAATATTATTATTTGGTTTTACTCTTAAAACAACTACACCATGTTCATTATAGATTTTAACACGATCTTTTATACCAAGATCTGATATATCGCTCGGATTCATCTCTACAATTGCTACAGCATCAAAATACTTCTTACTCCACTTACTCTCAGCCTCCATACTAATACCTTGCATTAGAGATCTCCCAGTGTTTAAGACAAATAATTTCTTACTTTCAAGTTTCACTTCACTCAAAGCATAATCCCTCATTAGAGACTCTAATCTAATTTAACATCAACATCTTTAACTACTTCTAGAGCCTCTTTCAAGTAGAGGTGATATGGTCCTAGTTTACCCCCATAATTACCGGCAGAAATCATTACTACTCCAGGTACTTGTACAGCTGCTTTAATTGCTACACCCATAGCTCTTAATACATATTCTTTTCTTAAACCATTAATAACAATTTCATAAACAGAACTCACACCTTCAGGTATTTTACTATCTTTTACAACTCCTCTGAGAGTTGGACAATACAGGTGGTTAGTTGTTGCTCTTAACTTTGGATATTTTAGAGAGCCTACTTTAGACCCAGATCTAACTATACCCCCAGGGAAAGGTGTAATAACACCTCTAACATATTTCTTAATCGCTTTAACAGCTCTCTCAGCTGCTTTTAAACCAGCCTCTTGACTCTTAGCTAGTATTAAAATATTACCGCCAGCTACACTTCTCAATACTCCAACAGATTCTTCAATTATAAACTCCCCCTCCATAACAGGAATTCTCCAAACCCTCCTCCCATAGAGAACATCTTCTCTCTCAAATCCATCTCCAAATTTTGCAATAGCCTTACCTATACTCATTTTTCTCTTAATTTTAGGTAGACCATCAAATAACGCCGTTGTTGGACATGTTAAAATACACTGCCCCACGCGTGTTAGAGTAACTAGTTTTAAACTAGCTAGATCACTATGATATATTTGTATATATGCGCCAGGCCTTTGATCAGGAGTTATATTTGGAGCTACGAGAGCCTCAATATCACACTCCCCCGGAGAAGCAATCACCGAAGTACCAAAACCCGTAGCTTTTAACGCTGCAATATAAGCCCACCTCCTCGTAGAAGCCGTTATTAATAGCCGTGTAGCATACATAGGAAAAGCTTCTGCAAAAGTATCTTCAATAACAACTTCTCCAAGCTTAAACGTCATAAACTCACCCTATAATACTTAGAATATAGGTAGAATTAATAAAGCTCAAATTTCACTAAAAAGACCTCTCCCTACTATGTGAAAACAATCTAAAGATTTCTCCTCAGGATTATATAGAGGAGTTTAAATTCTAAAGAGAGCGGTGTTTAATGACTTAATTACGGGAAACCCAAGTGTTTCCTAGATAGAGGTTGTGTTGTTGATAGTGCTGATAGGTAGACGGATTTTTTCACGGCCTCTTCAATATTAACACCTTTTAATAAGTGGTATATTAGTGATGCTGAAAAAGCATCGCCCGCGCCTATGGTATTAACAGTGTTTACTAATGGTGGAGTAAAAATTTTGGGTTCTTTACCTCTTATATATAATATTGCACCCCTCGAGCCTCTTGTTACAATTAATTCTTCAACACCTGCTTTAAATAATTCCCCAGGTACTTCAAGCCCTTTACTCTTCAATATGTGTTCTTTTTCCTCATTTAAAATTAGAATTGGTGAGTATTGTATTATAGACATGAACTCGTCAAAGTATTGTTCTAGGGTTATTTTATGTGGACGGAACACTATTATCTTATTATCTCTATTAACTCTACTTAGTAGTTCTAAGTGTGTTTTACAAATACCTTCTCCTAGATATATTGATCGTGAAATATTACTAGCTTGAATTATCTCATCTGTAATTCTATGTATTACTGGTAGAGATCTCACATCTACTTGTATTTTACACTTTATCTGTGTTGGTTCAAGTGGGTCTAATATGACGCATACTGGTAATTCGACATCTCGACTTAACTCAACTAAACTAACATCGACGTTTTCACTGATCAACTCAGCCAATAAATATGATCCAATGGTACTAGCGGGAACTCTACTTATAAAAAGCGTTTTTAACCCCAAACTAGATGCTGCCACAGCTACATTAGCGCCTGAACCACCAGAACTCATTTTCACTTCAGGTTTTAAGTAGACGTCTAAAGCTAGAGAGCCGAATACTACTAATTCATATTCACGATGTCTCTTTGTCTTAGCTGCACTTTTAATAGCACTACTCACTACTTGATTAATGAAATCTATAAAACCTATTTTTAAATACTCTGAAAAAGGTAGTATTTTAGCCATAAACATTACTGATAAACTTGTCACAGCATCTCTGATTACCCTACTATTTAGTTCATCAACGTCCTTGAATAATATATTATACCATTTACCAGTATCTGTTAACTTATAACACTTTACTTTAACTCTACGATTACCTCTAATCTCAATCCTCTCTACTTCCTCTAGTAAATTAATTGAGACAAGTTTTCTAATTGAGCTTAGAACAGTCTTATTAGAGTGATGACTAAGCGACATAATAATATCTTTTTGACAAATCTCCCTATCCCATTCAAAAAGCCTTAACACCTCAATAGTAACTGGCGAAGAGAACAATGTCATAATATACTGTACTTTCTCACCAATACCAGTAGGTAGTAATATTACATATGGATGTAACTCTTTAAATGCCAAGTTCTGTGTAATCATCGAGTAAAACCCCTAACAATTGAAAATATTTATAAACTCTGAAAAATGTACTTTTTCTTGTGTAACATGTTACAGGGGAAACTAGATGTCTAAATATAGACCTAGAATGGTCTATGTAGTTGCATATACAGCTATAGGTGCAGCAATCTACTATATGCTATTATTCTTACCCGGAGTCCCCATTATTGGAACAGGTGGGAAAATGGAGATTGGAGCATCACTTTCACCAGTCTTAGGAATTTTACTAGGACCTATACCTGGTTTTAGTGCTGTACTTATAGGAAATGTCTTAAAATTCCTAACTACACCTAGTATTTACTCGCTTCCATTTATACCAGCAGCACCTCTCTCAGCACTCACAGCAGGGTTTTTAACTGAGAAGAAGTGGAGAATTCCCGTAGTTATAATGATAATTATGTTAATTATAGCTATGTTTACACCACCATTTAACCCAGTAGTAGATTATTGGTATGTTTACCTCGTAGCATTTTATGATAAAATAGCCGCCTTAATACTCATACCAGTAACTATATGGTTGCTACGTAGAAAAATTAAAAGTCCATATTATTTCACAGCATTATATATATTAATGTTTACTAGTAGAGAGTTTGATAAGGCATTTGGCTGTGTAATATTTGCATTTCCACAGGTTTATCAAGGAATATTTGGTATTACTAAAGTTAGTGTTGTTAGAAGCCTATATCTTATATCACCACTCTACTATCTCATTACATATATCGTAGAGAGCCTAGTAGCATTTATAATCGCTTTTACACTCATAGAGGCTATTTCAAGAGTTCCTGGACTAGCTGAAAATCTACATATAAGACACCTATATAGGAGGGAGTAGCGTCTTCGTGAAAAAAACTATAGTTTTAAAAAATATAACATATTTTTATCCATCATCAAATACACCTGCACTTGAAAATATATCACTTGAAGTTGATAGAGGAGAATTCTTAGTTATTGCAGGGCCTTCTGGAGGTGGAAAATCAACCCTAGTGAGAATAATTCTAGGACTTATACCACACATATATGGAGGTGTACTTCACGGAGAAGTCTTAGTAGATGGTGTAAATGTAGTTGAAAAAGGATTTAGAGCTATTGTAAATAATGTAGGAGTTGTAATACAAAATCCTGAAAACCAAGTAGTCAATATTGTTGTCGAAGAGGAAATAGCTTTTACTCTTGAAAACCTCTTATACAGCCCTGAAGATATTCGCGGGAGAGTTAATGAAGCTATCAAAGCCCTAGGAATAGAACACCTCAGAAGAAGACTTACACATACACTATCTAGTGGTGAAATACAAAAAGTTGTTATAGCTAGTGCATTAGCATTAAACTCAAAAATACTTATACTAGATGAGCCTTTAGCACACCTCGATCCTCAAGGAGCTCGAGAACTCATTTCAACTCTCTATAAGCTCTGTAAAGATAGAGGAATTACTGTAATAATTGTTGAACATAGATTATCTGAGCTCGCTAAGTATGCAGATAGAATTGTAGTATTAAACAAGAGAATTCTATTCGATGGAAAACCAACATTAGCTATTAATAAATTATTAGAAATAGGTGTTGAAGTACCACCTATATCTAGGTTGTTTAAAGAACTCAATAAGAGCCCTATACCTCTACATGTAGATTCTAGTGTCATTGAAATATTGACAAGAGATATAGTAAATAGTAATGGTATTTGTATTAGTAATTCTCTTAGCAGTAATTATGATGATTCTACTGCACACAAGTCTGATCGTGTTATTTTCATTGAAGACTTATGGTATAAATATCCAGATGGTAGAATAGCTTTGAGAGGTGTTAATTTAGAGATCTTTCGAGGGGAATTCATAGCTATAATTGGTGCAAATGGTGCAGGTAAAACTACTTTAATAAAACATTTCAATGGGCTTTTAAAGCCGTGGAGAGGTAGGGTATTAGTATTCGGAAAAGACACTAAATTCAACACTGTAGCTGAATTAGCGAGAAATATAGGAATAGTATTTCAAAATCCTCTTCACCAGTTCTTTGAAAAAACCGTTTTACGTGAAGTTCTTTTTACACTAAACAATTTCGGCTGCAAGAACTGTATTGATCGGGCTTTAGAAGTGTTAAAAATATTTGGCCTTGAAGACTACGCCGAGAGATCTCCATATGAACTCTCCATTGGCGAGCAGAGGAGACTAGCTATAGCGTCTATAGTAGCTTATGAACCTCCTATTATAGTATTAGATGAACCTACAGCCGGTATAGATTATTCTCTCAAATTAGAGCTATTAAAAATACTCACTAAAATTATTGAAAAGAGGAAAACAGTTATTATTGTATCACATGATGTAGAGTTCTTGGCTTTAGCTCCTCTCACAAGGATCGTTGTTATGGCTAATGGAGAAGTAATAGCTAGTGGTAGTCCTAGAGAAGTATTCTATAATGTGGATATACTCAAAAACTCTCATATCATACCTCCACAAATAGTTGAATTAGTAAAACTCCTCGGCTTAGAGAGATCTATTAGGTCTTTGAACAGCTATGAATTTGCAGAATATTTGAAGAGGTGTTATAATGTCTCTTGAAAAAGGTATTATAAAGCATTTACAAACTGCTTTAATATACGAAGAAGCTGTGAGTTTCTATCACAACCTCGACCCTAGGATAAAACTCCTATATTTAGTTATAATTTTCATCATGATCTCTACGAGTAGTATTTTAAAGTTATTGATAATCCTAGTTTTTACATTTGTCTTAGCATCTCTATATCCAAGAATTTATAGAAAAACTCTCTACATTCTCATAGGCCTTACACCATTCATGATCTTCACTGCTATTTTCGTAATAATTTTCACAGTCGCTTTTGGCGGAGGAACTCTTAGAGAAGCTACTTTAGAACAAGTTAAAGTATTCATGAGAGTTGCCGCAGTCGCTGTTACTATGACAACTATAGCATTATCTACTACACCACACGAGTTTGTACACGCTCTTGTAAAAATGGGTTTTAGATATACATACCTCTACACCCTGATCATAACAGTGAGGTTTATACCTCTAGTATTTAACGAGTTAAGTGATATTTATGACTCGCAGAGATCTAGAGGACTTGAACTAGAAAAAGGAGGTATAAGGGAGAGACTTAGAAAACTCAATGCTATACTAATACCCGCTTTTGTCTGCTCACTACTAAGAGCAAGAGATCTCGCAGAAGCGCTTGAACTTAGAGGATTTGGATATTGTAGTAAAAGAACTTTTTACAGAGATTTAAAACTCAAGAAAACTGATATAGTATTTGCTGCATTAATAACAATTTCAGCGTCAATGATATATCTACTTGTACCTTAAACTTAAATTCAAATAAAGACCCCTGCAAATATTCTTTTAAAAGAGATCGGCCATTGCGGCTTTTTCACATTGATTACTGCGGTTCAAAAGTAATATGATGAAAAGCCTATGAGTTTAACGTAGAGTTGACAATTAGAAATTTAAATGTTTCTTTTAATGATAAGAGGGATTGACATCGAGTGTGAAGAGTAAGTCTCTTAAAGGCTAATAATATTATGAAACAAGGGCATAACCTGCTTAAAGCTTTATTTGGTTATTAGATTAAAGTTTAATGTATTTAGGTTTTATGAAGAGTGGTTTTTCTTGAATGTAGTTTTTGCCTAGTTGTAGTGCTATTTCAGCTTTTGCTAGTTCTCTACCGAGATACATTGCGTGTGAAAGTTGTGAAATTAGCTCTAACTCGAGGATCTTGTTTTGTAAGGCTTTGGCGCTTTTACCCCTAATTAGAATTCTTCCTTTTCTACCTATGTATAAAGCCTCTATGCATTTGAGCTCATGGTTAACTCTAATTTTAAATATTCCTAGTGGATCTAGGGTATAAGGCTTTTCTTCTTCAACAGCTTCTACGGTGATATCGTATTCTCTCTCAAATTCTACATCATATTTCTTTTTATCTTTTAATACTAGTAGAGATACTCCAAGGTTTTTTGGAGGGGAATTCTTATAGTGAGCTAATGTAGCCATTTGTGAAGCTATTTTCACCTCAAGTGTTGAGCCTTGAGTCTTAACACTACTCTCTACAACTAATACTATACTCACGCCGACTTCTTGTGCTATCATTACTATGGATGCATTTACACCAACACTATCAACATCTATGAACTCTGTTACATTTCCAATACTCGCTAGTAGTGGTATTTGCGGATTTCTATGTTTAAATGTGTAGTAGGCTAAGAGAGAAGAGAAGAATTGTCCATAAGGCTCTAAGACAGCGTCTGCAAAAACTTTCTCAAAACCCTTCTTTTTAACAATATTTACAGATTTTTCGAGGAGCTCTACTCTAGTACTTAGATCTCTGGGTATATTACCTGTAACAGGGTCTCTGGGAATAGTGACAACAGCTACTTCTTTATTAACACGTTCAATTTTACTGATATTAGTTAAATCCATATTTAAAACCATGTCTACACCAGCTTCCATAGCAGACATGATCTCACTAGGTATTGAGGTATCTACAGCTACTGGTACATCAAATTCTCTTTTCAACACTCTTACAGCTCTATATACTCTATCAGGATGTAATTGTAAAGCCTCAAAACCAAGTACAAGTATATCTGCCCCACTCTCAAGATATCTTAGAGCCATCTCGCTGAGCCTTTTATCATCAAGTAAATGTACTTCCGTGATCTCTGCTGCCACCCTGATTGGTGGTGGAGTTATTGGAACTCTCAACTTACCGACGAGAACACTATTTTCATGTGTTAAAGAATTCTCGAAAAGCCTCAATATTTCTCTACACTTCTCCTCAATAGTACTACTCAATACCTCGTCAGCTGGTATATCTGGCGATAACACACTTAGATCACTCAGCTTTAACACTTCTACAAGATCTTGCGCGTTTATAGGACCTTTAAAAGTCCTAATACCAGTAGCCTCCTTAATAATTCTCCCAGACCCCTTCACAAGACCGGGTATTAATATGTAGTCATAGTCCTTTACACCGCGCTCTCTAAGATAACGTGCTATATATTCAACTGTGAGAAATGCAGCTACTTGAACCGGAATAACTAATACATCAACTTCATGCTCGGTCTTAGTCTCAACAAGAACTCTCCTTATAATAGACTCGGCCAACTCACTTGTGACAATAAGTATCTTAGCCATAATATGTCACACCTATTAACGGAATAATAATTTTCTCTAGATAAATAGAATTAATGAAGATCTAGATATATTATAAATTACTCTTACCTACAACACTAATGAAGATCATCTGTATCAGATATTTTATCAATTTTACACAGACAGAAAAGATAGTTTAAGAAGGCAGATTAAAAGCAGTACTTTCTAAGATGAAAAAGTTTTTCAACATACTTAAGCATGGTAAAGGGAATTTACCTAGGGTCAGAGATGCCGTGTCTATGAAGTAGTTAAAGTGAAATATGTCTCATATACGTTTAGTAGTAAATAGGTGAAGTGAATATAAGAGTGTTTAATGTGACTCAATACTCAATAACCTTAAGAACTCTGAATAGTATTATGCTTGATATAATTTAGACAAATATAATTTAAAAATTAAAAATAATTTTATCAAGATATATTAGGGAGTCTAACGATCTATATGACGTAAGAGGTTAGAGAATTTTAGTATATACCCTCACCTTCTTAATTTAAATTGGAAGAGATGGGAATTAAGAGTTGATTAATTTAGTTGAATAAGTTAGGTATATAAACCCTAGAGTCCATATATACTTGGACAGAGCGTCCAATGTAGGGGTCAATATGCAATTTAAGTATTTAATTGCTGTAATAATAGTGCTCTTTTTAGGCATATCTATGGGTTATTTTCTCTTAGCTTTGATGTCAAAACCCTCTGTAATTAAAGAGACTGTAGTTACGACGGTAACTAATACAACTACTATAGAACGTGTAGAGACTATAACTTTGCCACCTGAAGTGATAACCACTACAATAGTGCAAACATGGCCTCGAACGGTAATTGATGCGCTTGGTAGAGAGATCGTGCTTAATGAGCCTCCAAAGAGAGTGGTTTCAACAATGCCAAGTATAACGGAATTTATGTTTATTTTAGGTTTAAGTGATAAAATTGTAGGAGTAGATACATATTCGAATTGGCCTCCACAAATCTTAGAGCTCGTAAACCAGGGTAAAATAGCTACTGTAGGAGGGCCTTGGACTCTCGACATAGAGAAAATAGTTTCATTAAACCCTGACTTAATACTCATGTGTAGGGGTGTAAAGAAGCATGAAATTGATTTTAGATCTAAATTAGAGGAGGTTGGCATAAAAACATTCTTCTTAACATGTCACACTATAAAAAATCAATATGATGTATACTTAGATATTAGAACATTAGGTAAAGTTTTCGGTGTCGAGCAAAAAGCAAGAGTAGTAATAGAGGATATACAACAAAAGATAGATAATGTAATTAGTAAGTTGACCAATTTAACAAAAAAACCTAAAGTGCTGAGACTTGTAGGGCCACCTGCATGGGGACT
>Ga0080004_1118383_pt1 | contig 18013 bp, 18 predicted proteins | sample WasSprMetagenome_FD_69207 | JGI IMG/M metagenome (GOLD analysis project Ga0080004, IMG submission 69207) | Sulfidic aquatic microbial communities from Washburn Spring, Yellowstone National Park, USA - WS (SPADES assembly) (version 2) | ecosystem: Environmental > Aquatic > Thermal springs > Hot...
GCTGATCCACAGATTTTGAATTGAGGAACGCTAATAGATACATCAACACTTCCTCTTCTGTAACCTCTCTACTAAGCACCTTGCTTAGCACCTCCTTCAATTTACTGAATGAATCCCGCTTTGGAATGAGAGCAACAACGGAATCACGAGGAAGGTAGCCATGGGTATCTAGAGCAAACCTAGCTACTTTAGTTAGCCTTGAGGACACAATCTTAGGCTTACTAACTAGTTCAGGTGTTCTTGACCTGTGATACTCATACCACATCTTATTGTATTGCTCAATGGGCTTCCCCTCAAAGGCTCTGCTCCTCAATTGCTGGTAGTATTGAGCAAGGTATGCGGCAGCATTGGGATACCTGATAAGCCCTAAAGCAATTCTATGATTTAGTATAGACTTAATCTTCTCATTTTCGGGTATGTTCTCCTGCATAATAGTACACTCAAAATCATCAACGCATTTAGTAAAATCAAGAGCATCATCAATCTGGCTTTTTGCTTTATCACCTATTTTGAATGCTTGGATCCATGAACTCCCCACAGCTTTATAGGGAAACAGTATGTAGTAGCCTCTCCACCCTATACGCCATTTCTTTACATCTTCTCCTCCAATACCCTTAAATAGCAACTCGCTTTCCAGCCTAAGTTATGTAACCTCCTTTTTGCTGAGCCAGAATATCTTCTCAGGTCCTTCTCCACCCCATGTAACGCCTTGAAGAATATCAATAAACTCTATGAGAGGTTTACATGCCTGAGATTGCTGTAGAGATTTAAACCCCAACAAATTAGACATGCTCTCTATAGTTACTGTAATTCCCAGTTCAGGAAATTCCAATTCATGTTTTCCCATGCTTTCTAAACTAGTTTGTTGAAGCACTTTCTTCACAGATTCGGTAAGAGCTCTCCTTATTGAGCAAAGGTCACGTATGCGACTACTCATCGCTTTGCACCCTTCTTACTAACCTTAATCTTCAAAACCTTTACATCACCCGAAGACTTAACCTTCTTTATAACCGTTATAGCGGGGTAATTTGTAAAACCAGGGAAAATCACATCACCAAATCCACAGACATCAAACAATGTGTAGAGGCACTTGTTGTAAGCACACCACGTAGGGTGCTAGGGGCTTTTAGAGTTGTAAATTACACACTGTTCTAGTCATGCTCATAAGCTTTTTCAGAAGCTCTTAAACAAAATCCTTGTGAAAACCCCTAATTAAACCAATGTTTTTGCACCACTACAGCTCATTAAGGGTGAATCAATCACTATCTCTGCAAAGATGAGGGAATCCCCGCCTGCCCATCAGCTAGGGCCATAGCTCACTTTAGTGGTTTAAATTTTTAATGTGGCGATTGCTGTGCGTAGGCCCCTTTGGCAGTAATTCATCTAGACTCCCACTCCTATAGCCATGCAGATCCAGCGTCACGTACTTGTACCCTAGTTTCCGCAGTTCTTCTGCTACTCTATCCATAGTGCTATCATTGAAAAGCTTCTTTCTCTCATCTCTGCCCACTTCTATTCTTGCAATGTAGCCGTGGTCCCTGACCCTCACTACACTAACCCCAGTCAATGCTTTCACTATTTTCTCTGCTTCGGCAACTCTCTTCAACTTCTCAACATCTATAGGCTCCCCATAGGGTATTCTAGTTGCTAGACACGACATTGAGGGCCTATCCCAGTTTGGCAGACTTAGAGCCCTAGCAATCTCCCTTGCCTCATCTTTTGTAATTCCAACTTCTGCTAAAGGGCTTCTCACACCTGCTTCTACAAAAGCTAAGAGACCTGGCCTATAGCCACTCAAGTCAGAGGCGTTAGTGCCGTCAACAACGGTTTTAGCACCAAACCTCTCCGCTACTTTACTAAGCTCTTTAGCAAGACTCTTCTTACAGAAATAGCACCTGTTAGGGGGGTTGGAAATGAAGTTGGGGTCCTCTAGCTCGTGGCTTTCAACAAGGATGTGCGTTACGCCAAGAAGTTCAGCAACTCTCTTAGCCCACGCCAAATCCTCTTCATGGTGTATAGGAGAGGTGGCAGTAATAGCAAGCACACTGCTTCTGCCTAAGGCTAGAGATGCTACAGTGAGCACTACAGAGCTATCAACACCTCCAGAGAAGGCTACTAAAACAGGGCTTTCCACAGACTTGAACCAGTCAATTAACTTTAAAAACTTCTCCTTAGTGCCTAGGTGCAGCTTCTCTAAAACCTCACCTAGGTTCAAGGACCCGCACCCAAGCCCTCATAGCGCTACTCAAAGTGCTTGGAATAGAAGTAGTACTGCAGTTGCTGAAAAGGCTATGAGAACATTATCGTCAACAAGCCCAAACTCAATCCTCTCAACAGCAGTAGCTATAGCACCCGCAGCTACACCCACCACTCCTGCTAGCAAGTAGCCTACGGGTATAACGACGAAGGCCATTGCTACATTCCCTAGCCAGTGCTTTGTCCTTCTGCCAAACACAGCATTTCTAACTACACCAGTTATAGCATCCCCAAAGGATATGAATAGCGCTGGGACTACGGCTCTCCAGGGGTCCCCCAGTGCAAGCCATAGGATAAGTATTGTTGCTCCCCATGCAATGCAGAAGTTAACCTCGTAGGCATTATTCCTTGTCTGAAACCATTCAAACTCTTTTTTGCTGATGTGCGGGTATAGCGTTATGAAAGCCAGTATTAAAGCGAATGCAAAGGGCACAAACGGCTCTCTGAAGAGAATGGGTAGCATTAGTGCTATAAACCCCCCAGTAGTGATATGTATGAGCTTCCTATTGTAGTACACAGCAACGTTCTTAGGAAAACCCCTTTCAATCATAGCTCTATACACTCTCCTCGCCACTACAGAGACGATGATGAGCACGTATATGAAGAGAGGTATCGCAACTAAAACATCGTGTAGAGCGGCATCTAAATTCATAAAAGCACCTCTACTGTACTCAGCTATATAAGACTTCAGTAGCACTTCTCAACATCGGTGCTACTGCTTCAAAACCTCTTTACACATACTCTCAAACTTCTCGATACTTAGCACGAGCTGGTGGCCAGACTCCCCTTCCTCAGAAATAGCGCCCTCAAGTAGCTGTGAAACAGTAGCTAAACTCACACAGTGAGTGGCATAGCCATACGCATCCTCAAATCTCGGAAAGTTTTCAGTACCCTTATAGTAGCTATAGAGGCCATAAAAATCAATTCTCAACCTCTTTTGCCCAGTGAGCCTCACCATGGTTAGTGAGCGTCTGCAAGAAGCTTTTAGGTACTCCGCTAAGGCACTTCTTATAGAATCCAAAGCCTCTTTAACTAAATCATCTCTGCACTTAGTAGACATAAAAACTGAGCTCTTCAGCAAAAATAAATGCTTTAATGAAAACAGAATAGCGCTACAGTAAAGGGTGTGGCTATTGCAGACTGCACATGTGTTGCTCCCTTAAAGAAGCTTTCAAGGGCTATTAGCACGCTCAAGGAGATAGGGCTTGCCGTAAGCATTAATGAACTCAGCACAGTAAGAATCGAAACAGCTACAGTCAGTACTAAGAACTGCTGCGAGATTCCTAGAGATGGTGTACGTACAGTTACAGCTATTTCAAGGAGGTGGGCAGAGATGATAGTTACTGCGAATGAACAAAGAGAGGTCTACAACTTGCTAGCCATACTTAAAGAGAAGACAAAGATAAGCAAAAATGTAGATTGTATTTTATAGTAATGCTAGCTCCACGGCCACACCCTCTTTCCACTGATGTAGGTTTCTAGAACTCTTACATTCTTTAGCTCTCTAGGCTCTATTGCAAGAGGATCTCTGTCTACAACAATGAAGTCTGCGAGTTTGCCAACTTCAAGAGCCCCCAGGTTTACCTCCTCATGCATTATGTATGCCGAGCCATAGGTGTATATGTATAGTGCTTCTAGCACAGAAATGCTCTCACTTTCTGTCTCCTTAGCGTGGGGAACACCCTCAAACACCCCCCTGGTTACAGCTGAGTATATGGAGAGCCATGGGTTTGGGGTCTCCACAGGGCTGTCAGAGCCAAAACCAATTGCAACACCGCTTTCCACTAAGGTTCTCCCTGGGCAGACCCACTTAAGCATCTCACTTCCAAGCCTCTGCTTAGCCCACCAATCAGAGGTTATGAACTGTGGGTGTACTGATGCAACAATTCCTAGCTTAGCAAACTCCCTCACCTGATCCTCTCTAACCACAGATGCGTGCTCAACTCTATGCCTAGCCCTGCCAACATCTCCAATCTCTCTATAGGCATCAAGCACCATATCTATGGCCCTATCACCAATCCCGTGAACAGACATCTGGAGCCTAGCTCTATGCACCTTCCTTACCAATGCCTTTAGGTCCCTGAGATCTATGCAAGGCCTGCCACATGTTGTTGGGTCGTCTGCGTATGGTTTTGATAGCCACGCTGTTCTAGCCCCCAGTGAGCCATCTGCGTACACTTTTATCCCCATTATCCTCAGAAAGTCGTCTCCAAATCCAGTTCTAAGCCCCACTCTTTCTAAAGCCTCTACAGCATCCCACGAGGCAGCCCCGTCTATGTATACCCTCACTCTTATTGGAAGCCTCTTTTCAGCCCATAGCTCAGTCAAAGCCTTTAACGCATTGATGCTGCAACTCACAAAACCTACTGTAGTTACGCCTTGTGATGCCATGTGCCTAGCAGCATCAACTATGTACTTCTTGTAGTCCTCTACAGAAAGGGACTCTACTATCTTTTTATTCACATACTCCAGAACCTCCTCTCTAACCACTCCCGTAGCAACCCCTCTAGCATCTCTTAGCACATTTGGCGAATCCAGGTTCTCCACACCAGCTATCTCAATAGCTCTGGAGTTCAGCACTGCTACATGCATACACACCCTAACGAGTATAACAGGCCTCCTACTCACAACCTCGTCCAAATCCCACCTAGTTGGGAACCTCTTCTCCTCGAAGAGCTCCTGATCCCAGCCAAACCCCATGATCCACAGAGTCTCAGCCCTCCTACTATACTCTAAAAGCCTCTGCTTAAGCTCCTCAACACTCTTCACACCATGGAAATCGACCATGTTAAGCTTCATACCCAGCTGGTCTAAATGAGCATGGGAATCAACAAAACCTGGTAACACGGACTTCCCATTGAGATCAACAACCTCGCCACCCAAAGCTTCTATAACTCTCTTAGCCCCTGCAGAACTCCCTGCATAAACAACCCTACCACTGTAATCATCAACAACTAGAGCCTCTACCTTCTTCAAGGGCTTGAAAGACACGTATATATTGCCATTTACAAAAGCGAGAGGCATGAAGACACCAAGTATATAATTAAGTTGCGATACATTAAAATGCTCTTCTGAGCCCTTGTAGTTTTGGCCTCAAGTAGACACCACCATTAGTTTATGCTCATTTGAGACCTCATTCACTGCCTCCACTTCACACAAGGCTTTTCAACGCCCTTTTAACAACACTAGTTTAATCTACAAGGAGGTTGTTGGCAATCCTCAGTAGACGGACGCTGACCTCCTCCCCGCCCTTGAAGGGCGTGGGTTCCTGATGGGGCGGGGAGGTTTAGGGCTACACCCCCTCTCATGGGTTTAGCCCCGGGCCGGGTCTCCGGCCCATTACCCCTACCCCTCTTGGGGTTATGGTTATGAGTATGTTGTGTGCTCTCTAGCTATCCGTTGCATACTCCTTTACGGTGTGAGGCTCTTAGTAGTAAGTAAGAGGTGTAAAGCTATAGCTATCATGATAAAGGATGCGCTAATCTTTATTATCTTTTGCCTGGATAGCACATAGCCGTAGATTCTGCTCACCCTTGTCAACCCTATTACTGCTAGCGATATTAGGATCAGGGGTAGGACGAAGAATGCTGTGTAAAGGCATGCTAGGGGTAGCCAAGCAGTAAAGCCAAAGCTCCGAGTTACAAAGTTAAACAATGCGTAGAGCTGAGCACTACAGGGGAATAGCGTGAAGGAGGCTATGAAGCCTAGAAGAGCAACTCCTGTGGCACCATGTTTGTTCGGATCAATAGTGCCAAGCCTTAGCTTCTTTGCTAACTTACACACAGTCCTGTCCTCCTTGCAGAGAGCTGGGTTAAACACTTCGCTGCTTTCCAGGTGAGTATGGATAAGCATGGCAATGCCATAGCCAAGTAAAACAATAGAGAAAATCCATTGTGGGATGCTTGCGAGATTAAAGATAGTCTTCAGCATGGCTCCAAAGAGCAGATACCCTAAATAAACACCTGAAATAAATGCTATAGCAATTTTAGAAACGTTCTTCAGCCCCCCTATTGAAGCCGAAAGCAGAAGAGAGGTATATAAAGCAAATATACAGGGGTCTACAGAGTCTGCAAGACCACCAAACACTGTGAGGTACAGTAATTGCCCCACATCCTCAAAGACCAAAGCGTAGCACCTAAGCAAGTAGCTCTCAACACTCTTTACAGCATATATAAGACTTATATTCTTTTCGTTATGCTTTCAACATATTCAATTCAATGTGGATATGTGCTGAGCAGGCGCCCCAAAGCACTTTTAGCATAGCTTTTACAAGGATTTGCATCAGCACTTCTGACCTTCGTCATCAAGATTCTCGAGGGTCCCACTCATCATCTAGTATAGTAGTTACGTGGTTAAGTAGTTTTTAAGAGCTCCTTCACCTTAAGTTAACTAAAACTTTTCCACACGCAGTATGCCGCAGTAGCATTTATAGCGAAATATTTATAAACTATGTAAGAGAAGTAGGCTACTAGAATAAAAGTGTTTGTGAAAACTTATATCATAGAGCGTGTAGAGCAATGTTTAGGTGTATCGAGGTAGAATCTTTATCACGGGTGTATGCCCGAGTTAGCGGCGGTGATAAGAAGTTTAGGGTAGCTTTGGTTGGGCTGGATCCTCCTACTCTTGTTATTCTTGGCAAGGGGTTTTATGTGTGTAAAGATGTTGAGTTTCTTAAGAAGCTTGTGGAGAGTGCTCTTGATGGTGATTGCCTTAGTGTTGTGTACTTAGTTAAGCGTATTGATGAAGAGTGGCTCAAGCAGTACCTCCCAATAGCTAGGTATGGTGATAGCATTACGGAAGACGGTGTTGTAGCAACTCTTAGAGTAGAGCAGAAGAGGTTTAGCCTTAGAAGAGCCTGTGTAGAGAAAGGAGCTGTAGTGTACGTTCTAGAAGAAGCACTACGCAAACAAAAAGCAGAGGCCTTGCTAAACGCTTTGGAGAAGTCTCAAGCAGGTTAGCTACTCAACATCTGTTCATATTCTTCATAGGCATCTCTAAGCACTTCCACGAGCTTTTGCTTAGCGCCATAGGTGTAGAGCTTTTCAATAACTCTTATTGTGACTCCCCCTGGCGTCACTACACTATCTCTTACACTACTCACCTCCCTAAGCTCTAATAAAGCACCAACGCCTTGGAAGACCACCGCCAGGGCTTTCTTAGCTATGTGATAAGGTACACCAGCTCTAAGTGCTGAGAGTAGGAATGCATCGTAGAGCTCTGCTACTACAGCTGGTGTTGAAGCTGAGAAGAAGGTGAGCATGTCCAAAACCTTCTCATTTACCCATGCAACCTCCCCCAGAGCCCTAAACACTCTTTCAACATCATTACTCTTCCTCTCCACAGGTGCTAGAGCTGTGAAGCCTTTGTTGACCTCTACAGCTATATTTGGCATAGCCCTGTAAACAGATGCCCTTGGCACAAGGTTTTCAATGGTCTTCAGCTTTACAAGTGCTGCTACAGATACCACTACTTTTCCACTTACCTCCTCGGCAAAGCTCTTGATAGCCTTCTCCACATCCCCAGGCTTAACAGCAACTATAACTACATCAGCTTGCCTTACTGCTGATGAGGGGTTCTCACAAGTTTTAAAGCCAAGCCTTGAAGCCTCTTCTAAAGCCTCTGAAAGCACGTCGTGGACAGCTATAGACCTTCTATCAATACCTGCTCTAGAAAGGCCTAACGCTATTGCCTTACCCATTCTCCCAAAACCCACTATGGCTATCTCCATAGCCTAGCACCTAGCTCAAAAATCCCCTCACGTTTTTATAGCCTAGCCCAGTAACTTTACTAGCCCAGTAACTTTAATAGTTTTTGGTGTGTTGTTAATGCCTCAGCCACCAGCCATGCTGATTAGGGATATAGTCGAGGTGCTTAGAGGGGAAACAGGCTTCATATACGCAGCTCGCGCTAGGGAGCTCGCTAAGAAGGGGTTTAAGGTAGTGAACTTCGGGGTTGGGCAACCCGATGTTCCTACACCGAGACACGTAGTTGAAGAGGCTAAGAAAGCTCTTGACGCAGGTTTCACAGGGTACACAGAGGTTGCTGGAATACCAGAGCTCAGGCAGTCCATAGCAGAGTACCTGAATGAGAGGTACGGCTCTGATGTGAAGCCAGAGGAGGTCATCGTTACTCCTGGAGCTAAAGCAGCTTTGTTTCTAGCTTTTGCAGCCTATGTAAGGCCTGGTGATGAGGTTGTGATCCCAGACCCATCGTACTACATGTACCCTGAGGTGACGAAGTTTCTTGGTGGAAAGCCTGTGTATGCTCCGCTTAGGTGGGGTGGTAGTGAAGAGGGTTTTGGGATAGATATAAAGCTTGTAGAGGGGCTAATTTCTGAGAGGACTAGGGCTATAGTTGTGAATAACCCTCACAATCCAACAGGGACTCTTTTCTCTCCTAAGGAGGTTGAGAAGGTGTTTGAGATGGCAAAGGAGAGAAAAATAGTTGTGATTGTTGATGAGATCTACGATAACTTTATCTATGAAGGGGAGCTCAAGTCCTTCATTAGCTTCCCAGAGTGGAGAGACTACGTGGTATACACAAATGGCTTTTCAAAAACCTTCTCAATGACTGGCTGGAGACTGGGATACCTAGTGGTTAGAAGGGAGATTGCATCTAAGCTCACAAGACTAGCTGTAAACATGTGGACATGCGCTCCCTCATTCGCTCAAAAAGCAGGTGTTGTTGCACTGAAAGGCTCTTGGGAACCAGTAAAAGAGATGATAGAGCTCTTCAGGAGGAGAAGGGATGCTATGGTTGAGGGGCTCAGGAAGATTAGGGGAATTGAAGTGTGGAAGAGCAAGGGGGCATTCTACGTGTACCCAAAGGTGAAGAAGCTCCTCGAAGAGCTGAACACAGATGTAGAGAGCCTTGCTGAACAGCTACTAAGTGAAAAGCATGTGGCTGTCTTGCCGGGCACAGTCTTTTCAGAAGGTGATATGGGGAAGAACTTCATTAGGCTCAGCTTTGCACTAGATGAAAAGCTCATTGCAGAAGGTGTGAATAGAATAAAAAGCTTTGTTGAAGAAAGGCTAAGTGAAAAGAGTGGCTAGCGCTAAGGATACGCAACCCTGAGTAGTAGGTGAACTGCACTAGAGAAGCTTTCGCACCTTTAGTGTGAAGAGGAGGCTAGCACTAAGACCACATCGAGTGCTACATCCTTTAAACCTTGTTCACACCTTGAGACACTGTTTTACACCATCGCTATTGGGCTCGCCAAATCCTTTAAAGTTGCTGCAAAACTCTATAAATACTTAATTACAGAAGTTACTTAACTCAAGCACGGACACCAGGTGACAGCTATGGATGTGAGTAAGGTTGCTGAAGAGATGTGTAGAGATGAGTACTTCTCCTACTACTTGTACAAGTTCCTTGCTAGAAAATCGCTTGTTAGCAAGAGTTTGAGAGAAGCTCTTGAGAAGGCTGCTGAAGATGAGTATAAACACTACCTCTTTTGGAGGGGCATAGTTGGTGAGTGCTCTTCTAAGCTACTCATGCTTAAGGCGCTTTTTTATGTCGTAATGTTCTACTTATTTGGCTTAACAGTTTTGCTAAAGCACCTCGAGTCTAAGGAGGGAGATGCGACAAAGATTTACAAAGAGGTTGCAGGGCTGAGACCCGATATCAAGGATGTTGTTGAAGGTATTACCATTGATGAGGAGAGGCATGAGAGTGTGTTCCTGGCTAGCATTGATGAAAGTAGGGTTAGGTACATAGGGTCTATAACCCTCGGCATATCAGATGCATTAGTAGAGCTAACAGGTATTTACACAGGCTCTCTAGGAGCTTTTGAAAATACACTAAGTGCTGGTTTAGCAGGGTTTTTAGCTGGTGTAGCAGCGTCAATATCTATGGGGATAGCATCGTATGCGCAGGCAAAGAATGAAGGAAGGACTCGCCCAGAGCTAGCAGCTTTCTACACATTTCTAGCGTACATAGCGGTTGCACTACTCCTTGCACTACCGTACTTCGTAATAAGCTCTCTCCTAGTAGCGTTCATAGTAATGCTGATTTTAGCAGTAGCCATTATGGCATACATGACTTTTTACGTAGCAGTCTTGCAAAGTAGGAGCTACCTGAGGGAGTTCGCAGAAATCACATTGCTAATCTTCGGGGTGTCGATACTACTCTACATAATAGGCTCAACTATGGGCAACGTACTAGGTGTGAAAATATAGTGAGCTAAGGGGCTGTTGCCAAAAAGTTCTAGGCACATTTGCTCCTCTACTGGGGTGTAGGAGTGTGCTAGGAGTGGCTGCGAAGCTACCACAGCATAAGCTTTTTAATCAAGGGCGAGCACAAAGCTTTGTGGTGCAAGCCTTGCGAAGAATTGCTATGGACAAGCCCATTGTTGAGATAGATGGGGATGAGATGGCTAGGGTTATGTGGCACTGGGTTAAGGAGAGGCTTATAGAGCCTTATGTGGAGCTCAAGGTGGAGTACTACGACCTTCACGTAAAGGTTAGGGATGAGACTGGGGATAGGGTTACAGTGGCTGCTGCAGAAGCTCTTAAGAGGGTGGGGGTCGGTGTTAAGTGCGCTACTATTACTCCAAATGCTGAGAGGGTTAAGGAGTACAGCTTGAGGAGAGAGTGGAGATCCCCAAATGCGACAATAAGAGAGGTGCTCGATGGGACAATATTTAGAGCACCAATAATTGTATCAAATGTTCAGCCCGCTGTGAGGTTCTGGAAAAAGCCCATTGTGATAGCTAGGCATGCTGTTGGAGATATATACTCAGGCGCAGGGCTCAGAGTTGAGGAGCCCGGCGAAGTCTACATAGTATTTAAGAGTGCTAGTGGTAAGAGCGTTGAGGCAAGGGTTGGCTCTCTCAGTGGGGCAGGAGTTGCTCAAGCGTACTATGTCTCTGAAAAATCAATATACTCCTTCGCGAGGTCGGTGTTTCGCTACGCCCTAATGTTTGGCTTAAATGTGTGGTTTGCAACAAAGGACACAATATCTAAGGTCTACGACGCGAGGTTCAAGGAGATTTTTCAAGAGGTTTACGAAAGTGAGTTTAAGGAGGAATTTGCAAAGAGGGGGCTTACCTACGAGTACTACTTAATAGACGATGCATACTCTCGTGCAATTAGGTCGGAAGGGGGTTTTGTGTGGGCTACTAAGAACTATGATGGCGATGTTCTCTCAGACCTCATAGCCTCAGCATACTCAGGAAGCCTAGCCATGATGACCTCAGAGCTACTATCGCCAGAGAGTGTGTACATGGCTGAAGCTGCCCATGGGACGGTTCAAAAACACTACTATAGATATTTGAGGGGGGAGAAAACCTCAACAAATCCAACAGCAATAATCTTTGCATGGAGTAAAGGGCTTAGGAGAAGGGGTGAGCTAGATGGTAATGAGGAGCTCATGGTATTTGCAAAAAGCCTTGAGGAAGCGGTTAAAAAGACTATAGAGGTGGATAGGGTGATGACACAGGATATTGCAAAGATTAGCGAACCCCCTGTAAACGCTGTAGTAGCAACAGAAGAGTTTATAGAGTGTGTGAAGAGGAACTTAGAGCACATACTTTCACGTCAAGCACTTACATAAACATAGATGCAATGGCTAGTAAGAATCAGTTAAGCTAATGCTACAGCCCTTAGCCCAAATCCTAGTCATATTCTCTGCACCTAGCTAGAAGGTGTAGGGATTGAGCAAAAATTGCTTAGAGCCACACAACAAATATTGATAGAGCAGCTCTTCCACCACTAACCTTTTCCACATACACCCTAGCAAAGGTGAACATGTTTCTTCTATTATCTAGCTCTATAGATTGTACAGAGCCTGGCTCAACTATGCCAGAGCTGTAAAGCTGCCACTTAACGCTATGCTTTGACTCGATAAGCGCTGGCTGCCTTGTTACATGGAGGCTCCACCTAACCTTGGCCTCGCCACTGTTTACCAAATCCATGGCTACGAACTCTCTATCGAGTACCTCTAACGGAGGGTCTAGCCACACCCCATCCCCAGGGTCAATACCTAGCGCAAGCACCCAAGTAAGAGGAGTTCTGGGAACCTCCACAATCTCTATAACAGCTGAGCCTGCATAGCCCCTCCAGTCAATAGCTCCTACGGTTCCCCACAGTGTTGGAAACACGTGGGTGGTTTCAAGAAGCCCATATGTAGAGGGTCTGTAGTGAAGTACTGGTATGTGGGAGTATGTTGACGTTACCCCCCATCTAGGTCTGCAGTAGTAGTCTATAGCCACAATACCGCCACCAGCCTCTAAGCCAACTATTGTAAGGTTTCCACTAGCTTCAGCAAGCCCTAGCCTAAACGCGCTATGCGGTTTGAAAAGCCATATAGAGTTAACCTCCCCATAACTTTTGGGGCACTTCCACACAACCCTCCCTTCATCATCAAGCTCGTACACCCCTCCAACATCAGAGTTCTGTGCGACAATGTAGTCTCCACCAAAGGAGTTGCTATGAATACCACTAGCTGTGGAGCCGAAGATCCTCGAAACCTTTGCAGCACCACTCATAGGCAAACTCCACTTAGTAACGCCATTGAAGTCAACCTTACGGACAAAGCCTCCTTCACCACCAGAGCCATAGTCTGTCACTATAAAGCCCTCTTCAATAGGAACAATATCGTGTGGCCACGCTGTATCCTCTAAGCTAAGGCTCCACTTCACCCTCTTCTCATCTCTATCAATTAGAACCCACCTACCCTCTCTATCAGCACACACAATATCGCCAGCCTTACCACCAATCACTGAAACGTCTTCTAGTAGTATGTGTGCTACATGGGGATTTGGAATCGACTTGCCGGGGACTACTAGCTCCTCCTCTATAACACCCTTACCCACATCGTATATCACAACACTGAACCTGTTGTGAGGATCCGCCATAACGAGTTTTTCTCTCCCATCCCTTGGGTCCACTACATGCTCAGCGTAGTGGACTGTGTACCCATGCCTGTAGAAGAGGGTTCTGAACTTAAAGCCTCTAAAACCATAGACCCCTCGCTCCATGTCATCACCAAACTATGTGTTCACAAGATTTTAAATTGATAAAGATATATAAATTTGAGCATAAGTATATGTACTCGGTGTAGCTCGTGGATGTAACAGAGATTATAGCTACAATGTTCTCTAACCCCCAGAACTTTGTTGTGATAGCAATACAATTCCTACTGGGCTTAGCACTAGGTTACCTATCTGCAAAGGTGTTGAAGTACATGCTAGCACTAATAGCAATACTTGCACTTGGAACATTACTATCTGTGTGGTCTCTCGGCACATCACCACAAGAAATTATAGCAAAAATAGGTTTACCATCAGTAGAGATCCTCAAAGGCCTTGCAGTAGTACTCGGCTTAATGACAGTGGGGCCTGTTTCCATAGGGTTTATAATAGGGGTTGTAATAGCCTTTCTCAGAAAGTAAGTACTTTTTACTCCCCCTTCCATCCACCCTAGGGATTGCGAGATCTGGTGCTCTCCTCCAGAGGGCCTGTAATGAGTGAGGCTCTGTCAACGCCTTAAACTACTCTTCAAAATATGCTATGGAATTTCTATTGCTAGTCAGTATGGCCTCAGCGTTTGCACCGATCATCACGCATTCAGCCCCGGACGTCACTCATCACAGTATTTAAGCTAGTTGCTCAGATTAAGGGTTCTTGTAGTAAAGTACATGTGTAGAGAGTTAAAATAAAAGCACTGCTGTGTCCAATATGAGTGTGAGGTATGTTTCAATCCCCCCTGGTTTCTCCGAAATACCTGTAGACCTACAGCTAAATGCAACAGGTATTGCTAACGTTTCTACAAGGGGGCGTGGACTACCTCAATACGCTCCGCTACTACCTAGCCCTGCTCAGATACCAAGTGAAGTAGTTGAACTAGTTCTCATAGTGTCGGCATTCCTCCTCGTTTTAGTCATGGTGTTTCTATATATTAGAAGTAGCTACAGAGCTCACGAAACCCTTTCTGTAACACTGGATAGAAGAGAGCCACATGAGCTCTTCCCCACCGTTAACTATGTCTATAAGGGGGTGAAGAGCATTCTGAGGAAGTACCTTACCTTGTTGAGAAGTAGAGTTGGGTGCTCTATATGCACACCTAGAGAGGTTTCGCATAGACTCGGCCTCCTCAAGAAGTTTGTTGAGGTTTACGAAGATGTTGTTTATGGGGATAAGCAGAGGCTAGATATAGATGAGGCTTTGCAGGAGGTGAGGAGAGGTGAAGAATAAGCTACTAGTGTTTTCACTTTTCCTAATCTTCATACTGGTATTCTCACAGACAAGAACACCAATAGCACACGTAATAGAGCGCGACCCTCCATCAGTATTCAACTTCGGTCCTGGAGGAATAACAACATTTTACTATAGGGAATCTGGTAAGAGAAGAGTAAGCATATTGTACAACCTACAAGAACTAAGAGGCTTCGACCCGCAGAGCCACGTACTTATGCTGCTTAGCCCAGATAGAAGAGTTGAGAATGTTAATTACTTAGTTGAGTGGGTTGATAGTGGAGGTGTAGCAGTGATTTGCGATGAGCTGAATTACAGCATTGATGTGCTTAAGGTGCTGGGGATTGAGTATAGCAGTGATGTGAGTGGAATAGCTGTTGCAAGGTGTGCCCTAGGCAATGAGACCATTGATATTCTCATAGACGTTGCGAAAAAGCTCAAAGCTGTAAATAGTGATGCAAAGCCCCTATGCTTCTACGGGATAGAGCCCATAGCGTATAATGTGAGTCTGGGCAGGGGCTACGCTATTATCGTGGGGGATTCCAGCCTAGTGATAAATGAGATCCTATCGCAACCAACTATAGCTAAAAACAATACGAAATTCGTAGAGTTCTTAATTAGCGATAGGAACATGCTCATATACGAAGGGTCTAGACTGTACACACCCATCTATGCGCAAGTGATTGCTCAGTGCATTGACGTGGTCTTAAATGGCTTAACCCGAGTCCTGAGGTGGGTGATTAGTGAGAGAGGTGCTGTAGGTTCTCTCGGAGTTGCCTTGGGGGTGACAGCCATACTAATGGTGTACATAGTTCTGAAGTTTGGTATTCAAGCAAATCCAAAAAAATATTTACAGCTACAAAGCACTATAAGAAACACAGCTGAAAGTACTCGGGAAAGGCTTTTAATAGGTGTTAGTGCTTGGGAGAAGCTGGAGATCGGTATGGAGAAGGAATGAACATAAAGTTTTACAGTGCAATGATTGAAAGAGTTATTGAAAACATTCAGAAAAAGGTAGTTGGTAAGAGAAAGGAACTTGAAATGATACTTGCAACACTGTTTTCAGAAGGTCACGCACTCCTCGAGGGGGTGCCGGGAGTTGCTAAGACGCTGATAGCAAAATGCATTGCGATGTCACTTGGCTTAGACTTTAAGAGAGTTCAAGCAACTCCAGACATGCTCCCCTCAGATGTCATAGGATTTATGATATTTGATGCAAAGGAGTCTAGGTTTGTGTTTAGAAGGGGGCCCGTATTTACAAACATCCTTTTTGTTGATGAGATCAACAGGGCTCCTCCAAAAACACAAGCAGCTCTTTTAGAGGCTATGCAGGAGCGGCAAGTCACTATAGAAGGGGTCTCCTACCCCTTGCCAAGACCCTTCCTAGTAATAGCTACTATGAACCCAATTGAGGTTGAGGGCACCTTTCTGCTTTCCGAAGCTCAGGTAGACAGATTCTTGGCTAAAGTTGGGATAGACTATCCATCATTAGGTGAAACTGTTGATATTTTGAGTAACTATGAGAAGATCTCCACCTTAGACGACATGACGCCTGTGCTTACAAGAGAAGATGTGCTGAATATGATAAGGCTTACAAAAAGTGTTTACGTAGAGCAAAATATCTTAAAGTATATAGCAGCCATAGTTGAGGCTACGAGGAGCCATAGGTACGTAAAGCTTGGGGCTTCTCCGAGAGGGGCCATAGCTCTCTACCTCCTTTCAAAAGCTATTGCACTCATTAGGGGGAGAGACTATGTTATACCAGATGATGTTAAGTACGTGGCCTATGCTGCGCTTTCCCATAGGATTATTTTAAAGGGAGAGGCAAGGATATCAAATACAACTCCACGAGATGTAATTAACGATGTTTTAGAGAAGGTTGAGTCTCCTTGAAGATAACGCTCTATGGCGTGGTAAGCCTTGTTTTATCTGTAATTACAATCCTCTATGGATTGGCTAGTGAGAATCTCCTTCTATACTCACTTGGCTTAGCACTTCTACTAATTTTCTACAAGGAGTACAAGTCTTTCACTAGGGTGAAAAAAGCTGTAGAGAAGCTGGCCATTGAGAGGAGGTTAGAGAGGAGTGTAGTAAGTGAGCTAGACGATGTTGGGATCACCTTAACAATTGATAATAGGGGGCTAGACGCCATACCCAGGGCTCTTGTAGTAGATATTCCACCAAGATATGCAAAGGCAAAGGCGAAGCCAATAGCAATTACCTCTATACCCCCCCAAGCATCTATAAGCATAACTTATAGAGTCACGTTGATGGCTCCTGGCACACACCTGTTTGACAAGGTGGTGATGATTGCAAGCGACTTTCTTGGGTACTTCACCGAGGAGCTCCACTATAGCGCAAAAGGCTATGTCACAGCACTCCCATTGGTGGCGAGGGTAGATATTAGCATGAAGACTGTGCAGAAGGTTTTGGGGGTGAATGTGATGGGGAAGGCTATTGGAGGGCTGTACGATATAGCTGATATAAGGGAATACCAGCCTGGGGACAACATTAAGAAGATTGTGTGGCGCGCTTATGCAAAGATGGGAAAGCTCATGGTTAGAGAGGATTATGGGGAGTCTAGGGCAAGGATACTGCTACTTATAGATATAAGGCCCTGGCTTTGGGACATAGGCTCTACGCCAAATACACTAGCACATGTACAGCTGAGGTTTGCTTCATCACTACTAGCGGCTATGCTAAGAAGTGGATTAGTTGTTGATACAGCTATATGCAGTGAGCTCATGCCAAAGGTTATGCCCTACCAGGGAGAAGACTATGAGAGCACTGCATACAGGATATTCTCTGTCTTGGATGCTGGGGAGGGGTGCCACTCTCCTATGAACGTCTTTACCAACGTGCCTAGCTATATTGGGAGGGGTGCGACGAGCTACGACCTAGTTGCGCTCATCACGAACCCCCTTGCTCTAGCTCTTGAGAACCCGAGGGATTTTACTGCACTTGGTGAGGTGTTCAACAAGCTACTAATAGCAATGCCTATGTTTAGATATGAGGAGTATTTGAGTGAGGAGAGCATTTTAAAGCTCTTGAATAGAGTTGCAGAGGTGTTGGGGGGCTCGATAGTAGATATTGAGTTTTCCGAAGAGGGCTTTGAGGTGAGTAAGCGTGCTTGACTTCATCGCCATAGCCTCCGCCATAGCCATCTTAGTAACAATAATCTACGACCACGTAACTGGTAGTGAGACTACGCCCTTAGTCTCTTTAGCGATGGCCATAGCCTCTATTATTCTAAAAAGCGCTATGGGCTTGGCACTAGCATTACTTGCGATGCCTCTGTCAAGAACCCTAGTCCTTGTAAAAATGGTGAAAACTAGCAGGGGTGCTGTATACCATTTGCTACTCGACTTAATACCAATTGCATTAGCGTTGCTAGCACCACTAATAATTGTGACAATGAGTTCCAAGGTGCTCTTCATTGGTATGAGTAAGTGGGTTTCACAACTACTTTTTGCAACAACCTTTCTTCTCCTGCTAGCAATCATAATAGAGCCTTCGCTTGCTCTAGAGACATTCAGCAAGTGGCTCTTTGTAAAACCAGAGACT
>Ga0080004_1117981_pt1 | contig 18012 bp, 16 predicted proteins | sample WasSprMetagenome_FD_69207 | JGI IMG/M metagenome (GOLD analysis project Ga0080004, IMG submission 69207) | Sulfidic aquatic microbial communities from Washburn Spring, Yellowstone National Park, USA - WS (SPADES assembly) (version 2) | ecosystem: Environmental > Aquatic > Thermal springs > Hot...
GACTTTTCAAAGAAAATATTTCAACAAATTGCACCAAAAGGAACTCAAGCTAATTTAAATACAATAATAGTTGGAAATACTAAAATCCCCCTTCCAACTCTTTCTGAACAGCAAGAGATTGCGGAGATTTTGCAAATTATTGACCAAAAAATTGAGATTGAGAAAAAGAAAAAAGAGCTTTATGAAGAGCTTTTTAAAACAATGCTTCATAAAATTATGAATCAAGAAATTGATATTGAAAAAATAGAAGTTTAATCCTTATGTTATTAGAAAAAAAATTAGTTGAAGACTGGATAATAGAAGAATTAAAAAAAAGAGGATGGAATTATATTCAATTCAAAGACTTAAAAATATTAGATTCTGATAATCCTTTGCTTGCTCAAGATTTAAAAAGAAAGATTTTAGAGATTAATAAAGATATTGAACTTATTGAAGATGATTTAAATGAAGTAATTAATGAACTTAGTCAAGCTCCAACCGATCAAAATGGACATAAAAAAATTTTAAGATATTTAAAGTATGGAGTACCTATTAAAACCCAAAAACAAAAAATTATAAAATATATTCAACTCTTTGACTATAAAAATTTAGAGAATAATGATTTTGTTATAACTAATCAATTTAAGTTTTCAGGTAAAGAAAATATTAGATTGGATATTCTTTTAATTGTAAATGGAATTCCTTTAGTAAATATTGAATGTAAAAATCCTTATACGGACAAAGTTAATTATTTGGATGCTTATAAGCAAATAAAAAGATACGAAAAAATAGCACCAGAACTTTATAAATACATTCAAATAGGAATAGGATTTGCTGAAGTTGTTAAATATTTCCCAATTGTTCCTTGGCTTGAAGATGTAAAGCAAGAAATTTGGAAATGGATAGGATATAAGGATGAAGAAGCAATATTTGAAATGTTAAAACCTGAAACATTGCTTGATGTTATAAGAAATTTCATTTTTATTAGAGAATTCCGTGGAGAAATGACAAAAGTAGTAGCAAGATATATGCAATATAGGGCTGTAAATAAAATTTATCAAAGAGTAATTGATAATTTAGAAGGTAAAACATATAAAAATAAAGGATTAATTTGGCATTGGCAGGGATCTGGCAAAACATTAACAATGATTTTTACAGCTCATAAGCTTTATTTTGAACCTACAAAACCTCAAATCCTTGGAAAACCTACAATATTTTTTATTGTTGATAGAAGAGATTTAGAAAAACAATTTAATGAAGAATTAAGTAGCTTGGATTTAAACTTTAGCTTTGAAAGGATAGAAAATATAAATGCTTTAAAGGAGATTTTTAGTTATGATGATTACCGAGGAAAAAGAGGAGTGTTTTTAACTTTAATTCATAAATTTAATTTAGATCAAGAATTTTTATTAAGTGACCTTCAGGAAAATGGGAAAATAAAGGAAAGGAAAGATATTATTTGCTTTTTAGATGAAGTTCATAGAAATCAATATGGAAAGTTAGCTCTGAAAATGAAAAGTGCTTTACAAAGTGCTTTTTTCTTTGGTTTTACAGGTACCCCTATTTCATATGCCGACAAAGACACTTATAAACAGTTTGGATATATTAGCGATGAAGATAAAGAATTGTATTTGGATAAGTATTTTATAGATGAAGCAGAAAAAGATGGTTTTATAGTACCTATAATTTATGAATTAAGGAAAGAGAAAATCAAATTGAAAGATGAAGATATAGAATGGTATTTGGATCAAGTTGATCTTGAAGATATTAGTGATGAATTTGAATTAACAAAAATTAAATATGAAGTAAGTAAAAGACTTAATGAAATTAGACTATTCTTAGAAAATCCGAATGAAATTTCAGAGATTGCAAAAGACTTAGCAGAGCATTTTAAGGAAAATTTTGCTGGAAAGTTTAAAGGTTTAATCGTTACTGGAAGTAGAAAAGCTTGCATAAAATATAAAGAATTTTTAGATAATTATTTACCCTCAGAATATACTGAAGTAGTTATGACTTTTAATCAAAACGATGAAAAAGAAATACAAGAATACAAAAATCAATTAATTCAAAGATTTAAAATTAATGATACTACTGAAATCATTTCCCAAATAATAGAAAAATTCAGAAAGGAAGAATATCCAAGACTTTTAATTGTTACTGATATGCTAATTACAGGATTTGATGAACCAAAATTAGGAGTTCTATATTTACATAAACTTTTAAAAAATCATAGATTACTTCAGACAATTGCAAGAGTTAATAGACCTTATTTTGAAAAAGTAGCTGGTTTAATAGTTGATTATGTCGGGATTTTTAAGTTTATTGAGAAAGCTTTTAAATTTTATTTAGAAAAAGATGAAAAAGCTATAAATATTAAAGAAAAGATTAGAAATAGAATAGAAGTATTTGAGGAATTTTTAAGAAGATTAGAAGAAGTTAAATCAATTTTTGATGGACTAGTTGGTTATTTTACTAAAGATACACTTGAAAAAGCTCTAGAAATGATATTAAAAAAGGAAGAAGTTGAAAATAAATTTATTGTAATTTACAAAGAACTTCGAAAATGGTATGAAATATTAGTACCTGATGAAAGAATGATTAAGTATTTAACTGATTATAAATGGCTTACAGCACTTTATGAAAGATATAAGAAAATAAAGTTAAAAACATATGATGAAGAAAAAATAGAGAAATTATTTAATAAAACAATTAAAATAATTCATGAGCTAATTGAAGTAGAAAAAATTATTCCAAAAATTAAGCCAACCGTTATTGATTTAAATTATATTCGATATTTAATTAATTCGGATTTAACTGAAAAAGAAAAAACAATAGCAACTCTTTATGCTTTAAAGCATATTTGTGTTATTAATTCAAAAAATCCTATATATAAAAGTATCGCTAAAAGAGTAAAAGAATTAATTCAAAGATGGCAAAATGATGAGATAGATTATAACAATTTGGGGATTGAGGTAAATAATATTTTAGGTGAAATTGAGAAAAAAGAAAATGAAAAAAAACAAACAAAATTAAATAATATAGAATTTGGTATTAAGGTAATATTAGAAAGTTTTATAAAAATTCCAACCCAGGAATTACAAAATATATCCAAGGAGATATATAAGAACATAGAGCCATTAATTTTTACAGGATGGAATAAAAATCCAGCGATTTCAAGAGAGATTTCACTAAAGATAAGAGAATATTTATCAAAAATAAAAAGTAAATATAATTTAGATTACGAAAAATTTAATGATTTACATAAGGAAATCTTTGAATTTGTTCATACTCAAGAAATTTAAAATTCTTTATACCTATGAAAATAGAAGAAAATAGAGTTTTTATTCTTAAAAGAAAAATTAAAAACTTAAGATTAGAAGTAGATCTTGAAGGTATTAAGATAATTGTTCCTGAGGATTTTGAAATTAATAAAAATCAAATATTAACTAAATATAAAATATGGATAGAGAACAAAATTAAACAGTTAGAAGAAATAAAAGAAATTAAGAATAATCTACAAATTTATAAACAAAATAATTTATATAGCTTAGTAGAAAATTTAGTCAGTAAAGTAAGTGAATTTTTAAGAATTAAACCAAAAAAAATTTTGTTCAGAAAAATGAAGAAAAGGTGGGGAAGTTGTAATTATAAAGAAAAAATTTTGATTTTTAATAAAAATTTGGAATATCTCCCCAAAGAATTAATAGAGCATGTGGTTATTCACGAAATGTGTCATTTAGTTATTAAAGATCATCGTAAGGAATTTTGGTTACTTGTTAGTAAATTAGACCCCAACTTTAAAAAAAATATAAAACTATTAAGTGGTTATCTATTGATTTTAGAATCACAAAATAATCTTTAATTGAAAATTTTGATGGTGTTTTTAGTAAAATACTAAATAATAAAATATAAATAAATAATGCTTCCATTAAAAGATATTAATCCTACAAGATCTTTTCCCATTATTACTTTTATTCTTATTTTAATTAATATTATTGTATTTTTTATAGAAGTTTTTTATAATAAGGAGTTAATTGTTCAAAATTATGGGATAAGTTTTAATAAACTATTTTATTTAAGAGATTACAAAACTTTAATAACCCATATGTTTTTACATGCTAATTTTACCCATTTATTTTTCAATATGTTTTATTTATGGATCTTTGGGAATAATATTGAGGATGAGTTAGGTGCTTTTAAGTTTTTATTATTTTATATGCTTGGTGGGATAGTAGCAGCAATATTACAGCTTTTATTTATTGGTGATGTTAATATTAATTTAATAGGAGCAAGTGGAGCAGTTAGTGCTATCTTAGGGGCTTATTTAAAACTATATCCTACTGCTCCTATCTTAACTTTATACTTTTTCTTTATATTCATAGGATTAACCTATGTTCCTGCTTTTGTTTTCATCATATTTTGGTTTATTTTTAACTTATTAAATTTATTTTTTAATTTTTATTCTAATGTAGCTTATTTAGCTCATATAGCTGGTTTTATTTTTGGATTCCTATTTATTGATATTTTTAAAAACCTATTTTCTTTTAGAACTAAAAAACGTAGAAAATACTTTTATTAAAATATAAAATTCTTTTTTTTAGATTTGTTTAATTTTAATTAAGTTTAACAATTATTTGGATTTAATAATTTTTAAGGAGGATATGATATATAAAAGTTGAATATTAAAGTAATAGGTAAATAAAAAAATTTAGGTGAAGTAATTTATGAAAGTAAATTTATCTACAGTGTATTTAGAGAAGGCTTTATCTGTAGCTAATAAGATTATACCCTCTAAAACTCCTTTAAATGTTTTAGAAGGGGTAAAAATGGAAGTTAGTGATAACCAACTTATTTTAACTACTACTGATTTAGAAAACGAGTTTAAAGCTTTTATCAATTGTGAAGTATTTAGCGAAGGGAGCGTAATTATCCCATCTAAAGAATTATTTAAAATCGTATCCAAAATTGACTACCCTGAAATCCAATTAGAATTAGAAGAAAATAAATTAATTATTAACTCATTAGGGTTTAAAGCAGAATTAACTACTATTAGTGAAGGAGAATACCCCGAGCTCGAGTTCGGGGATTTTGAAGATAGCATAGTACTAAATAGTGAAGATTTTGAGAATGCTATTAACTATGTGGTTTATGCTAGTAGTTATCCTGAAGATAGTAACCCCGTTTTTGCAGGGATACTATTTGAAATAGAAGATAATAAAATAAATTTTGTAGCAACCGATGGAAGTCAATTAGCTTTTTATTCCCTAAATTATAAAGGTAATAAAACAAAGGGAGATAGCTATAAATTAATAGTTCCAGTTAAAAGTTTAAATGCTGTTATTAAAGAATTAAATCAAGAAGTATCTATCGGATTTAATCAAAATAGTATTAGCTTTAGTTATGATACGGAATATGGTAAGATTGTTATTAATTCTAAGCTAATAGAGGGTAATTTCCCAGAGTATAAAGAGGTTATACCATCTAAGTTTAAAACATCATTTAATATTAGCAGGAAACCATTTTTAAATGCTATTAAAAGGGTTTCTTTACTTAGTAAAAGTAAAGAGCTATCAGGGGTCGTTATTTTTGATATATCAAAAAATAAATTAGTTATTGAATCTATAGAAAGTGAAATAGGAAAAGCTAAAGAAGAATTAGTTATTAGTAATTTTAAAGGAGAGCCTCTAAATATTGCATTTAATAGTAAGTTCTTAGAAGATATGCTAAATAAGATAAAAGAAGATGAATTAAAACTAAGTTTTATTGATAGTGATAGTCCTTTAAAATGTGAAGTAGAAAATAAAGAAGAATTTTTATATTTATTAATGCCTGTTAGAATTTCTGCTGTAGTTTAAAAAAAATAAAGAAAGTAGTTTAAAGAGATAAAGAAAAAGCTAAAAAATAGAGATAGAAAAAAGGCATAGGAAGAGAAAAGAAAAGGTAAAAAAAAAGATAAAAAGAAAAAATAAAATAAAAGAGAAAAATAATTAATTTAAAAGTAAAAAACAAAACTAAGAGCAAAGAGGTTATAAAACAGTTGAAAGCTTAAAAGTGAAATGATAGATTTAGGAGTGGGCTGCTAGCTCAGTGGAAGAGCACTTGCCTTTTAAGCAAGGGGTCCTAGGTTCGATTCCTAGGCAGCCCACTCTTTTTTATTAAATAAATCTCTACTTTCTCTTAAACTTATCTTATGAAAATTAACACTAATTAACTCTATATGAAAAATCAATCCTTAGCTTCCTATATCATAATTTCCTTTATTTTAATTATCTTTTTTATTTTCACTATTTTTCCTATTATTTTTGTTTTATTATTTTCATTTAAAAAAAATTTCATTAATAACTATTTAATTGTTTTAAGGAATTATGATTTTGGGATATATATTTTAAATTCATTGTTTGTTTCTATTGTAGGAGCAGTATTAAGTGTATTAATATGTTTATTAGCTGCTTATTTTTTTTATAAAAATAAAACTAAATTGAGTTCTTGGCTTTTAACTTTTATTACTTTATCTTTTTTATTTCCTGCTGAAGCTAAAGTTATATACAATTTTTTTATTATTATGAAATTGAATTTATTGGATAAATTAGTATCAGTATTTTTACCTTTTTTAGTGAATTTATACACTTTATTATTATTTATTCAAGCTTTTAGGTATTATTCTAAGGAAATTGATGATTATACAGAGTTAGAAGGGTTCAATATTTTCCAAAAGATTTTTTTAATACATATCCCAATTTTAAAGCCATATATTATAACGGGGTTTATAATGAATTTTTTAACTTTATGGAATGACTTCTTATGGCCTTTAATTGTATTACAGGATGAAAAGAAATATACCATTCAAGTAGGGATAAATTATATAGCTAAGTCTTTAATATTTGAGCCCTTATATTTTAGTGCTGCAGTAAGTATTTCTATTATTATTCCTATTCTAATTTTCATTGTTTTTAACAAATATTTTAGTGTAAAAAATACGGTTAATATTTAGTAATTATAGCTATAATAGCAACTAAAATCCAGAAAAATATTATATAGAAATAGCTATAACTGCAAGGAAAAGCCAGAAAGCTAATATCATTAATATAATTAATTGACTAGCGACAGTAGGTATAGTTGTAAATTCATAAGGATTCTGAGGATTATATCTTATTTCTATTTTTTCCCCTACTGTAGGATATCTATAATAGATTATTTGCTTTTTTATTTTTTGGCCATCTACTGAAAATTCTACTTCTATTACATACTTTTTTTCAGTACGTATTACATACTCTTTTTCAGTAGGTTTATAACCTTTATAATCTTTATAAGTTCTTGTAACAGTTTTTTTAATACTTAATACTGTGGCTTCTGTTTGTTTAAATTTAGTTAGATAGTAGTAGTTTTCTTTGAACAAAGGGAAGGTTTTTAGCAAAGCAAAAACAATAAAGGTATAGACAATAAAGAGTTTAACAGGCCTGCTAACGTAGATTGCTACAATGGGCTTATCTTCATACTTACTTTTAATTCGTGAAATGGGCTCATCTTTAAAATACTTTTCTTCAATAGACTTTTTACTAGAGATTTTTAAATCAGATTTATCTTCAATCATACTAGTATCGTTTTGTTTAATTTTGAATAAATTTTTTCTTTCTTTCATTCTTCCTCCTTTTAAATTTGTTTTATTTTATTATTATTTAGCAAGGTAAAACACTAAAGATTATAAATATCTGTTTTAAAGATTATAGCATCTGTTTCAATAGATAATAATAATACCACATATTGCCCAAATTCAATTAAATATTATGACAAATAGTACTATTTTAATGTATAATTGTAAAGAACAATACCAAATAATATAAGAAAAGTTAAGATAAAAATAAGCTAATTAAATCCGATTTGTGTATAAATAACACCAAATATTGTTAAAATCCAAGCAAATATTAAAATAGATATTGATATTTTAATGTCTTTGTCAGTAAATGAAACTGCTTGATAAGGGTTTTGGGAATTATATCTTATTTCTATTTTTTGGCCTATTTCAGGTTTTTCGAGTGATGAATAAGTTACTTTTGTTCTTACTTGATTATAACCTGTAGAAAATTCTCCTTCTAAATCACATGAATAGTAATAGCCACCTTGTTTGCTCTTTCTTTTATTTATTTTTTCTATAGCAAGTATTGTAGCTTCTGTCTTTTTAAATTTAGTCAGATATTTATAAAGATCTGGTAGTGATAGAATAGTTATTAAGGTGGCAGCAGCTATTATGAGGCTGAGTGTAAAAAATGTAAAACCATCCAAATTCTTATATATATAAGCGGTAGACGGGATTTGAACCCGCGACATCCAGCTTGGGAAGCTGGCGCTCTACCGCTGAGCTACTACCGCTTTCCTAAAAAACTATTCTATTTTATTAATAAGAATTACTGAATAACTTTTAATCTTCTTTTAAATTTTTTCTAACTACCATGAATCTAACAACTTTTTCATTGTTTTTTAATAGATTTTGTAATTTTACCACATCATCGGGATAAGCTTTAAAATCAAATAAAACATAATATCCTTTTCTCATTTTATTAATAGGATATGCAAAATCTTTTTCCCCTATATTCTCTACTTTAATTATTTCTCCGTTATTTTCTGTAATAAATTTCTTATAAGTTTCTATTAATTCATTTCTTTCTTTTTCAGAAGTATTAAAATTAATTATAAACATTAGTTCATAGCTTCTTGGTTTTATTATTTGTTTTATCTCTTGGGTGGTATCATTTTGCTTAATTTTTAATAAAGTTTTTCCTTCTTTCATATTGCCTCCTTGATAGTTTATTAGTTTTATTTTCTAATTACTTCATATTTTTAAATTTGTTTTATTTTATTATTATTGGGATTTTCTATATATATTATTAACTATTTTAAGTTTTTTCCCTTTTTGTTTTAATGTAAATTCATTTTTAGAAATTATTTTTTTATTAATAGGATATTTGAGAAAAATTATAGAAATATAAAATAAGAAGGGGAAGGGGTTAATAATTATGAGTATTATTGAAATTAAAGGTATAATTAATAAATTTTTGGGGTCTAAAGAAAACGGAAATAAAAGTAATAATTTGAAAAAAACAGATAAAATTCATGTAAAAATTAAAAGACAAGATAACATTGATAGCAAACCTTATTATCAAGAATTTTTAATACCTTATAAAGAACATATGAACGTTATAATGTTATTAATGTATATAAGAGAGAATCCTGTGGATATAAATGGAGCTGAAGTTAAGCCGATAGCTTTTGAAGCCAGCTGTTTAGAAGAGGTTTGTGGTAGCTGCACTATGGTTATAAACGGCAAGCCTAGACAAGCATGCTCTACTCTTATTGAAAACTTAGAGCAGCCTATTGTTATTGAACCATTATCTAAGTTCAAAGTTATAAGAGATTTAATAGTAGATAGATCTAAAATGTTTGAGGGGTTAAAGAAAGTTAGAGCTTGGGTAGATATAGATGGTACATACGATAAAGGCCCAGGACCCACTTATTCTCAAGAAATACAACAAATTAGATATGCTCTATCAAGATGTATGACCTGTGGTGCCTGTTTAGAAGCTTGCCCTCAGTATAATGACATAACCAATTTTGTAGGGCCTTATGCTTTAGCTCAAGCTTATTTATTTAATCTCCATCCAACAGGTAAAAATTTCGAAAAATATAGACTTAGTTATTTGATTTCTAAAGAAGGAATAGCTAATTGTGGGAATGCTCAATTATGTGTTCAAGTTTGCCCTAAATCTATACCTATTACTGATGCTATAGCTGAACTTAACGACAGTATAACTAAATATTTATTAATGTTAATTTTAAAGTAATAAAATATGGAAAAAAACTATTCAACTGATAATTTTGTGTTGCTTATTCAGCAGCTTAAAGAACCTTTCGATAAACTAAGTCCTATAATGTCCCATGCAAATTTTTTTAATTTGATGAAAATAAATTTTGAATTATTAGCTGATCAAGTAGCGAGTAGATATTTAAGAGATAGGGCTGCTTATGGAGGACAATTACCCCCTGAATTAGAACAACAATACTGTAAAATATTATTGGATTCCCTTAATGAAGGGAATCTAAAAGTTATGGATTATATTAAATGGCTAGATCAGGTTATTTTGGCCTTAGAACAAGATATACCAATTTTACCTGATGAGCTTTTTATGTGGGAGCAATTTAGTTAAAAATACAAAATACCTTATTTAAAAATTATGAATCAAAGTTTTTTCTCCTTAAAAAAGTATTTAGAAAATTTATTTTTAGAGGTTTTAAAATCTTTAGGTTTTAATAAAGATATTAAGTTTAGCATAGATAAGAGTCCTGTTAATGAATTCCATTATGGTAGTAATATTTTACTAATTTTAAGGAAAAATAATATAGATGATGATTTTATTAATAAATTTGTTAATAAGATTAGATTATGTTATTTTATTGAAAAGGTAGAGCAGATTAAAGGTTTTTTAAATATCAGGTTTTCGAAAGATATTTTTAAATTTGTTTTAAATGATTTTATAACTAATGGACTATGGAATAGTTATAAAATAAGTAATGCTAAGGTTTTAATTGAGTTTGTTAGTGCTAATCCAACTGGTCCATTAAACGCGGTAAACGGTAGAGCTGCTTCTTTTGGTTTAGTTTTATCTAATGTTCTAAAGTACTTTGGAAATTATGTTTTTAAGGAATATTATGTTAATGATGTTGGAGAGCAAATAGAAAAGCTAATTGATAGTGTTATACAAAGAATAAGAGAAGTTAATAATTTAGACTTTAATATTCCTGAGGATGGCTATAAAGGTGAATATTTAAAAGATTTTGCCATTTACTTAAGCACTAAATTTAATATTACTAAAGATAATGTAATTGATTTTATACAAAATAGGGAATTAATTTATAAAGAAACTATAGATTATTTTGTTAAGTTACATATTAATACGTTAAATAAGTTTGGTGTAATTTTTGATAATTTTTTTAAACAAAGTAGTATTAAACCCGAAGATTTATTAAATTTAATAAAATATTTAGAAAAAAAGGGATTAATATACGAAGAAAATAACGCTATTTTATTTAAGAGCACTTACTTTGGGGATGATAAAGATAGAGTTTTAAGGAAATCAGTAGGTAAAGTTGAATATACTTATTTTGCTTATGATATTGAGTATATAAGGAATAAATTTAGTAGAAATTTTAATAAGCTAATAACGATATTGGGTCCTGATCATCATGGATATGTTAATCGCTTAAAAGCTGCTACTTCTGCTTTAAATTATAATCCTGATACTCACGAAATAATAGTTTTACAAATAGTTAATGTAGTTATGAAAGATAAAGCTTTAAAAATGTCTAAAAGAAAAGGTATTTTAGTATTACTAGATGAATTAATGGAAAATGTTAGCCCAGATATCTTAAGATTTTTCTTTTTATCAAGACTAAAAGATTCTCCCTTAGAATTAGATATAGAGTTTATGAAAAAATTAACTTTCGATAATCCATTATATTATATTCAATATGTCTATGCAAGAATAAACGGAATTTTAAGAAATTTCTATAATACTGATGAAATAGATATATTTAAAGAGATATCTAATTTAATGAATATACTGAAATATGAGTTAATAGATAACAAGGAATTAGAAATATTTATACAAGCAATAGAATTAAGGGATCATATATATTCTTCATTAAATGATCCTTATTACTTAGTTTTATGGGGTTACAATTTTGCTAAAGCTTTCCATCAGTTTTATAACTCTAATAAAATTTTATGTGAAGATGAGCTTGGCAAAGATAAACAGAATATAAGATTAGTTTTAATCTTATTTTTTAAATCTTTATTAGAATTATGGGCTTTATTGTTAAATATTAGTTTACCTAAGAAGATGTAATTTTTTTAGATTTTATTAGAAAGGATTTATTTTTTTAGGTAGAGAATATTATATTAAATCTTAGGAAAATAGGAAGAAAAGGGGGTTCTTATGGCTAAAAGAAAAAAATGTATCCTATGCAACAATAAAATAGATTATGTTGATTACAAGAATATAGATTTATTGAAGAATTTTATAAATGATAAATATAAGATTCAGCCAAAGAGAATAACAGGGACTTGCTCAAAACATCAAAGGAAAATATCTACTGCTATAAAACGTGCCAGAATAATGGCTTTAATTCCTTTTGTTCCTGAAGTTTGATGTGTTTTATTTATATTTTATTTTTTATAGTTTAAGATGTTGTTTAAAGGAGTGTATTTAAATGTATAAGAGTGGTGCAATAGGGAGTTTTATTATTTTTGTTTTAGCTGCTTTTGTTTATTTTATTTCTTCTTTTTTACCATTTAATCTTTATGACTTTTATTTTTATACTGACAATAAAGAGTTATTTAATAAATTAAATTCTAAGTATTCAGAATTAATAAAATCCTATTCTAATAATAAATATGGGAAGTATTTAACTTTTAGCTATTCTCAAGATAAAGGTGCTATTATAGTAAAGGAAGATAAATCAAAAATAGTATTATCAGTATTTGAAAAAGATTATGATTTCTTAGCTAAAAAATTAGGAAATGAATTAAAAAAGCAAGGCTATTCTTTTAACATTATTCAACTAAGTGATGGTAGTTATATGCTTTATCTTAACAAAATTTATCCTTCTATAAAACCTTTAGAAGATATATTTAAAATAACTGATAGTATTAGGGATTATCTAAGTAAAGATGACGTCAAAGGATTAGCTAATTATCTTTCTAGATATATTGATTCTAAGTATGTTAAAGAAATAATAGATATTCAACAAAGAATGTTTTCAAAAGGATTTATTTTTATCTTAGATTACTATAAACAATCATATAAAAGAGATATTTATACCATAAAAATTTTTAATATTCCCTATATATCAGATAATTCTGAAATAATTGCTAATATAAATGAAATTTATACTAATGCTTTAAAAAATATAAAACCATTTTATTATAAATCTGAGTTAAAAATAAAAGTTTCTAATTTAAATGTTTTAGAAAAAAATAAAGAAAAGGCTAATAATACGGAAAATAAAGAAAAAAATAAAAACAAAGAAAAAAGTAATAATAAAGGGAAAAAGTAATAAATAGAAATTATGTGTGGTGTTGTTGGATATAAAGGTAAAGAAATAAAAATTATTGATATTATAAATAGTTTGAAGTTACTAGAATATAGGGGCTATGATTCTGCAGGTATTGCCTTTAATTATAATGGGAATTTAGTCATTCAAAAGAATGAAGGTAAAATTGATAAATTGTTAAGTAGTTTTAACGGTAGGTATGAAGATATCAGTAGTAATATGATTATAGCACATACTCGATGGGCTACTCATGGAATCCCTAATGATATTAATGCTCATCCTCATTTAGATTGTAAAAAAAGAATTGCTGTTGTTCATAACGGTATTATTGAAAATTATAAAGAATTAAAACAAGAGTTAATTAACAAGGGACATATTTTTGTTTCTGACACAGATAGTGAAGTTCTATCTCATTTAATTGAAGATTTTTTTAATGATAATAAAGGGAATAATTTATTTGAAGTAATTTTAAATATAGTAGCTAAACTAAAGGGAGCATTTGCTTTTGTTGCTATTGATAATGAATTACAAGAATTGGTAGCTGTTAGATATGAAAGTCCATTAATTATTGGTATTTTTGATAACAATAATTATATAATTTCATCAGATATACCTTCTATTCTTAGATTTACTAAAAAAATTATCCCCTTGGAGAATGGAGATATATTTTATGTTAATAAAAACAATGAGTATAAAATATGGAATTTTTTAGTTAATAAAGAAGTTAAAAGAAATATAGAGTTTATATCTTGGGATATAAGCATTGCTGAGAAATCTGGATATAAGCATTTCATGTTAAAAGAAATCATAGAACAACCTAAAGTTATTAAGGATACTTTATTAGAACGTATTGATTTAAATTCGTATGTGATTAATTTAGATGATAAAGTTAAGAATTTAATTGATTCAATAATAAATAAAATAGATACTGTGATGTATTTAGCTTGTGGGACTAGTTATCATGCAGGATTATTAGGTAAATATTATACCTGGGAATTAACTAATTTTAATTCTGATGCTTTTTATGCTTCTGAATATAGGTATATAACAAAGAATGTTAATTTAGAGAAGATTTTGTATATAATAATAAGTCAATCAGGTGAAACAGCTGATACTCTATTTGTTTCTCGAGAACTAAAAAATTTGGGAGCTAATATTATTGGGATTCCCAATGTTATAGGCAGTAGTTTATATAGAGAATTTATATCTTTTCCTACAAGAGCTGGCATTGAAATAGGAGTAGCTGCTACTAAAACTTTTACTGCCCAAGCTATTGCTATACTATTACTTAATCTTTATATTACTTCAATTAAGGATAAAGATAATCCCATCTTAAAGAATCTTATTAAAAATTTAAATGAGTTTTATATAATTGTGGATAAATTTTTAGAAGATTATATAAATATCCAGGAGTTAGCTATTAAATATAAAGATTATGAGAATTTTTTATATTTAGGTAGAAATTTAATGTATCCTATAGCTTTAGAGGGGGCTTTAAAATTGAAAGAAATATCTTATATTCATGCAGAAGCTTATCCTTCAGGTGAAATGAAGCATGGACCAATTGCTTTAATAGATTCTAAGATGCCTACTATGTATTTAGCTCCTTATAATGAGTTAATCTATAAAAATTTATCTAATATTCAAGAGATAAAAGCTAGGAAAGGTAAAATAATTGCTTTAGTTGATAATAAGTCCTTAGAAATTGTAAAAGATTATGTAGATGATGTAATTGTATTGCCTTATGTAGATAAATTCTTACAGCCTGTTTTGTTTAATATTGCTTTACAATTATTTGCTTACTTTGTTGCTGATTTAAAGGGTTTAGATGTAGATCAGCCCCGAAATCTTGCTAAAAGCGTTACCGTTGAATAACAAATATTTTATATTTTTTACTTTTTACTACTTTAGATGGAGGTAAATATGGAAAAAATACAAGAATTCTTAGATGAATATAGTAGATTTAAAAGATACTCTACACCTTTTAGTATCGTAGTTTTTAAATTAGTTTTTGAAAACAAAAATGAAGAAATTAATTATTTTAATACTGTCTTATTTAATTTACGGATATTTTTTGAAAAAAATAAAAGAAAATTAGATATATTAGATAGATATAAATCTCTGATTGTTATAGGTTTAAGAGAAACTCCTTTTGAAAAGATTAAAGGTTTTTTAGAAAGGTTTTATAACTTGTTAGATTCTTATCTAAAAGATTATATACTCGAGCAAACAACTCAAAAAAATATACCTAAGGATAAAATAAAAATAATTAATATCAAATTAAATATTTATTTATTGGTTTTTGATAAAAGTTTGGATAATATCATCTTTCTTAATGATTTTAACGAACAGATACTAATATCTCATTTAGAGGAAATAAATAGTTTAGAGGAAAGAATTTTTGAGATCTGGAAAGTAGATTTTCCCATTATCAAAGAAGATTAAGAGTAAAGAATATAATTAAAGAAGATATAATAAATAAAGGGGGGTTCTTATGAATCAAAATGAAATAGGAATAGGTGATTTAACTTTATTAGATGATAAAAAAATTAAAGAAGAGCTAATTGAATTAGTCTTTAATTTAATTAGATTTAAAACTATAGCTTCTAATGAGGATGAATTAAAAAATATTATTGATTTTACAGAGAATTATTTGAAAGATAATAAATTATTAAAAATAGAAAAGTTCAAAGTTAATAATAAATATAATTTGATAGCAAAAATTAGTGATGAAGTAAAAGTTTATTTTGTAGTTCATTTGGATGTAGTTGATGCTAAAGAGGAACAATTTAATCCTTATTTAGATGGAGATAAAATAGTAGGTAGAGGAGCTTTAGATATGAAAGGACCTGCTGCCACTGTTTTATATCTATTTAAAAATCTTAATAAGCCTATTCCTATCGGTTTAATAGTTACTACTGATGAAGAAGTAGGTAGTTTAGATGGGGTTAAATATATAACAGAGAATATGGATATAAAAGCTGATGTCGTAGTTATACCCGATGGAGGAGAAAATTTTAGTATAATAACTAAAGGTAAAGGAGCTTTTCACTTTAGAGTTAAGTCCTATGGAAAATCTACTCACGGAAGTACCACTTGGTTAGGTGTTAACGCTGTTGATAAGTTACTAGAATTTTATAAAGAATTGAAAAATATTATTTTAGAATATAAGGTTGATGATGAAAATATTGAGAACAATTGGTATAATACCTTAAATTTAGGTAAAATTGAGGGTGGAGTTAAAGTTAATGTAGTACCTGATTATGCATATGCTGAAATTGATATTAGATTTACAGAAAAGTATAGCTTAGAGAATATTTATAATGTAGTTGATTATTTAACTAAAAAACATAATTTAGAATTAGAAGTATTATCTACTGGTAGTCCTGTTAGTATTGATTTAAATAATAGGTATTTACAGAAGTTTATCCAAAGTTATAAAGAGATACTGAGCGAACCTAAATTTTCAGTAGAACATGGAGCTACTGATGGTAGATTTTTTGCTGCTAAGAATATCCCTGTTATTACTATTTATCCTCAAGGACAAGGATTACATTCTAATTACGAATGGGTTAGCTTATCTTCTTTAGTAACTCTTTTCAAGTTATTTTATAATTTTATTTTAAAAATAACATAAAAATAGAATAGTATGGGGATATTTAGATTAAATAAAGTAGGGTTATTCTTAGGGTTAATAGTATTATTTTTGTTTGGATTTTCTTTAGGAATTTTTATTGGTAAAAAAACAATTAATAATTCTAAAAATCAGGATAATAATATCTTTTCTTTCTTATTTGATAATAAAAATAAAGAAAAAGTTAAAAAGGATTATGTTAAAGTATTTGGCACTAAGAAGATAGTTTTTTTAATATTAGGAACTGACTACAATTGGACATCTGATCATAAACCTACAAGTGAGAAAGCTAGAACTGATACTATTATTTTAGCTACTTTGGATATATATAATAATGAATTACGGTTGCTTTCTATTCCGAGAGATTTAAGGGTTTATTATGATGAACCTTATAATTATTATGATAAAATTAATGCTGCTAATGCTACTGAAGGTCCAAGATTAACCAAAAAAATTATTTCTAATTTGTTTAATATTCATATAGATTATATTATTTTAATAAAACAAAAAGCCATTAAAGAATTAGTAGATGCTATCGGAGGAGTTTATATTAATGTCGAAAAAGATATGAATTATAACGATAATTGGGGGAATTTACATATAAATTTAAAGAAAGGATACCAATTGTTAAATGGAGATCAAGTTATTGGATATATGAGGTTTAGGATGGATGAAGAAGGTGACTTGGGTAGAATTAGAAGACAGCAACAAGCTATTAAAGAAATTCTCTCTCAACTTAAGGATAAAATTAATATTAGTAATTTATATGTTATTATTGATAAAGTATTACCTTATGTTCAAACAGATTTAAATAAACAAAATATTATTAATTTGGTAGATTATCTTAAAAATAATTCAATAAAAATGAAAACTTATACTTTACCTGTAGTTACCAATGATATCGAGGGAATAAGCTATGTAGAATTAGCCAGAGATTATAAAAAAGCTATCGAAGCTTTTTATAAAGGATATCCTGTTATTTCCGTTTTTAATGGTACTGACTGTGATAATTATATCTTAAATAAATTAAATGATTATTATTACCTTGATAAAAGATTTTATATAATTGAATCCGATTATGCTGATGATTATTATAATCAAACTATTATAATTACTGCAGATAAATCTAAGAATTCAAAGTTATATTATGTTATACCTGTTTGTAAAGTTTTTAATGTTCAAGAATTTATTTATAACAAATATTATAATACTAAGAGTGATATTTACTTGGTTAATAAAAATTTATATGAACAAAGTAAAGATTTATTATTAAATGCTATTAATAAATCAGATGA
>Ga0080004_1220892_pt1 | contig 18009 bp, 14 predicted proteins | sample WasSprMetagenome_FD_69207 | JGI IMG/M metagenome (GOLD analysis project Ga0080004, IMG submission 69207) | Sulfidic aquatic microbial communities from Washburn Spring, Yellowstone National Park, USA - WS (SPADES assembly) (version 2) | ecosystem: Environmental > Aquatic > Thermal springs > Hot...
GTTTTTGAAGGGGATAGGCGGTAGAGGCAGCCTGATAAGCAACGGAAACGGCGATGGGGGAATGAGCCCGGGGGAAACTTGGACTTACAGGGTGACGATCACGTCGTACAACTACAATGGACCTATAATATTTTCGGCAAACAATCCAGGTTTTGTAACGGTAAGTTTTTCTCCACCTAACACAAACATATCAAGTGGGGGTTCTGTCAGTACCGAAATGAATGTGAGCCTAGAGAGCGCAGATGCAGATGTTTTCTTCGTTACCGTTTACGCGAATGAAGACAAACAAAATGGTGTTTTCTGGGGCAAAGTGATAGGGCCGATAACGGTCTATCGTTAACTAATGCGATACATTTTAAGAAGTCTTTCCCACGTTACATTATTCATTTCGCCAACCCATTTCTCAATTAATATGCTAGAACTATTCTGGCGCATTTCAAGCACGCCAATCACATTAAAATCTGAAATTCCTTTATTTTCTTTTACCATTCTAATACCTGAATAGTTTTTTCCTTCAAAAATTCCAGTTTTTAGAGTGATGTCTGCCAATACTTTTTCAGTTTCTTCTGGTGAAAGCTTCGCATATCCTTCAACAGTTAAAATTTCTCCCGGGTAAAGGTCTGATAGATAAAATTGGAATTCACAGTAATCGATTTGAACATTGAGTGTGTAAAAATAATCCTCTATCTCATATTTGCTAATTTCTATGATCGGTGGATTTTTTCTATCCCCCCACAGAGCTACAACTTCGCCCGCATTCAAAATTCTGGCGCTCTCCTTGGAAATTAACTCGCCTTCGACGGAATATATTTTATTTTCTGGTTTAATCACGAAGTTCTTGAACTCAATTTTGTTCTCGTAATAAATGTTGATAACCACATTTTCTGGGATGAGAGGACGCCTTTTAACGTTAAATCCAATACGGAAGTTTGGATCGTAGTAGGTTGGAAGAGGAACACCAATCGTTGGAACATTGTAAAATGGATCATTCTCGCCAAGTCTCTCAATCGGCCCTCCCCACGACGTGCTTCTCAGCCCGATCGCAACGAACCACCTTACCAGGACTTCGTTCTCTCCGACAGCCGGCAAGCTCTCAGGCGGCGGCGTGATCCCCGGAGGGACGAACTCGCCTCCCTTCTCAGGCCAGACCGGCGGCGCGTTCTCAGCCGTGTTTTCTGCGGGCTGATTTTCGCCTGGCTGCGATCCGCCTGGAAATTGAACGCTTGGAATTTCGGGTGGCTGGATGCCGAGCACCACGGCCAGGAATGCGAAAAGCACGGCTGCGCCGACCACGATCAGGATCGCGGCGTAAAGCAGAAGCGGCAGCCTCTTTTCCTTCTCAGCCATGATTATCACTCTCTCCGTTGTTCGCCATAAATTTTCTCGCGTGGGCTTCTATCCTTTTCCACGACACCCCTAAACGCCTGCAAATCATGCATATCGCGCGGGGGTTATTAGGGTTCTCGATCTCCTCCACCGCCCGCCTCACCCTTCTCCTGAGCATGTATTCCTGCAGATCCTTCATCCCAACCCAACCCCAGGTATCGACTGCATCCTCACGAAAGTCGAGACCATCCCGGAGAGGTAATCGGCGACGACCATCCCTACCCCGGCTAGGATTATGCAGAGCGCTATCCAGAGTGTGCTCTTCAGGGTGAACTCGGACGCGTAGCTGGTGACGAGCGCTATCCCGAAGGCGGACGCTATGATTATGAGCTGGCAGAGAGGGACAAGCAGAGGCGGGACCTCGACTATGGGCATGGCCGGCATCGAGACGCCTCCGGACGGGGAAGACGCCGGCGAAAGCATTCCAGCGATCGAACCGAAGACCCCCAGAAGCATGCCCAGTATCACGGATAGGGCGAACGGGGCGACCAGGGAGAGTCCCTTGTACAGCCTCATGCTTGACTGGGTGTTGCGCTTCACCCTCAGCACCGTCCCTATGAAGTCGTTGAGCATCTCGAGGCTCTTGGACGCGTACCCTCCGGACTCAGCGATCTCCCCTAGGTGGAAGAAAGCCACCCTCGTGAGCCACGACCTTGTGGGGATCCTCAGCTCCGAGAACCTTATCCCCATACTCAGCTGGTGGGCGACGTTTCTGAGGAGGGCATTGAACTTGGGGTTGTAGTCGTTCTCCTCCGACGCCTTTATCGCCCCCTTCGCCAAGTCGTAACCCATCTTCTGGTATTCGGTCATGTCCCTGAGGAACTGGGGCAGCGCGCTCTCGTGGGCCTTTATCTCCCGCTTCTGCAAAGTGGTCGCGATTCCTATGCACGCGCACGCGGTGGCGAGGAAGGCGGCGATCAAAAGCATGAGGCTTCGCGTCAGGGCAAACGCTATAGCCCCGGCTGCGATCCCGAAGAAAATTGAGGCGAGAGGGTTCACGTGGATGATGTCGTAAATTTTAGGCTGTGAGGACCTCACGAGCGCTATGCCGACGGTCACGAGCATGGGGATCCCAAGCGCGAGGAAGGCCAGGCCTATGGTTATTCCCACGTTTGGGGAGAGGAATATGGCCATGAGCATGAGGATCGGGAGGAGGAACAGGAAGGATATGGTGAGCTCGCCGTATATCGAGACCTGCCCAACGTAGCTCTTCCACCTGTCCTCAGTGTCCTTGAGGAAGTCGCTGGCCTTCGTCTCAAGGTATCTCGTGACGTCGCCTCCAGACCGCCATTCCGAAGTGTATCCCAGGACAAGTGTGCGCATTTTCGGGTTCGGGTTGGTCCTCCCTAGCTCCTCTAACCCCTCAAGTGGACCCATCCTGAAGTATGAGGTGTTCCTCTGAAGCACCGCGGCGTCCTGCTCTATCTGCCTGAACACCCCCTTCCCTATCGTCGAGAGGAACGCGCGGAACAAGTCCTGGCCCGCAGATTGGAGGATCGTCGCGTGGATGGTGAAGAATGGGAGCTCCTCCTCGAGCGCCCTCTTCCTGTCCCCGACCCACATCCTTATCCTGACCCAGGGGATGATGAAGAGCAGGGGAACGGCTGAGAGCAGCAAGATAGCGAACGGCGAAACGAAGATCATCAGAATTATGCTTGCGGGGATTATCACGAACATCGAGATCAAAATCGCGAAAAGGTTCCTAGCGGCGAACCTGTAGGGCGAGAACGTCCTCCCAGTTTCCGGGATGTCCTTCCTGAAATCAGCCGCAAGCCTTGCCGCTATCCTCCTCAAAGTTTTGCTCTTCGAAACAAGGCTTATGGAAACTGGCTCCTTGGCGGACTTCACCTCTACCCTCGCCGGCCCGAAGTCCCTGACTGTCATGCGAGAAGGCTTCCCTTTTCTTTCAAGCTTTTCAGGAGGAAGTTTCCTTGGTTTTTCGATCTCCCTTTCCTCCCTTTTTCGCCTAGAGGTTTCGAGTATTGAAATCAAAATTGCCATGAACGCGAACATTAGTGCAAGCACGAGGAGGAACCAGAACTCTGCGCTCTCGATCAAACTTTTCACCTCCTTCCCCTGTACCACTCATCCATCGCCTTCGAGAATTCGGCGAAGCTCAGCTTCCTGTTCGCGAGGAGATCGCTAAGATAGTCGACGCGAGCCTTGAGGTCTTCGAGCAGGTCTGCCTCGCTCCACCCCCTGGAGCCGGCCGCCTGCCTGAGCCTTTCGCTCCTCCTCACGACTTCTTTGGCGCTCTCGGGGGTGAACCTGTCCCCCTTTGGTTCCCACCTGAAGAGCGGGGAAAGCGACAGCCTCTCGCCAGGCACGACCTCGTCTATGAGCGTCACCCTCCTCACCCACTTTCCGTCCGGCATCCTGACGCGCCCCATCTGGACGAAGCACCAGATGAGCATTAGGCCGCCCTCGGACACCTCCATGGGCGGCGCGCGCATCCTCACGATCGCTGCCTCTGGGGAGTACGCGTGAAAAGTGGAAACGCAGCTCGTCCCTATGGACGCGGCGTGGATCAGGGCCTTTATCTCCTCACCCCTAGTTTCACCCACTGAAATGTAGTCGGGCCTGTGCCTCATTGCCTGCTTCACGAGGTCGAAGAGGTCTATGTCGTACTTCGTCTCGGTCATCGAATAGCCCGTGCGCGTGTGCATCCTCAGCCAGTTGGGGTGAACCAGCTGGATCTCAAGGACCTCCTCGATCGTGGCCACCTTAAGGCTAGGGGGAACGGTCGAAAGGATCGCGTTTGTCAGGGTGGTCTTCCCCGAGCCCATCGCCCCGAGCACCATCGGGAACCCCTTGAACTCCATCACCTCCCAAAGGTACGCACCCATGAGGACGGAGAGAGTGCGGTTGTCGATCAGAGCCGTTAGAGGAAGGGGCGACCTTGGGAACTTCCTGACGGAGAACGCCGTCCCGGGGTGTGTTATCTCGTCCCCGAAAGTAAGCGCGAGGCGGTCCCCCTCCTTGGTTGTGCAGTCCGCGATTGGCACGGCAGTGGTTATGCTCTTTCCCGTCCTTTGCGCGAGGCGCTGGTTGAAGTTTCTCAGCTCCTCCTCGCTCGAGAACCTAATGTTCGTGGTCAGCCAGCCGAACTCCGTGAACCGCCTGTGTATCACGGCGACAGGCTCAAGGTAGGAAACTGCGGACAGCTCCTCGATGTCCGGATCCATCATGGGCACGTGGAGCTTGCCGTAGCCGAAGCCATCCTTAACGAGGTAGTAACGGTACTTCGAGAACGCCGCCCTCACTTCCTCAGTTATTCCGAGGTCGTTCGCTGAGTCCCATATCGCCCCCTCTATGAACTTTATCGAATCCTCGACCCTGACTGCAGGCCTGAGGGAGTAGAATATGTCCTCCATGAGCATGCGGTAGATCTCCCTCTCACGATCGTTCAGGGGAGGCTCTGAGACGAGGTAGTATCCCTTGCCCGCGTTGTCCTCTATTATCACCTGTGCCTGATCCACAAGGTACTTGTCGAGGACTTTCCCGGAGACAGTGGCAACAAGAGGCTCCGCGCTGAACCAAGGCCTGTAGAGCGGCTCAGGCTTCTTGGACAGAGCGCCGAATGGGTTCAGCTTCGACAGCAGCGACGCTAAGCTTTTTGGTTTCTTTCCGGTATCTTTCTTCACGGCCTCACCTCCTGCCCCCAGACAGTTGGAACCGAAACTTGGGAAATTCGCCTGGCGACGCGGACGGTTATGTACGGCGGCAGAGCTTCTGCGGGATCAGTTTGGATGGAGAAGCTGTGTGAGTGAGGCGACCGAGCAGCGTAGGCGTAATCGTCCACCGCATACAGTTGGTATTGTGCGCTCTCATTGCTTGTTGTTCCAGACGCGGTGTGCGTGTGCGGCCCGCCTCCGGTCGCGCCGTAATACGAGTCGATCCTGAAGAGCCTGCCGTTTGCCAGCGAAAGAGCTTCCCAGCCTAGAGGGGGCAAGTTGTCGAAAAACGCGAGCGTTCCGGGAACGAGATCCACATTCGCGTTCGGCGATGCGGTGATGACGTTTAAATAGGACGGCGTGTTAGGTGCTGAAGACGTTGTAAAGGAATAGGTGTGCGTGTGGGTCTCCGTGGCAATATAAGTATTGAAATTGGGGCCTATGCTTATGCGCACTCTATCGCTTGGCCCACCTGTCGTCCCCGAAGCCGTGTGGACGTGAGAAGCCGACCCGCCCATCGAGCCGAAGACCGCTCCTCCCCTGACGTACCTTCCTGTTTCGCCGACGGCAGTCCAGTCGGAAGGGAGGAAGGTCATAAGCATAACGAAATTTTCATTTACTTTTCGCGGCAGGAAGTTAGCCTTCGACACGAAAACAACGTCGAAATAGAGAGGAATTGACGTGGCAGCGCTTGTCGTCCCTGATATGCCGTGCGTGTGGAGGCCTGCGCCCTCTTGGGCATAACGATAGTACATGCCATATTCTCCTGCTTGGCTCGTGGTTCCTGAATAAGTGTGGGTGTGGGTCTCAGAACCTCCAGTCACGCCGAACGTTTCAGATCCCCTGGGAAACCTGTTCTCGAAAGACGTTTCCTCTGCCCATCCTGGAGGGACAAGCTTTGCGCCAAGAATGATTTTTCCAGACCACGCCAGGGAGGCCGACTGCGCAGAGGGGTTGCCGTAGTAGACGTAAATTGAGTTGTCTGCCGCGCCGATCCTTTGAACCCAGACGGAAACGCTGGACGAAGTGTAGTTTTCTATGTAAAAAGTGAGCAGGTTCTCGTTCTCGCTTTCAAGGAACCTCAGCTCGTTGGGCCTAATGTTCTCCCACTCGAGCGTGATGAAGACCTGGTTATCGGAAGGGTTCAAGCCAGTGATGAGCCTCCTGTACTGCCAGCTGTTGTCCCACCACGCGCCTGGCGAGGGGGGTGTCGGTGCGCCGGTCTGAACCTCCGTCCAGAAGACGTTCCCCAGCTCTGTGATCACCCCGACCTTTGTGCTGTAAGGTAAGTTCGTTGAAGTCACTGATACGCTTTTGTACTTGTCCACATAGATTGATGCGCGCTCGAACTTGAGGGAGTTGTCGGCAAGCTTGTAAGCTACCATCTTAACGTTCACCGGGTGGCCCAAGGTGGCTATGCAGAGGACGCTGTTCGCAGGATTGACCGAGAGCTGGACCTGCTCGGCAGCCCTAGCCGCGAGCGTCTCCTGCAGGGACTTCATGGACTGCGATACCCTTGCTTGATCCGCCATCACGCTAGCCAAGAAGGCCGTGAGGACCACGAAAGTTAGCCCGAGGAAGGCGACGATCACGGCCGTCCCGCCTGTTTCGCGTTTCGGTGTCATCTGCTCACCTTCCAGGACTGGTAAACTCCCATGTTGGTTCCAAGCGTCAGGAAGAACTCATTGTCCGGAGGAGACGGGAAAACAACCTTGACCGTGCTTCCGGGGGGAATTGAGTCGTAGATTTCGCCTGAGATGGCATCCTCGTATATGTGCCTGGACAAGCCCAGGAGGTACTGCTGCTTTATCTCTTCAGCGCTTAACGCACGGTTGTATACGCGGACCTCGTCAACGATGCCGTTAATTGGTAAGTTATTGGCCTCCATGTTTCGTCCAATATACCAAGTAGCTCCAGGGTAAGTTGCATAAGTTGGAATCGTGCCCGAAGCGTCCAAAACGCCATTGACATAAAGTTCCACGGTTCTGTCTACCTTCAGAACGCCTGCCAAATGATACCATCGATTTGCTGAAAAGGTTGTGTTAGAGGGCAGCTCTAACCAAGCGTTGGTTCCATTACCGTGGAGCCAAACAACTTTCCACGTAGTACGGAACTCAAGTGAGAAACCTTTCCATGCTCCATTGTTTGCAACGACAACACCTGTCCTTGGCAAGTCCCTGAGATATACCCAAGCAGAGACTGTATGAGCTGTAGCATCGTTAATCAAATTCGAAACTGTCCCCACTACTTTGTCATCAACCCCGTCGAAGCTCAGCGCCTTGCCGTATTTCCCATCAACCCAGGTTGGGCCGTAGAGCGTGCCGTTGTTGCCGTAGCCAGAGAAATCCTTCGCCGTGGTTCCGGATCCCTCGTCGAACGGAAGGCAGAGCACAAGGCTTGGATCGCGCTCTATGGCTTGGACCTGCCAGGACAGAGTTGTCTTCTGAGCGGCCGGGCTGTTCACAACGGGCAGCTGGTTCAGCCTGAAGGTTCCCGTGACCCAAGAGGACCATTCGTATCCATCAAAAGTTCTGACCTGGACGTAATAGGTCACACCCCTCGAAAGCGACGAACCTGCGTAGGTCGCGGAATTCGAGCTGGAAGAAACTTGCCCAGAGTTCCACATGTTGTTGCTCCCTGAGGACGTTCCCACCCAGATTTCGTATTTTGACTGCGCGTCCCCGTCGGGATCGGAGTAAGTCCAGGAAAAAATTGGGGTGAACGTGGTCAGCCTTGTCGGGTTCGTCTGCCCTTCCGTCTTCAGGTCTGTGGTCGCCGGCAGCTGGTTTATCCTGAAAGTTCCCGTAGCCCAAGAGGACCAATCATAGCCGTCGAAAGTTCGCACCTGGACGTAGTAGGTCACGCCGCGCGAGAGTGCAGCCCCGGCGTAGGTCGCGGACGCGGTGCTCGAGGAGACCTGCCCGCTGTTCCACATGTCGCTGCTTCCCGAAGTGGTGCCGACCCAAATTTCATACTTATTCTGAGTGTCACCGTCGGCATCCGAATAGGTCCAGGAGAAAGTCGGCGTGAAGGTCGTGAGCCTTGTTGGATTCACCTGACTTTCCGTCTTCAGGTTCGTTGTCGTAGGCAGCGAGTTGGCGACGATTATGCTGCTCTCAATCTCGGCCGAGAATTCGTATCCGTCGTAGGCCTTCGCGAACACCCTCATGTTGTCGTGAGCGTCCGCCTGCTGGACAGTGTAGGTGTTTGTGGTCGACCAGTCCTGCCTCAAAACGCCGTCGGTCTGGTTGTAGAACCTGTAGTAGTAAGTGATAGTGTCGCCGTCTGGATCCGTTGAACCGGAAGCCGTCGCCGTGAGGGTCTCTCCGACTTTTGGCGCGTTCAGAGTCAGCGAAGTAGGGGCAGTGGGTAGCTGGTTAATCCTGAAGTAAGCAGTTTCTGTCGACCACGCCCCTTCCAGTCCAGTGCTGTCCCAGAACTTTATTCGCCAGTAATATGTCACCCCCCTGCTAAGCGCGGAGCCTGCGTAGGTTATGTCTGGACACCTTGTCCCGCTGTTGAAAGGCGTTATGGCCGTCTTAGGCTGGTTCCAGTGAGTGATGGTTGCGAAGGTCTGGTCGGTGGTGACCTGTAGAGCGTAGTAGTTCATCTGGTCTCCGTTGTTGTCTGTCCCGATCGCGCTGAACCTCGGCGTGAACGTCGTCAGCCTCGCCGGGTTTGTTTGACCTTCGGTGAGCAGGGAAGTTGGGGGGTTTGGCGGAACGGTAGGCGGCGGCGCGGATTCCTCGGCGCCTACACTTGTAGTCGGCTCCGGGGAAACATACTTGCGAATTCTTATAGCGTCGATGTAGTGGTTGGCGTAGTCTCCTGTGGAAGTGCTCATAAAAGGCTGGAAATAGATTACAGATGTCAAAGCACCCCTTGTTCCAGCTCCCGTTTTAATCAGGGTGCCATTAACCCACCAGTCGAAGGTGCTGTCGCTTGCTCCCTTAAACACCCTTATTTGGTGGTGGTACCACGTGTTGGCATTGTAGGTATTGAGGTCGTAACGAGTCCCATCGTAATATCCTATATATCCATTGTTCCAATGGTACAGAGCTATTCCGTTGGTGTACTGCTGTGCAACATCTACCAAGTAAATATAAGTGGTATATGATGTAGAGGTAGGTCTCCAATCCCACTCTATCACATAGTCGCCACCAGTCGTGGCAATTTCTGGAATTTGCTTGTATGAGTAAGCTGTCCCGGTTGTTTTCTGCAGGATTTTTCCAGCGTTCGGTCCAGAGGTGTATGTTTCTTGCGTAATGGTAAGCTCCTGAATGCTTGTGTTAGTTTGCGTCCAGCCCGTCAAGCTGTCCAAGTCATCAAAAAACACAAAGGTGTTATTTCCAGAGCTCAAGCTAGTTGCGCTCGGGTTGCCGTAGTAAACGTATAAAGTGTGGCTGGCGTTCGCGGACAGCGCATCGGGATCCTTAACCCAGAATTTGCCATCAGCCTCCATCCAGTAGTTCAGCAGGGTAGTTCCATCAGACTTGGTGAACCTCACATCAGCGTAGTCCAGCCTAGCCTTCGCCTGGTAGAGGGACTGGATTTCTGCTGCGCTTAGCGCTCTGCTGTAAACACGAACTTCGTCGATGACACCCTTGAAAAAATCGGCGTATCCGCTGGAATAGTCCGCCCCTATCGTAGTCCTGTTGTAGTCGTTTGAGGCTGAAGCACTTCCGCGTGTCCCCATGCTAAGCGGAGAGCCGTTGACGTAGAGCTGCGCCGTGCTGTCTGAAAACACCACGAGCGCCACTTGAACCCACACATCGTCTGCGTTGTAGGGTACATAATAGTCGTAAAACGTGCCCGTACCATTTCTGCTTGCCCATATTACGGGCCTGAGCTGATTTGTATCGTTTTTGTAGAACAGAATTGCATTTCTGGTTTGGAGAGGAGTGAGCCAAGTTCCGCCGGTGGAATCCACTTTCATCCAGAACACGTATGTAAACTCTGAATAACTTGGAACAGCATCGGTGACGCTCACGTAATTGTTTGTCCCATTGAACTGTAGCGCATTCCCGAATTTCCCGCTGGTCCAAACTGGACCGTTAACAAGGGTTCCGTGCCTAGAATTACCGGAGCTGTCGGATGCAACAGTACCTGTTCCCTCATTAAAGTGCCAAGAACCCACCAGGCCAGTTTCATTGTAGATTGGATTCGTCACCAAAATCTGGTAATCTGCAGGCATACCATTTGATCCGGCGGTTACAGTTATAGGCTTCCTGTAGCTCCACCCCGAAAGCCACCCCGCTGAGACCGGCTGGACGCTTGGGACCAAGGCAAGAAGAATCGCCGCCGCAAGCAGGGCTGCGAAGTATTTCTTGGACACTTTCCCACCTCACATGACGAAAGACCCAGTTACCCAGTCCGACCACTCGTAGCCGTCGTAGATCCTGATCTGGTAGTAGTAGGTTTTCCCCTCGGCCAGCGGGGCGCCTGCGTAAGTGGCGGAAGTTTCAGAGCTGGCGACTTGGCCAGAGTTCCACATGTCGCTTGAGCCTGGAGAGGTGCCCACCCATATCTCATACTTCACCTGCGGGTCCCCGTCGGGGTCGGAGTAGCTCCAGGAGAAAATCACGGCCTTCGAAACTGGCGCGAAGTAAGCCTTTTCCAGCACGACGTTCTCCTTGCCGAAGTTGTATACGTAGACGTTGAGCGCGCCCCCGTTCTCGCTGTAGTCCACCACGTCGAAAAGCTGGTTCTGCCTGCGCTCGGCCAGGTTCGCCATCTCCGAAATCCCTAAAGCTTGGGACTTCGCCTGCTCCGTCTGGGTGAGCAAATAATACGTGGAAAAGCCGAAGACGATCATCGTCGCAACAAGCACAGCGAACAGCTCAGACACGCCACGCTCGCCGAGCACTTTCCCTACCTCGCAATGATGGACCACGCCTTCCTCACGGTCTGCCCGTCAGCCGTCTGAGCTACGAGCGAAGCGGCGTACGTGTTCCCGTTCGTGAAACCCGATGCAACAGTGTTCTCCTCAGAGGCGGTCTTCCCGACGCCTATGCTGCCCAAAGAGATCTGCACGGAGGTTGCGCCGTCGCCGTAAACGGTGACCGTGCAGCTGCTCAAGGGGACAGTCCCGACGTTCTTAACGCTAACCGAAATTATTGTCCTGGTAGAGGTGACGACGATGTCGCTCGACTGGACCTGAACGTCCGCCCTGGCTACTATCACGTTGGTCATGCTGGACATGGACCCAAAAACGATCGCCCCGCCTACCAGTGCAAGGGAAAGCAGGATCAGCGCAGCGACCATGTTGCTTATCCCGCGCTCCTCCTTCAACATGTTCATCAAAGCACGCACCTCTCTGAACCCCTATTTAAGGAGTATGAAACAGAGTTCCATTCACTGCACCGCGATTTCTGCAAGCCTCAGCGCCTCCCCGCCTCGGCCGAATGCGATTACCTTCGCGGCGTATCTCTTCCCTGGCAGGAAGTAGCCCTGGGGAATGGCGTAGCTGGCAGACCTTGTCTGGCCTCTATCAATTTCCCCGAGGCTTATGTAGACGTACCCGTAGTCGCAGTTCTCGAAGGTCATCCTGTAGTTGGCGTCCTTCTGCGGGTATTCCTTGTCGCGGTAGAGCCACTGCTCAGGCGCAACGTTCTGATTGCTGATTTTGACGAAGACCGACGGCTGCCCCTCATACCTCACGCCGATCTTGAACGGGTAGTTTATTGGGACGGCCTGGTCGAAAACCACCTCGTACCACGTGAAAGAACCGGTGAGCTGCGAAGCGTCCCCCATGACCTTGCTCTGGACGATCTCGCCCGTGTCGTACCTCCTCACAAGAAAAGTGATTTGGCCGGAAGGGTTCCCCGTCGCTCTCAGGGCGAAGGAGAGCCTGGTTATGGTTTTTGTCCCTTGAGAGGTTATAATCTGGCCCGCCTCAGGCTTGTTGAAGAACAGCCCTATCCCAATCTGGGCCCCTTCATCATCTACGGTTTGGACGACCGTCCCTGAAATCACCTTGCCGGCGTCGGCGTCGTAGGCGGGCATGTTGTCCTCGCAGAAGAGGAGGACCACCGCGTTTTCGATGTCGACGGAGCCAACGTTCTTCACTGCGAACCTCACTTCGCTGCCGTAGAGAAAGGTAGCTATGTGGGCGTCGACGATTTGGAAGTCGTAAGAAGAGCTGAGCGCGGCATGCTGCGCAAGGACTTCGTAGAAGAGCCCTCCGGCCAAGCCGACGATCGAAAGGAGCACAATGGCCGAAATTAACGGGCTTATTCCTCTCGAGCTTTTCATGTTCTCACGCTCACAAAAAAGAAAAAAGGAAAGGGAGAATGGTGAACAAGCGCGGCGCCTACTTCGCAAGCACTGATACGGTCTTGCTTATCTTGCCCCCGTTTGCAGCGTCCGCTTCGAGGACCACTGTGTAGGTCTTCCCAGACTCGAAGGCAAGAGTGGTCGTCTGGCTCGCAGACTTGGTCTGGCCTGTGACGATGTTGCTAATTGTCAAGGTCACGTTGTTTTCAGAGTCCGCGTAGAACTTTACTGTGGCTGAGGTTATCGCTACGGACCCGTTGTTCTTGACGACTGCGGCAACCACCTTTGGGGTCGCGCTCGCGTTGATCTCTGCGGATTGGAGCTCAAGGCTGACGTTGCTGGAAACCGAGGAAACGGTCCCCCCGAGGATCGCGTAAGCCAGTCCGCCTCCCACGAGGGCCAGCGAGATCATTATGAGCACCATCACTAGCTCGCTGATGCCGCGCTTCTCCCTGAGCAGCTTAAACATCCCTTTCATTCCTTCTCACCTGCGTACGGCACTGGAGAAACCCCTATTTAAGCACTATGAAACAATGTTCCATGCCTTGAAAAGCTGAGAAAAACTACTTCCTCAGCCTTCGCGCCTGAAGGCATACAGAGCACACCTTGGGGTTGAAGCCACCGAATGAGCACCTGCGCTTGGTGAAAGGGCAGTTTTCGTCCTGGTTCCTGAAGGTAAGGCTGCGCATCGCGGGGATAAGGGCGAGCAAAATCGCGACCAGGGTGAAGCCGGCGGGGTTTGAGAGGGCCATGAACGCAAACCCGAGCAGCGGGACGACCGCGACCACCTTGCCGTACACCTCCTCAGGTCTGACAACCCATGGGTCTGGGGTCGCATACGCGTCGCCTTTTGTCCTTATCTCCTCTCCATCAATCGCGTAAACCCTGTGGACGATCACGTCGTTCCCTCGCTTGAAGGCTATTATGTCCCCGGCTTCGATCCTTTGCGGTTTCGCGATCACCAGGAAATCCCCCACGTTGAGCGTGGGCGTCATGCTCTTTGAGGTCACCGCTAGCAGAGGCGTGGGGGTCGAAAGCGCTAACCTTAGCGCGAAGCTTGAAAAGACGAGGACGCATATTGCGATGGCGACCGCGGCGTACTGCGATGCGATCTTCCTTTTGCCCCCATTTAGCTTGAACTCAGCCTGTCCCGCCAGGCACGCGATGCCGATTGCAAGGAGGAACACAGAAAGGAAAAGCGAAGCGCTCACAATTGAGGGGAAGGCGTAAGCGTACTCGGGCCTAAAATCCCTCGGCAAAGACGCTGCGAGAGCAGCGGTGAACGAGATGAGGCTCACGCCGAGGGCCAGAAAGGCGATGGATGTGAAATTGAACCTCATCGCACCATCTCCAAAAAATAAAAAAGGAAGGTTGCGGGCTCTGGCTTCGCCCACTAGCCGACGTACGCTACCTGAGCGCTTATGTTAGTCGTGAAGTTGCTTATCGCACTCCTGCCCGTTGCGAAGGTTATTACGACATTGTAGTTTTCTGCAGCAGGCGGGTTGGGGACTGTCCTGACGAACATGTCAACGGGCGTGTCCTTTGTTATGGTGGCGAGCAGAGTAGAATCCTTGTAGATTTGGACAGTGAAGGTGCTGAAGCTGGCGATCCTTGGATCGACAACGACAAGTTCAACTTTGATGTGCGCGTTGTCCCCAGCCACGAACCCTCCCTTGGTGAAGTCTACGCTTATGACGTTGCTGTAAGTCCTTGATGCCGTCGTCCTCGCGGGATAGCTGTCGGTTATCGCGTTAACTGTGACCGGCTCCTGAACGCTTATAGTCGCTGTGCCCATCAGCAAGTAAGCGCTTGCGCCGAGGGCTGCTGACGCCATGAACGCTAATGCTAAAGCAAGCACCGCAACCTTGTTCGCGCCTAGGCTTGCCTTCATTCCTTCTCACCTGCGAGTACGGCGAAGGAAAGCACTATTTAAGGAGTATGAAACAATGTTCCACGCCTTTTCAGTCCCTTGATCTGAAGTATCGCAAAATCAAGTTCCAGGCTACTACCCCCAGCGCCGCCAAAAGCAAAACCGCCAGAGCTGATGTGAAATCGGGTCCTGCGCTAGCGAAAGGCTCGACCTCAAACCCCTGAAAAACTGTCGCGCCCCAGCCGTTGGTCATCTCGAGAGTAAATTTTGTCTGTCCTGGTTGCTTAACGACTTCGAACTCATGGACGGAGATTTTGTCGGAGAAGTTTTTCTCAATCAGAACGTTTCCCCCGCTGTCGCGCAAAATTACTTTGGATAAATATCCCGCCTGAGGTGGCGAGTATATCGCAACTCTGAAGCTCTCCCGCCCATCGATAACCTTCGCAGTCAGGCCCTCTCCGGAGAGGTTGATGTCGACCTCATAGTTCTCGTCGGGGTTGAAATCAAGGGAGACAAGTGAACTTCTCTCCTTGGTTTTTTCGCCTTGACTTGCAGAGATTTTCAGAAGAAAAAGAGTTGATCCGTACCTCAGAATGTTTTCAGATTTTGATCCGCTACCAGAGATGGTTTGAATGGGTTCGTTTTCCTTCATCGTGTCCTTGACTACTTGGTCCAGCATGTAGTTGTCCAGCTCGGGCAGACCGATGGCCGAGAAGTACTCCGAAACGACGCTTCGCATGTTTTCAGCTATTTCCTTGACCTTTATCAGAGGCACGAACTGGACCGTAAACCTGACTTCAGGGTTTATTTCCCAAGAATTTTCCTTCAAAACAATTCCCGGGTCGCTCGCTAAATTTTCAGCCACCTCTCTCTTTAACCTCCACGCTCTGACCACGACTGGCTGGGAGAAGCCTATGGGTTGCCATGACGCTGAAGCAACGAAGACCAATTTCTGCGGTCCTCTCGCGCCGCTAGAGAAAAGAAGTTCGGTATCAAGAAGACCGCCCTTCTCTCTAGCTCGTGACTTCAAAGAATCTTCGATGAAGAAGACGAACTTGTGATACCTGCTGTTCTCGTCGAAAACGACAGGCTTCAGGTTGAGCTTGAGAAATTCAACGGCGTTCTCCCCAAACATTGCCCCCTGCTTGTTGTCCAGGACAAAAAATCCCGTTGGCCTTTCGTTCTCGAAGCGCACGAAGAGCCTTAGGCTTTTATCTGTCTGGACGTACGGGGCGTATTCCCCTGGCGATAGGGTAAAATTTTTCTCCTCCACTTTCGGCCAGCCGTTGTCGTAGTACATCACGTCACCCTTTCTGTACATCACGGGGTCGCCGTTTTCGTAGAAGTCGGGGTCTCCGTTGTCCTTCAAACGTTGCTGGTCGTTCTCTGCTCGCTGAACGCAGGTCATAGAGCCTCTAAAAGAAAGCCAGTTCACAATTGCCCTCTGGCTTAGGCTGAGCTTTTGGCTGTTCTCTGGATCGTACCTATTTCCGTCGTACCTCACGAGCACGGCGAACGGCATGTCGTATGCGTCGCGAAAACTCAAATTTTCAGGGTTTGTCATAAGGTAGGGAACTACCGCAAATTTCGGATTGTAGGGGACAACCCTGATCTCAACGGATGCCGTTATCTCGGGCACGCGCGAAAAAGCGTTCGGATCCTCGCCGTTCGTTTCGGTGGACGGCTGCCTCTCACTGCCCAGAGGCGCGTAGTAAGCCTTCACCCAGTAGCTCCTCCCGGGGAGCACGCCTATTTGCCTTGGAGAAGGGCCACTGAGATTTTCGCTTGAGAGATCCTCAAAAGAAATCGTGTATACGCCTTGCTCTACGTCGAGCTGGAGAGGGGTTTTTCCTGCGTCTGATCCGTTTATGGCCACGCGCGAGCTGATGGGTACAGGATACCAGCCTCCAGGGTTGTAAGGGTTTGGGGGAACATACGTCCACTCATACGCCTCAACGGTGAGTATGGAAAGCGCGGGAACCAAGGTAAAATCTACTCTCTGAGGACCTGTCCTTGCCCCCGACAAAATTTCGAAGTTCTTTACCCCCGAGTATGCGTTGTCGTAAACGATAAATTCTGTGGGCACGATCACGCCGTTCTCGGAGCTGACCCTCAAGGTCCTGTACTGGAATGTTCTAAACACGTCGAGCTTGACGGCGAAGGCATCGCCTGGGTAAAAGGTGTTGTCCTGGTTGTGCATCGGCATGCCGTAATAAGCTGGCATGTTTTCCCACGCGAGCTCGGCACTTATCCAGCTCCCGTCAGGCGCGACTGCTCTGCCGTAATCAGCGCCAGCAGCCGGAACTTGAACAAAAGAGACTATGAGCAGAAAAAGTAGACATGTCAGAAAAACTTTGCTCGCCGCCCCTCTCAAGGCTTTTTTAACGTCGGCGATTTCCTGAGCCTCGCTTCGCGCCATCTGATCACCTGAGAAAATTACTTTGCAGAACCGGTGAGCTTCTTGACCTCTTCCTGGACCTTGGAGAATTCCCTTATGCCCGTGAAAAACACTGAACCCAAAGGAGAAGCAGGCGTGTCTGTCCTGACGTGACCGAAGTTGAGCAGCCTGCCCCAGAAGCCCTGGTAGGCCGAGACGTTCGTGACTGACTGAAGCCTCGCCTCGCTAACCCTGGAAACTACCAGCCTGAACTCAGACCTCACGCGCTGGTTGGTCAAAGTGTAGGTGTAGGCCCGCCTCAGGGCGAGCGCTAAAAAATACATCGAAGCGCAGAAAATGATCGAAACGGCGAACAGCGCGGCTGTGAAAACGTTGAAAAACGCTAGGAGACTGAGTAACCCTGCAAATAGCGCTAGGACCCCGGCGATCAAAATGGGGTAAAAGCTCAAAAGCTCAGGCTTGCCCGACCATACGACCTTTTCGCCCTTATCAAGCTCAAACAGTCGCTTTCCCCTCATTTTCCTCGGTTTTCGGTACGGCAAGCCTATTTAAAGGGAGTATGAAACAATGTTCCATGCCTAGAAAAACAAAAAGAAGAAGAAAAAATCGCAGCTGGCAATTTCTACTTCACATGCACCTTCGGCTTGACCTTCTGCATGATTACCTGAAGCTGGATTGCGTGAAGAGCCAGCGCTTCCTGGAGCTTTTCGAGATTGAGCGCAGGATTCTCCGCCAGCCCCCATGCAAAGTTTTCGAACTTTGTCCCCAGCTGCTCAGAGAGCTCTCTAACGAAGTCCGAGAAATCGCGCCCAGTCGCCTCCTCAAATTCCTTGGCGAGCCCTTTGAACTTCATTATCTTTCCGTGAGCTTCAACGTATGCGTTGTCTATGTTTTCAATGCGGCTCTTGAACTCATTCATCAGCTCTATCGCCTTTTCCATCTCTCCAGCTTTGATAAGCTCCCTGACCTCGGCCATTACCTTTTGAACTTCCTTCAGCTCAACGTCAACGTCTTTTCTTACCACCGCACCAAGCTCCAGCGGGATAGATCCAACGGCTACTGACAGGTTTTCTGAGGCCAGAGACACCCTCTTCTCAACCATGCCCAAAAACCTCTCCGCATGGCGGTGCTTAACGTTCTCAACTATAGGCTTGAATTCGGACATCGCCCTGCCAAATTCCTGGTTGATTTCCTTCAGCGCCTCAAAGTTTTCCGCTTTGATGGCGTTCTCCATCTGCAACAGCTTCTCGCGTACTAGCGCCAGCCTCTCCTCTATCCTCGAAATCTCTATGCCTATTGCATTCACCCTCTCCTTTACGTTCTCCAGCCTCTCTATGGTCGCCTGTATCCTCTGAACCGCTGCCTCTATGCCTCTTGCCTTTAGGTTCTCTTTCTCATTTTCGGTC